>ERZ779880.2972-NODE-2972-length-10965-cov-2.555637_pt1 | contig 10965 bp, 7 predicted proteins | sample MGYA00511555_ERZ779880 | MGnify/ENA primary metagenome ERZ779880 (study PRJEB29588, sample SAMEA2145815) | human gut metagenome | biome: human gut; feature: human-associated habitat; material: faeces | place: Denmark | collected 2008/2010 ...
GTATATTTTCGTTTCATTTTTGTTTTCATACGCACACCAGCCTTTTACAAAAGGCCGCTGACAAACGCTTTTGTTCGCAGCGGCCCTGTTTTTATCAAATTGTCAATCAATCCACAATCGTTTTTCAGCTTTCTGAGTTGATCTTACTTGTTTTTAAACAGAATATTGATCATCTCTTTGTTCTGTCATAACGACCCTGATAAATTTCAATAAGCTCATCCAGACCAAGACGTTTTAAATCGTCCATGTAGGAATCCCAATCATCCAGACTCTTCTGTCCAAGGATCAACTTTGTCAAAAGCTCCTGTGAATATGTATCCAAATCGGTAAGAATCTCGCTGGTACGCTTTGTTTCTTCCTGATTAGCAACTGCTAACATTGTCAGTGGAGAATAGTTTACTGTATTTTCCATGTTCTGAGTGAATACCCAGTCTGCAAAGTCAGCCTTTGCCTGATAGCCCTCTGGGATTCCCGCATCCTTTCCAAGCTGGATTCCTGCTACAAGCTCAGTAGACATATCCTTGTTCAAATCCATACGCGGAAGCACTTCGGAATTCCACAGTGCACCAACCATCAAGCTCATAATAGAATTGTCAATGTCATCGCCAGACAGCTGCTGATAATCGCCATCTTCTGTACGTGTAAAGTTCACGCCCTCTACACCATGCTCTGTTAACTCTACATACTCTGGTGAACACATATAGTCAAGAAGCCTTGCTACAGCTGCTGTATCTTCACACTCATTTGTTACTGCATAAATTCTGGACATCAGGTTTTCACCACTCTGCAAACGAACAAGCGGCTCAGTATCGTCGGTAGCCTTTATCACGATCGGCTCTAAGTATGGAGGCTGTGCACCTTCCTGAACCTGAATAGTTGGCTCTGCCCATGTCTGTGCAACCCAGTTTGCCTCACCAGACATCTGGTTAGTAGCACGTCTTGTATTTGTCTGATTGGTGATATCCACCATCAATCCTGCTTCATACAGACTATTCATATAAGAAATATAATCCTTTATATGATCCTGATACCACGGACTGGTCAGCGTATCTGTTTTTGGATCAATAAATACCATTTCAGGTCCAAGTCCAAACCACTGTGCAATATCGGTTCCAAATCCTGCAATCTTCATTGTGATAACTTCATCTACTACACCATTTCCATTACAATCCTTATCCTGGAAAGTCTTAAGTGCTGATGTAAATTCATCAAGTGTGGTCGGTGTCTCAAGATCGCATGCATCAAGCCAATCCTTACGGATATTGAATGCTAATGCCGCACCAGTTGTTACCTCACCTTTGTAATTACTTGTCTGAATATCAGCCAGCCAATATACGTTTCCATCCTCCATGCTCAAACGCTCGGAAACAAACTTTCCTTCTCCCTCAGTGAAGAACTCTTTTGCCGTTCCTTCCTCTGACTGATCCCAGATTTCATTAATCGGTACAAAGATTCCTCTGTCGATAAGTCTCTGCTTTGTCTTATCATCAAGTGGCTCAATATACATTATGTCACAGCCTAAATTTCCGCTCGCTACTGTTGTCTGACATACTGTAGTATACTGATCATCCTCGATTAAGTTAAATTCAAGCTTGATGTTTCTCTTTGCAAGCTCTTCTGTGAAGGTATTGTAGAGCTGGCTGTTTCCGCTCTCAATCCAGTCCTTTAAGGAAACGGTTCCGCCATTCACGGTTGTGACGGTATTGTTGATTCCCATAACACGAATTACAGACATTTCATCTGTATTCTCACCTGCCCATGTTGATGCTGGAATCATAGATGCGGTCATTGCTGCACACATAGCAGCTGCCATAAGTTTTCTGGTATACTTTCTCATCTGGCTCCTCCTTTTGCCTTTCTCTTTTGAAAATTGATAGCTCAAGCTTATCATACAAAATTTCCAAATAATAGTACAAACTTGCCAGAAGCTTTGATAAACTTTTCATTTATTGTCATATATTTTCAAAACAGCATTGTAATACTTAACTATAAAGATCCATATTTCCACGAAATTCTTTTGGTGTTAGCCAATAATATTTTCGAAATACGCGGTCAAAATAGCTGACACTCTCAAAACCACACTGCATAGCAATCTCCGTAATCGACGTCTCAGATGACTGGAGCATAGCCTTGGCAACCTCTAGTCTATACAAAATCAAGTAGTTAAATGGCGTAACATCAAGATTTTTCTTAAAACAGCGTGCCGCCTCACTCTGACTAATATTAGCAGCACCTGCGATATCGCCAAGTGTAATTGGTTCAGAGTAATGTCTCCTAATAAAAGCAAGCATCTGCTGCAAACGAATCTGCGATGGACTTCGAACCTGAGACGGATCAGTTACTGGAATTTCCTGACGAAAATTTGCTAGTTTTTCCCAGATACGGCACACAGAAAAAATAATAGAAGACATTTTCTTTTCAATATTTTTCTCACAGTAACAGCGCAATTTTTCCATCTCGCTTAGTATGTCCTTCTGCCAGTCCTTTTCGCTAGTCAGAAGAATGTACTGGTACTGCTCCTGATGCGCGATGGGTTTAATGCATTCCTTGTAAAAATAATTGTCTGTTCCAAAAACAAACTCAGCCGGAAGCAAGATAGTTTTTATTAGTCCTGCCCCGACATTTCGCAAAATACTATGGCTTTCCTTTGAGTTAATAAAGATTCCTTCATGCTCCTTAAGCAAAATTGATGACGTATTCACACAACAGGTAATTTCACCCTTTTCCACATATAAAAATTCAACTTGAGAATGCCAATGCCATGGAAGTACCATTCTGTCTTTCCCCTCAAGAACACACTCACGACTATGAATTGGAAAATCTGCAATTTCATATGTAACCTGCTCTAGCATATTGCTTGCTGACTCTTTTTGTGACCATTTTCCTCCCATTTTACTCACCTCTCGTTCTTTCGTCACAAATACGACCATTTGTGGGCAGTATATCACACTTAATTAGGATTTGACAAGTGGAAGGGTGCTGCAGCCAGCTCTGACTAGTAAACTTCTCGTTTTTCTTTTACTGAAATTTCCCACATCAGATTTCAAAAAGTTTAGGGGGCTAGTGTACTAACCAGCCCCCTGAAGATGGAAAAAAAGTTTAAATACGCTTGAATTTTAACGCCAGCCAGATGAGAAGCATGCCGCCTGCTCCTGCTAATCCCAATCCAAATAGCATACTGTAATCCTCAATTCCGAGAACAACATCTTTTATTTGGCTTTCTTCCTGACTGGAGCTTGGTGTCTGACTCTGGGTTTGAGTCTGAGCCTGTGATTCCTGTGAGGTTGATGGCGATGTCTGTTCTTCGCTGGATTCTTCAGATGAGCTGCTTTCTTCTTCGCTCGTCTCCTGTTCTTTTAAGAAGGAATCATATATCTCCTGTGCAATTGCTTCGTCTGCCAGCGCGACAGCATACTCCTGTTTTGCTTTCGTCACTGCTGCACATAACTGACTGTACCATTCCTGTGCCGTTTCCGCTGTATCATCTGCTGCCTTTTGATTTTTCTTTGCCTGCATATATGCCCGAATCAACTCATTTAGTCTGACGAAACGTTCATCTGCTTCTTCCAGAGACAGATCAAATTCCTGTCCATTCTCCCAATCGCCGGATGCAAGTGCCTGCAGATTTACTTTCCATTGTGCAGCCAGTGCCTGTTTTTCATTCCACATTTGCAAAGCGGTGTCTGCCTCACTTTGTGCCTTTTTGCAGGCATCTTCTGCTACTGCAGCATCTTCCTTCGCCTGTTCGAATTCTCGCTTTGCCTGCTCATTTGCTTCAAAGCACTGCAGAACAGACTCTTTGGTCTTTGCAGCTGAATCTGCCGCATCCTTCGCTGTTTGAAGCGCCTGCTGTTTTTGCTGAAGTGTTGTATCTTTTGCTGCAGCCTCTTTTTCTGCGCTAGTCTCAACATCAGTTGCCTGTGTCAACTTTGCATTTGCATTGTCCAATGCCGTCTGTTTTTCATCAAGCTGCTGTTTTGCTTCTAATGTCTGTTGACCATTGAGCTTATTTTTTTTGACTGCCTCATCATAGTCTTCGTCTGCGGCTTTTTTCCTGTCAGAACAATTTTGCAGCAATTCTTGTGCTGAGGTAAGCTGTTTCTGTACAGCTGCCAGCTCATCATTTGCTGCCTCCAATGCTTTCTTTGCTTCCTCTGCATTCGTGTTCGCCTGATCGACATCTGCCTGCGTCAGCTCACCATTTTGAGCAATTGCTTCATCATATTTTTTCTGGGCTTTGGAACGCTCCGTTTCGGCATCTGTTTTTTTCGCTTGTGCATCTTTAAGTGCTGCATCGGCAGCTTCCTTTTTTGTCTGCGCTGCCGATTCCTCATCATTTGCTGCCTGCAGTTCGCTTTCAAATTGCATCTTGTTCTCAGAAAATCCCTGCTCCACTGCTTCTTTTGCTGCTGCTTCCTTTTGTACTGCTTCCGTTTGTGCTGCCTCTGCATCAGCCTTGACTTTCTGTGCGTCTTTTACCTCCTGATCTGCTTTTTCCATCGCTGATTGTGCCTGACGTGTATTTTCCTTTGCCTGATCAAGATTTACCTTCGCCTCCTCCAGACTTTGCGCTGCTTGTGTTGTCTGACTGTTTACTTTTACCTCCTTTTCCTGCGCTTCTGTCTCAACGGTCTGCTCTGCTGGTGCATTCTGTATTATTGTGTTCACAAAAAGCATCGCCACTACTGCCGGTGCCATAAATCGTCTTCTTCTCATTTTGTTTCCTCCCATCTTTCTGTTAAATCCAAATCTGTACATTTGCCTCTGCCAAATCAAATTCTTCAAACTATTTCGTTCTATATTTTAATATACCATATCTTTTCCCTTTTAAGAACGGTCATTTTACAATAAAAATGACCCCCCATATGCATTTACTTTAACGTTTTCGAACCGTTAAAAAATGAATCATGGCCTATTATTTTCGCGTTTTTCCTTTATTTTCCGCGATTTTTATTTTTTCTCATCTATCTTTCCAAATTTGGAAAATTGTATTTTGTAGCAACAGAAAAATGGGTGATTTTTTATAATTTCTTTTCCATACATACAAAGTGCTTTTCAAACAGCTCGCACTCCCCGACTAGAACAAATCCAAGATCGCTATAGCACTTGAGCGCTACTTTATGATTATCACGCACAAGTATATGAACACTCTTTTTGTTCTGCTCACGAAGCACGGCAAATACGTGTTCCATCATCATTTTTGCAATGCCCTGTCCCTGCAAATCTTTTTTGACACACACGCGTGCCACCTCTGCTGACGGCTGAAAATCCTTGCTCCAACAATCAAGCTTATCCACTTCTTCGTCGTGATCAATTGAAATGGCCGAAATGATTTCTCCCTTTTGATTTTTCATGACAAACAGGCTGTCATGTGCAATATCAAACTCAATATTTTCCATGGAAGGATAATATTCATTCCAGTCTGCTGCTCCGCCTATCATTGAGCGATACAGCTTTAGAAGTTCATCTTTGTCGGATTCTTCTGCCAACGTAATATTTCTTCCTGCTGCGATAATCTTATCCACAGTTTCCTGCCGGATACATTCGCGCAGATGTTTGATATATGGATGAAACTGCGACTTATCAATTCCATAATTCTTTGTCAGTTCATACTCATGCGGCTCCCAGGTCTTAAGATCTGACTCGTTATGAGATAGTGCTCCCTCCATGTTGTCGAGTGCCTTGTAGATCTTTGCCTCTAATGTTTTTAGCTCGCTCATCTCCTGATAAAGTGTCCGCATCTTATCATTAAGTGGCTCTGGAAGTGTCGCTACCCACTGATAAAGCAGATTTTCCTCTGTTTCTTCATCAGCCTCTGTCTTTTTAAAACATGGTATATCACCTGTAAAACATTCGCCCAAATCATGAATAAGACACATCTTAATTACTTTATTAATATCCACTTCTGAAAATTCATCTTCCATCCAATATGCCATCAGTGCCACTCGCCAGCAATGCTCTGCCACACTTTCCTTCCTGTCATCTGATGTGTAGCAATGACGCATCGTTCTTTTTAATTTCTCTACCGTGTGAAGTGCTTCTATTAATTTTTCTGCTTCCATATTTTTCTGTCTCCCAGTTTTAATTTTTGTCACTTCCATTATCGCTCAAAATGTAAAAAAATGGTAGGGTTTTTATATTATTTTTTGCTCGTCAAAAAAACACAAAAAGAATATAAAATTTGACATCGTTTTTTGATGAGCGATGTGGTATGGTGTACAGTAAAGGAAGCTATTTTTATCTACAAAAAATAGCAAAGATATCATTTTTAAGGAGGGAACAACATGCGTTTTTATTGTACTGACGACACAGTTGATCTGGAACAGTATCCTTACCATGTGAGAGATGTCCATATCAGCGACCCATTTATTCTGGCAGATCCAAAAAGCCGCTGCTACTACACTTATGTACAGTTTGCAGATACAGAACGTTTCCCAGATGTGGAAACTGACAAAGAACACGGTGTATTTTATGTACTTGAAAGTAAGGATTTGATTCACTGGTCAAAGCCACAGATTTGTTTTCGTCAAAATAATTTCTGGGCAGATAAGGATTATTGGGCACCAGAGGTTCATATCTGGAAAGGACGCTATTATCTGTTCAGCTCATTTCGTGCAGATGGTCATTACCGCAAATGTCAGTGCTTAGTATCAGATTCACCAAAAGGACCATTTGAACCCATTCGTCAAGAAGCTGTTACACCAGATGGATGGCAGAGTCTTGATGGAACATTATACGTTGACCGATCAGGCAAGCCATGGATGGTATTTTGTCATGAATGGCTTCAGGTTGGTGATGGTCAAATTTGTGCCATACCAATGTCTGATGATTTGGGCGAAGCAATTGGTGATCCTGTCATTTTATTTAGAGCATCCGATGGCAAATGGAATGCTAAAGGCGCAAAAGAAGGCGGCTATGTGACAGACGGACCATTTTTGCATCGCCTTCCTGGCGGAAAACTTATTATGCTTTGGTCTAGCTTTACAGAAAAAGGCGCATATGCTGTGGGCTACGCAACAAGCCGTTTTGGTGATATTATGGGGCCATGGGATCAGGAATCAGAACCACTGTATGCACTTGATGGCGGTCATGCAATGCTGTTTTATACCTTTGGCGGTCAGCTAATGATGGCATGCCACTGCCCAAATGATCACCCAAAGAAACGTATTCTTTTATTTGAAATGGAAGAAGATGAAAATGGACTTCATGTCGTAAACGAAGTTACAGGGAACTGGTTTCATGCAGCTGGAGGCCCTGCCAAAGGCTGGGTTTATGAACAGCCATGTGTAGAAATTCCTAGCTTTGCAAAAGATCCAAGAGGATAAAACTATACGTTATTAAAACACCCGAAATATATTGCAGCTATACAATATATTCCGGGTGTTTATTTAGGATTATGTCTTTTTAACTTGCAAATAACACTTTCATTTAAGCTTATTTTTTGATTGCATTATTCATTTCTACAAGTTTTGCAACATCTTCTGCCTGAGCCAAAGCATCCTGATAGAAGTAATCAAATACTTCATCAACATGGTAGCTTGCCTTCAGCTCTTCAATCATGCTGTCACGCATTGCCTCAAATTCCTCATCAGACTCACATGCTACGCACTTAAATACATTCTTACCCATGTATGCATTGATTTCGTTTACCCAAGAAGCAACCTCACCTTCTGGATCACTAAATGAAATGTAATTCATAGAATCAGTAACAGGTGTTTCCTGACGATATACATCCACCTGAGACTCTGCACCATAATGATCAATGAAATCCTTAATGGTATCATTCATCTTTGCTTCCATAGCCTTTGTTGAGAACTGATACAGATCAGTGGTGTAGCCATCTGGCTGAATTGTTCCGTTTCCAAATCCACAGAAATGATGGTATACATTAATACCAGTCTCTACGCCAAGAGCATCATCCTTTGTTACTTTCAGGTACTCATCCTTCGGTACTGGCTCACCATCTTCCATGTTCCACATACCACCTTCTAAGCCATTCCATGCAATTCTGGAAAATTCATATGTAGATACAAAGTCAAGCAATGCTACACAGCGCTCTGGATTTTCAGTATTTGCGTTGACAACATACTGTCTCTCACCTCTATACATATTTCCAAAACGATCTTCCGCGTCTGCAGTCAAACTTGGCATTGAAATAAATGTTTTCTCGTTTCCTTCTGTCTTGTTAAACTCTGTGTTTGCATCAGTAGACATCCAACCTGGTACATTAAACATATACTTTCCAGCCTTCAGATTTTCCGAGTAAACATCAGATGTCTGTGTAAAGGAATCTGGATCTAACAAACCTCTCTGGTTTGCCTTATTATAAAAACGAACTGCACGCCAGAATACACTTTCAGGATCGGTCAGCTGATTTGTTTCAAGTGGTGTAGAATCAACTGTAGAAACACCAAGTACACGGCCAGTTGTCTCCATAAGATTTACACCTTCCTGCGGTCCAAGACCAAAGGTAAATACCCATTCACCCCATCCCTGACCTGCACCAAACCATGCACCGCATCCGTAAGTTTTCTGTCCATCTGCTGTTTCAGGCTCTAATGCCACCATCTGCTCAAGAACATCTAACAGATCATCATCATAATTTTCCAACTTTGGATAGCCTGCTTCCTTATACAGATCCCATCTCAAATAATGACCGCATGTTGGAACTGTGCCATCATCCCAAGAACCTTTACACATACCCCAAAGATACATATTTCCATCTGGGCTGTTTGCCGGCATACGCTCTGCTGCTACCATCAACTGTCCTGCTGGGTCACTCATGGTGTTTGGTGCATACTCTTCCAGGTAAGGCTCCAAATTCAATACAGATGCAGACTCAAGAAGCATCGGAAGCTGTTTTGTTGGGTCAGATAATAAGAAAACATCTGGTAAATCATTATCTGCTAACATAGCTGACAGCTGTGTCGGCCAATCTGCCTCTGTAACAGCAGTCAGGTACAGATCAATATTCAAATTATCTTCAATATACTTGCTGACTGGATCTGAACGAAGTCCATCAAGTTCACCTGATCCTACGAATGCCACTACATCAAGTGCCACTCTATCCTCAAATTGAGGTGTTGTTGTGCTGCCCGTGCTCTCTCCTGCAAATGCCATTGTATTACCACACATAATAAGTGCGGATGCTGCTGCAAATGCCTTTCTTGCTACTGTTTTTTTCATAAATATCTCCTTCCTTTTTCTTTTTATTACTGCCAGATCACCTTCGTACCATACCTTTGCACGATTGCAATCATAACTAACATAAAATAACATTTCTCAACCTTTTACTGCACCAAGCATAATTCCCTTTGTAAAAAAGCGCTGCATGAATGGATAAACACAAAGTATCGGAACTACAGTAATAAAGCTCATTGCCATACGTAGCGTTGTCGATGATACTTTAATTGCCGCTCCCGCTGCCGCTCCTGCTGTGGAAGATACTACATTCGACTGTAGTTTCGTATACAGCAAATACTGCAGACAATGTAACGTTGCAGATTTTCTTCCTTGCATAAAATACATATCATCTGCCCATGCATTCCACTGATTTACAGCTGCAAACACAATAATACATGCCAAAATTGGCTTTGCAAGTGGAATAATAAGCTTGAAGTAAATTTTTACTAATCCAGCTCCATCGATCTCTGCTGACTCAATCAGTTCCCCTGGAATAGACTCAATATAAGTTTTTACTAAAATAATAAAATATGCCTGAACTGCTGATGGAAGAATGTACACTAAAAAATCATTTTTCAGTCCTATATTACTGATCAATAAATAATATGGGATAAATCCTGCATTTACATACATCGTAATAATAAAGAAGCGGTACAAAAACTTCTTGCACGGAAGATCTCTATTAGCAAGAATATATGCTGCAAAGCTACAACAAAAACATGTTAAAAGTGTACCAAATATCGTCCTCGCAAACGCAATCCATATACTAGATTTAAGTCCTGGAATCTGAAGCATCTCTGTATAGGCTTCTGTTGTAAACTCCTTCGGAAGCAAATATACACCTAAGTTCACTGCTCCCGGAGAAGAGAGCGAGTTAATAAAAATATACCATAACGGATATACGCAAATAAATGTAATCAATCCAAGCAATACCGTGTTGATTGTGCCTGCAATTGTTATCTTCTTTCTCTTTTTCATAATTCTTACAATCTCCTTTCTGAGAAAACATTCTTTTCAAGCTTTTACTTAGAATATAGAATCGCCTCTCAGCTTTTTAGATGCCCAGTTTGCAAATGTCAAAAGGATAATACTTACAATAGATTTGAAAATGCCCATTGCAGTTGCCAATGAGTATTCCATATTTTTGATACCCATACGATATACATATGTATCAAATACTTCCAGCTTATCCCACGTCATACCATTTCCAAGCAGCCAGAACTGCTCGAATCCATTTGACATCATATTAGAAATTGCAAGTAATAGTAAAACAAAAAATGTAGAGAGTAAACCAGGAACAGTTACATGAATAATTTTTTGCCATGTATTAGCACCATCCACCTCTGCTGCTTGGTATAACTCCTGATCAATTGATGTGATCGCAGACAGATAAATAATTGCATTGTAACCCAGTGATTTCCATACACCAATAGCAACCTGTGTTGCCCATGCATGTTTTTCATTTGTCAATACATTAAGCGGCTTCTTTATAATGCCAAGTCCCATCAGAATAATATTTAATGCGCTATCTTCTGATGAAAGAAGCATAAACACAATGGAATATACAAGAACCCAGGAAATAAAGTTTGGAATTGAAGTTCCTGTCTGTACAAGCTTTGCATATCGCTTATTCTTAAGCTGTGAAATTGCAATTGCAAAAATAGCTGGAAGCACGGAACAGCAAATGTTCAAAAATGAAATACTCAGTGTGTTTCTCATTACTGTCACAAAATCTTTGGAATTTTCGAAAATCTTTTTAAAATATTTCAGTCCAACAAACTG
>ERZ779880.2975-NODE-2975-length-10961-cov-3.467632_pt1 | contig 10961 bp, 8 predicted proteins | sample MGYA00511555_ERZ779880 | MGnify/ENA primary metagenome ERZ779880 (study PRJEB29588, sample SAMEA2145815) | human gut metagenome | biome: human gut; feature: human-associated habitat; material: faeces | place: Denmark | collected 2008/2010 ...
GGAAAAAGCGGGCGCAGCCAAAATTATCGAGCAGCCACAGCTTAGCGTGGATGCTGTCGCCAACACCCTGGCCGGGTGGTCGCGAGAAACCTTATTAACCATGGCAGAACGCGCCCGCGCTGCATCCATTCCGGATGCCACCGAGCGAGTGGCAAATGAAGTGAGTCGGGCTGCCCGGGCGTAATTGTAGCGATGCCTTTTGCATCGTATGAATTTAAGAAGTTAATGGCGTAAAGAATGAATACACAACAATTGGCAAAACTGCGTTCCATCGTGCCCGAAATGCGTCGCGTTCGGCACATACATTTTGTCGGCATCGGTGGTGCCGGTATGGGCGGTATTGCCGAAGTTCTGGCCAATGAAGGTTATCAGATCAGTGGTTCCGATTTAGCGCCAAATCCGGTCACGCAGCAGTTAATGAATCTGGGAGCGACGATTTATTTCAACCATCGCCCGGAAAACGTACGTGATGCCAGCGTGGTCGTTGTTTCCAGCGCCATTTCTGCCGATAACCCGGAAATTGTCGCAGCTCATGAAGCGCGTATTCCGGTGATCCGTCGTGCCGAAATGCTGGCTGAGTTAATGCGTTTTCGTCATGGCATCGCCATTGCAGGAACGCACGGCAAAACGACAACTACCGCGATGGTCTCCAGCATCTACGCAGAAGCGGGGCTCGACCCAACCTTCGTTAACGGCGGGCTGGTAAAAGCGGCGGGGGTTCATGCGCGTTTGGGGCATGGTCGGTACCTGATTGCCGAAGCAGATGAGAGTGATGCATCGTTCCTGCATCTGCAACCGATGGTGGCGATTGTCACCAATATCGAAGCCGACCACATGGATACCTACCAGGGCGACTTTGAGAATTTAAAACAGACTTTTATTAATTTTCTGCACAACCTGCCGTTTTACGGTCGTGCGGTGATGTGTGTTGATGATCCGGTGATCCGCGAATTGTTACCGCGAGTGGGACGTCAGACCACAACTTACGGCTTCAGCGAAGATGCCGACGTGCGTGTAGAAGATTATCAGCAGATTGGCCCGCAGGGGCACTTTACGCTGCTGCGCCAGGACAAAGAGCCGATGCGCGTCACCCTGAATGCGCCAGGCCGTCATAACGCGCTGAACGCCGCAGCTGCGGTTGCGGTTGCTACGGAAGAGGGCATTGACGACGAGGCTATTTTGCGTGCGCTGGAGAGCTTCCAGGGGACTGGTCGCCGTTTTGATTTCCTCGGTGAATTCCCGCTGGAGCCAGTGAATGGTAAAAGCGGTACGGCAATGCTGGTCGATGACTACGGCCACCACCCGACGGAAGTGGACGCCACCATTAAAGCGGCGCGCGCAGGCTGGCCGGATAAAAACCTGGTAATGCTGTTTCAGCCGCACCGTTTTACCCGTACACGCGACCTGTATGATGATTTCGCCAATGTGCTGACGCAGGTTGATACCCTGTTGATGCTGGAAGTGTATCCGGCTGGCGAAGCGCCAATTCCGGGTGCGGACAGCCGTTCGCTGTGTCGCACAATTCGTGGACGTGGGAAAATAGATCCCATTCTGGTGCCGGACCCTGCGCAGGTAGCCGAGATGCTGGCACCGGTATTAACCGGTAACGACCTGATTCTCGTTCAGGGGGCTGGTAATATCGGAAAAATTGCCCGTTCTTTAGCTGAAATCAAACTGAAGCCGCAAACTCCGGAGGAAGAACAACATGACTGATAAAATCGCGGTCCTGTTGGGCGGGACTTCCGCTGAGCGGGAAGTTTCTCTGAATTCTGGCGCAGCGGTGTTAGCCGGGCTGCGTGAAGGCGGTATTGACGCATATCCTGTCGACCCGAAAGAAGTTGACGTGACGCAACTGAAGTCGATGGGCTTTCAGAAAGTGTTTATCGCGCTACACGGCCGCGGCGGTGAAGATGGTACGCTGCAGGGGATGCTCGAGCTGATGGGCTTGCCTTATACCGGCAGCGGAGTGATGGCATCTGCGCTTTCAATGGATAAACTACGCAGCAAACTTCTGTGGCAAGGTGCCGGTTTACCGGTCGCGCCGTGGGTAGCGTTAACCCGCGTAGAGTTTGAAAAAGGCCTGAGTGATAAGCAGTTAGCAGAAATTTCTGCTCTGGGTTTGCCGGTTATCGTTAAGCCGAGCCGCGAAGGTTCCAGTGTGGGAATGTCAAAAGTAGTAGCAGAAAATGCTCTACAAGATGCATTAAGATTGGCATTTCAGCACGATGAAGAAGTATTGATTGAAAAATGGCTAAGTGGGCCGGAGTTCACGGTTGCGATACTCGGTGAAGAAATTTTACCGTCAATACGTATTCAACCGTCCGGAACCTTCTATGATTATGAGGCGAAGTATCTCTCTGATGAGACACAGTATTTCTGCCCCGCAGGTCTGGAAGCGTCACAAGAGGCCAATTTGCAGGCATTAGTGCTGAAAGCATGGACGACGTTAGGTTGCAAAGGATGGGGACGTATTGACGTTATGCTGGACAGCGATGGACAGTTTTATCTGCTGGAAGCCAATACCTCACCGGGTATGACCAGCCACAGCCTGGTGCCGATGGCGGCACGTCAGGCAGGTATGAGCTTCTCGCAGTTGGTAGTACGAATTCTGGAACTGGCGGACTAATATGTCGCAGGCTGCTCTGAACACGCGAAACAGCGAAGAAGAGGTTTCTTCTCGCCGCAATAATGGAACGCGTCTGGCGGGGATCCTTTTCCTGCTGACCGTTTTAACGACAGTGTTGGTGAGCGGCTGGGTCGTGTTGGGCTGGATGGAAGATGCGCAACGCCTGCCGCTCTCAAAGCTGGTGTTGACCGGTGAACGCCATTACACGCGTAATGACGATATCCGGCAGTCGATCCTGGCATTGGGTGAGCCGGGTACCTTTATGACCCAGGATGTCAACATCATCCAGACGCAAATAGAACAACGTCTGCCGTGGATTAAGCAGGTGAGCGTCAGAAAGCAGTGGCCTGATGAATTGAAGATTCATCTGGTTGAATATGTGCCGATTGCGCGGTGGAATGATCAACACATGGTAGACGCGGAAGGAAATACCTTCAGCGTGCCGCCAGATCGCACCAGCAAGCAGGTGCTTCCAATGCTGTATGGCCCGGAAGGCAGCGCCAATGAAGTGTTGCAGGGCTATCGCGAAATGGGGCAGATGCTGGCAAAGGACAGATTTACTCTGAAGGAAGCGGCGATGACCGCGCGGCGTTCCTGGCAGTTGACGCTGAATAACGATATTAAGCTCAATCTTGGCCGGGGCGATACGATGAAACGTTTGGCTCGCTTTGTAGAACTTTATCCGGTTCTACAGCAGCAGGCGCAAACCGATGGCAAACGGATTAGCTACGTTGATTTGCGTTATGACTCTGGAGCGGCAGTAGGCTGGGCGCCCTTGCCGCCAGAGGAATCTACTCAGCAACAAAATCAGGCACAGGCAGAACAACAATGATCAAGGCGACGGACAGAAAACTGGTAGTAGGACTGGAGATTGGTACCGCGAAGGTTGCCGCTTTAGTAGGGGAAGTTCTGCCCGACGGTATGGTCAATATCATTGGCGTGGGCAGCTGCCCGTCGCGTGGTATGGATAAAGGCGGGGTGAACGACCTCGAATCCGTGGTCAAGTGCGTACAACGTGCCATTGACCAGGCAGAATTGATGGCAGATTGTCAGATCTCTTCGGTATATCTGGCGCTTTCTGGTAAGCACATCAGCTGCCAGAATGAAATTGGTATGGTGCCTATTTCTGAAGAAGAAGTAACGCAAGAAGATGTGGAAAACGTCGTCCATACCGCGAAATCGGTGCGTGTACGCGATGAGCATCGTGTGCTGCATGTGATCCCGCAAGAGTATGCGATTGACTATCAGGAAGGGATCAAGAATCCGGTAGGGCTTTCGGGCGTGCGGATGCAGGCAAAAGTGCACCTGATCACATGCCACAACGATATGGCGAAAAACATCGTCAAAGCGGTTGAACGTTGTGGGCTGAAAGTTGACCAACTGATATTTGCCGGTCTGGCATCAAGTTATTCGGTATTGACGGAAGATGAACGTGAACTGGGTGTCTGCGTCGTCGATATCGGTGGTGGTACAATGGATATCGCCGTTTATACCGGTGGGGCATTGCGCCACACTAAGGTAATTCCTTATGCTGGCAATGTCGTGACCAGTGATATCGCTTACGCCTTTGGCACGCCGCCAAGCGACGCCGAAGCGATTAAAGTTCGCCACGGTTGTGCGCTGGGTTCCATCGTTGGAAAAGATGAGAGCGTGGAAGTGCCGAGCGTAGGCGGTCGTCCGCCGCGGAGTCTGCAACGTCAGACCCTGGCAGAGGTGATCGAGCCGCGCTATACCGAGCTGCTCAACCTGGTCAACGAAGAGATATTGCAGTTGCAGGAAAAGCTTCGCCAACAAGGGGTTAAACATCACCTGGCGGCAGGCATTGTATTAACCGGTGGCGCAGCGCAGATCGAAGGTCTTGCAGCCTGTGCTCAGCGCGTGTTTCATACGCAAGTGCGTATCGGCGCGCCGCTGAACATTACCGGTTTAACGGATTATGCTCAGGAGCCGTATTATTCGACGGCGGTGGGATTGCTTCACTATGGGAAAGAGTCACATCTTAACGGTGAAGCTGAAGTAGAAAAACGTGTTACAGCATCAGTTGGCTCGTGGATCAAGCGACTCAATAGTTGGCTGCGAAAAGAGTTTTAATTTTTATGAGGCCGACGATGATTACGGCCTCAGGCGACAGGCACAAATCGGAGAGAAACTATGTTTGAACCAATGGAACTTACCAATGACGCGGTGATTAAAGTCATCGGCGTCGGCGGCGGCGGCGGTAATGCTGTTGAACACATGGTGCGCGAGCGCATTGAAGGTGTTGAATTCTTCGCGGTAAATACCGATGCACAAGCGCTGCGTAAAACAGCGGTTGGACAGACGATTCAAATCGGTAGCGGTATCACCAAAGGACTGGGCGCTGGCGCTAATCCAGAAGTTGGCCGCAATGCGGCAGATGAGGATCGCGATGCACTGCGTGCGGCGCTGGAAGGTGCAGACATGGTCTTTATTGCTGCGGGTATGGGTGGTGGTACCGGTACAGGTGCAGCACCAGTCGTCGCTGAAGTGGCAAAAGATTTGGGTATCCTGACCGTTGCTGTCGTCACTAAGCCCTTCAACTTTGAAGGCAAGAAGCGTATGGCATTCGCGGAGCAGGGGATCACTGAACTGTCCAAGCATGTGGACTCTCTGATCACTATCCCGAACGACAAACTGCTGAAAGTTCTGGGCCGCGGTATCTCCCTGCTGGATGCGTTTGGCGCAGCGAACGATGTACTCAAAGGCGCTGTGCAAGGCATCGCCGAACTGATTACTCGTCCGGGTTTGATGAACGTGGACTTTGCAGACGTACGCACCGTAATGTCTGAAATGGGCTACGCAATGATGGGTTCTGGCGTGGCGAGCGGTGAAGACCGTGCGGAAGAAGCTGCTGAAATGGCTATCTCTTCTCCGCTGCTGGAAGATATCGACCTGTCTGGCGCACGCGGCGTGCTGGTTAACATCACAGCGGGCTTCGACCTGCGTCTGGATGAGTTCGAAACGGTAGGTAACACCATCCGTGCATTTGCTTCCGACAACGCGACTGTGGTTATCGGTACTTCTCTTGACCCGGATATGAATGACGAGCTGCGCGTAACCGTTGTTGCGACAGGTATCGGCATGGACAAACGTCCTGAAATCACTCTGGTGACCAATAAGCAGGTTCAGCAGCCAGTGATGGATCGCTACCAGCAGCATGGGATGGCTCCGCTGACCCAGGAGCAGAAGCCGGTTGCTAAAGTCGTGAATGACAATGCGCCGCAAACTGCGAAAGAGCCGGATTATCTGGATATCCCAGCATTCCTGCGTAAGCAAGCTGATTAAGAATTGACTGGAATTTGGGTTTCGAGGCTCTTTGTGCTAAACTGGCCCGCCGAATGTATAGTACACTTCGGTTGGATAGGTAATTTGGCGAGATAATACGATGATCAAACAAAGGACACTTAAACGTATCGTTCAGGCGACGGGTGTCGGTTTACATACCGGCAAGAAAGTCACCCTGACGTTACGCCCTGCGCCGGCCAACACCGGGGTCATCTATCGTCGCACCGACTTGAATCCACCGGTAGATTTCCCGGCCGATGCCAAATCTGTGCGTGATACCATGCTCTGTACGTGTCTGGTCAACGAGCATGATGTACGGATTTCAACCGTAGAGCACCTCAATGCTGCTCTCGCGGGCTTGGGCATCGATAACATTGTTATCGAAGTTAACGCGCCGGAAATCCCGATCATGGACGGCAGCGCCGCTCCGTTTGTATACCTGCTGCTTGACGCCGGTATCGACGAGTTGAACTGCGCCAAAAAATTTGTTCGCATCAAAGAGACTGTTCGTGTCGAAGATGGCGATAAGTGGGCTGAATTTAAGCCGTACAATGGTTTTTCGCTGGATTTCACCATCGATTTTAACCATCCGGCTATTGATTCCAGCAACCAGCGCTATGCGATGAACTTCTCCGCTGATGCGTTTATGCGCCAGATCAGCCGTGCGCGTACGTTCGGTTTCATGCGTGATATCGAATATCTGCAGTCCCGTGGTTTGTGCCTGGGCGGCAGCTTCGATTGTGCCATCGTTGTTGACGATTATCGCGTACTGAACGAAGACGGCCTGCGTTTTGAAGACGAATTTGTGCGTCACAAAATGCTCGATGCGATCGGTGACTTGTTCATGTGTGGTCACAATATTATTGGTGCATTTACCGCTTATAAATCCGGTCATGCACTGAATAACAAACTGCTGCAGGCTGTCCTGGCGAAACAGGAAGCCTGGGAATATGTGACCTTCCAGGACGACGCAGAACTGCCGTTGGCCTTCAAAGCGCCTTCAGCCGTACTGGCATAACGACATTTATACTGTCGTATAAAATTCGACTGGCAAATCTGGCACTCTCTCCGGCCAGGTGAACCAGTCGTTTTTTTTTGAATTTTATAAGAGCTATAAAAAACGGTGCGAACGCTGTTTTCTTAAGCACTTTTACGGACAACTTATCTTCATTCGTGCTGTGGACTTCAGGCTTTAATGATAAGATTTGTGCGCTAAATACGTTTGAATACGATCGGGATGGCAATAACGTGAGTGGAATACTGACGCGCTGGCGACAGTTTGGTAAACGCTACTTCTGGCCGCATCTCTTATTAGGGATGGTCGCGGCGAGTTTAGGTTTGCCTGCGCTCAGCAACGCCGCCGAACCAAACGCGCCCGCAAAAGCGACAACCCGCAACCACGAGCCTTCAGCCAAAGTTAACTTTGGTCAATTGGCCTTGCTGGAAGCGAACACGCGCCGCCCGAATTCGAACTATTCCGTAGATTACTGGCATCAACATGCCATTCGCACGGTAATCCGTCATCTTTCCTTCGCAATGGCACCGCAAACGCTGCCCGTTGCTGAAGAATCTTTGCCTCTTCAGGCGCAACATCTTGCATTACTGGATACGCTCAGCGCGCTGCTGACCCAGGAAGGCACGCCGTCTGAAAAGGGTTATCGCATTGATTATGCGCATTTTACCCCACAAGCAAAATTCAGCACGCCCGTCTGGATAAGCCAGGCGCAAGGCATCCGTGCTGGCCCTCAACGCCTCAGCTAACAACAATAAACCTTTACTTCATTTTATTGACTCCGCAACGCGGGGCGTTTGAGATTTTATTATGCTAATCAAATTATTAACTAAAGTTTTCGGTAGTCGTAACGATCGCACCCTGCGCCGGATGCGCAAAGTGGTCAACATCATCAATGCCATGGAACCGGAGATGGAAAAACTCTCCGACGAAGAACTGAAAGGGAAAACCGCAGAGTTTCGTGCACGTCTGGAAAAAGGCGAAGTGCTGGAAAATCTGATCCCGGAAGCTTTCGCCGTGGTACGTGAGGCAAGTAAGCGCGTCTTTGGTATGCGTCACTTCGACGTTCAGTTACTCGGCGGTATGGTTCTTAACGAACGCTGCATCGCCGAAATGCGTACCGGTGAAGGTAAAACCCTGACCGCAACGCTGCCTGCTTATCTGAACGCACTAACCGGTAAAGGCGTGCATGTAGTTACCGTCAACGACTACCTGGCGCAACGTGACGCCGAAAACAACCGTCCGCTGTTTGAATTCCTTGGCCTGACTGTCGGTATCAACCTGCCGGGCATGCCAGCACCGGCAAAGCGCGAAGCTTACGCAGCTGACATCACTTACGGTACGAACAACGAATACGGCTTTGACTACCTGCGCGACAATATGGCGTTCAGCCCTGAAGAACGTGTACAGCGTAAACTGCACTATGCGCTGGTGGACGAAGTGGACTCCATCCTGATCGATGAAGCGCGTACACCGCTGATCATTTCCGGCCCGGCAGAAGACAGCTCGGAAATGTATAAACGCGTGAATAAAATTATTCCGCACCTGATCCGTCAGGAAAAAGAAGACTCCGAAACCTTCCAGGGCGAAGGCCACTTCTCGGTGGACGAAAAATCTCGCCAGGTGAACCTGACCGAACGTGGTCTGGTGCTGATTGAAGAACTGCTGGTGAAAGAGGGCATCATGGATGAAGGGGAGTCTCTGTACTCTCCGGCCAACATCATGCTGATGCACCACGTAACGGCGGCGCTGCGCGCTCATGCGCTGTTTACCCGTGACGTCGACTACATCGTTAAAGATGGTGAAGTTATCATCGTTGACGAACACACCGGTCGTACCATGCAGGGCCGTCGCTGGTCCGATGGTCTGCACCAGGCTGTGGAAGCGAAAGAAGGTGTGCAGATCCAGAACGAAAACCAAACGCTGGCTTCGATCACCTTCCAGAACTACTTCCGTCTGTATGAAAAACTGGCGGGGATGACCGGTACTGCTGATACCGAAGCTTTCGAATTTAGCTCCATCTACAAACTGGATACCGTCGTTGTTCCGACCAACCGTCCAATGATTCGTAAAGATCTGCCGGACCTGGTCTACATGACTGAAGCGGAAAAAATTCAGGCGATCATTGAAGATATCAAAGAACGTACTGCGAAAGGCCAGCCGGTGCTGGTGGGTACTATCTCCATCGAAAAATCGGAGCTGGTGTCAAACGAACTGACCAAAGCCGGTATTAAGCACAACGTCCTGAACGCCAAATTCCACGCCAACGAAGCGGCGATTGTTGCTCAGGCAGGTTATCCGGCTGCGGTGACTATCGCGACCAACATGGCGGGTCGTGGTACAGATATTGTGCTCGGTGGTAGCTGGCAGGCAGAAGTTGCCGCGCTGGAAAATCCGACCGCAGAGCAAATTGAAAAAATTAAAGCCGACTGGCAGGTACGTCACGATGCGGTACTGGCAGCAGGTGGCCTGCATATCATCGGTACCGAGCGTCACGAATCCCGTCGTATCGATAACCAGTTGCGCGGTCGTTCTGGTCGTCAGGGGGATGCTGGTTCTTCCCGTTTCTACCTGTCGATGGAAGATGCGCTGATGCGTATTTTTGCTTCCGACCGAGTATCCGGCATGATGCGTAAACTGGGTATGAAGCCAGGCGAAGCCATTGAACACCCGTGGGTGACTAAAGCGATTGCCAACGCCCAGCGTAAAGTTGAAAGTCGTAACTTCGACATTCGTAAGCAACTGCTGGAATATGATGACGTGGCTAACGATCAGCGTCGCGCCATTTACTCCCAGCGTAACGAATTGCTGGATGTCAGCGATGTGAGCGAAACCATTAACAGCATTCGTGAAGATGTGTTCAAAGCGACCATTGATGCCTACATTCCGCCACAGTCGCTGGAAGAAATGTGGGATATTCCGGGGCTGCAGGAACGTCTGAAGAACGATTTCGACCTCGATTTACCAATTGCTGAGTGGCTGGATAAAGAACCAGAACTGCATGAAGAGACGCTGCGTGAGCGCATTCTGGCGCAGTCCATCGAAGTGTATCAGCGTAAAGAAGAAGTGGTTGGTGCTGAGATGATGCGTCACTTCGAGAAAGGCGTCATGCTGCAAACGCTTGACTCTCTGTGGAAAGAGCACCTGGCAGCGATGGACTATCTGCGTCAGGGTATCCACCTGCGTGGCTATGCACAGAAAGATCCGAAGCAGGAATACAAACGTGAATCGTTCTCCATGTTTGCAGCGATGCTGGAGTCGTTGAAATATGAAGTTATCAGTACGCTGAGCAAAGTTCAGGTACGTATGCCTGAAGAGGTTGAGGAGCTGGAACAACAGCGTCGTATGGAAGCCGAGCGTTTAGCGCAAATGCAGCAGCTTAGCCATCAGGATGACGACTCTGCAGCCGCAGCTGCACTGGCGGCGCAAACCGGTGAGCGCAAAGTAGGACGTAACGATCCTTGCCCGTGCGGTTCTGGTAAAAAATACAAGCAGTGCCATGGCCGCCTGCAATAAAAGCTAACTGTTGAAGTAAAAGGCGCAGGATTCTGCGCCTTTTTTATAGGTTTAAGACAATGAAAAAGCTGCAAATTGCGGTAGGTATTATTCGCAACGAGAACAATGAAATCTTTATAACGCGTCGCGCAGCAGATGCGCACATGGCGAATAAACTGGAGTTTCCCGGCGGTAAAATTGAAATGGGTGAAACGCCGGAACAGGCGGTGGTGCGTGAACTTCAGGAAGAAGTCGGGATTACCCCACAACATTTTTCGCTATTTGAAAAACTGGAATATGAATTCCCGGACAGGCATATAACTCTGTGGTTCTGGCTGGTCGAAAGCTGGGAAGGGGAGCCGTGGGGTAAAGAAGGGCAACCCGGTAAGTGGATGTCGCTAGTCGGTCTTAATGCCGATGATTTTCCGCCAGCCAATGAACCGGTAATTGCGAAGCTTAAGCGTGTGTATGTCGGATAAGGCGTTCACGCCGCATCCGACATTAATGGCACGTTTTACCCGTGCG
>ERZ779880.2983-NODE-2983-length-10913-cov-8.948517_pt1 | contig 10913 bp, 10 predicted proteins | sample MGYA00511555_ERZ779880 | MGnify/ENA primary metagenome ERZ779880 (study PRJEB29588, sample SAMEA2145815) | human gut metagenome | biome: human gut; feature: human-associated habitat; material: faeces | place: Denmark | collected 2008/2010 ...
GTGGGTCAGGCTACCGCTGCTGCTGCTGCCACCAAGCTGTACGTCGAGGGCGGCAAGGTCGAGCAGTACTACTGGGTCGACTACGTCAAGGTCACCAAGGAGAACGCTGCACAGTACATCAAGTAAGCGGCCAAAACCCTATCGTTGCAAGGTGCGCAGTGAACCAATAAGGCTTGATTAAGAGCTAAAAAGCGCGTGCGTGCGAGAAAATATCTCCGCGCACGCGCCTTGTTTTGAAAAGCTGATGGCAAAAACGGCACTTTTGAGACCCATAGACAAGGAGGCTCTGAGGAATGTCAGAATACCGTCTGGTAATGAAAGGCGTGGTAAAGACCTTCCCCGGCGTGAAAGCGCTGGACCACGCGCAGTTGGAGCTTCGCCCCGGCAAAGTCATGGCCCTGATGGGCGAGAACGGTGCCGGTAAGTCCACCCTGATGAAATGCATGTTCGGCATTTACAAGATGGATGAGGGCGAGATCGAGTACGAAGGCCAAAAGGTCAACATCCCCACCCCGCTGGATGCACTGAACCGCGGCATCGCAATGGTGCATCAGGAGCTGCAGCCCATCCCGGCCCGCACCGTGGCAGAGAACATCTGGCTGGGCCGCTACCCCACCAAGAAGGCTGGCCCCATCACCATCGTGGACCACGCCAAGATGTATAAGGACACCGACGAACTGCTGAAAAAGCTGAAGCTGGATATCAAGTCCCACGCAAAGCTGGGCAGCCTGAGCATCGCACAGATGCAGATGGTGGAGATCGCAAAGGCCGTCTCCGCAAACTGCAAGGTGCTGATCCTAGACGAGCCCACCTCCTCGCTGACCGCGAACGAGGTCGAGTCGCTGTTCCGCATCATGCGCGAGCTGAAGGAGCAGGGCGTTGCGCTGGTCTACATCAGCCATAAGATGGACGAGATCAAGGTCATCGCCGACGAAGTCACCATCATGCGCGATGGCCACTACATCGGCAAGTGGGACGTTGCCAACATGACCAAGGAGCAGATCATCGCCAAGATGGTCGGCCGTGAGCTGTCCAACCTGTTCCCCCCGCTGGAGAATCATCCCTCCGACGAAGTGATGATGAAGGTGGAGGACTTCACCTCCATCCATCCCCGCTCCTTCCGCCACTGCAGCTTTGAGCTGAAAAAGGGCGAGATCCTGGGCGTGGCCGGTCTGGTGGGTGCCCAGCGTACCGAACTGATGGAAGGCATCTTCGGCCTGCGTGCCCACACCTCCGGCAAGGTGTGGATCAAGGGCGAAGAGGTCACCATCAAGCAGCCCCGCGACGCCATCCGCAAGAGCGTGGCTCTGCTGACCGAGGACCGCCGCGCCACCGGCATCATGGGTGTGCTGAGCGTGGCCGACAACATCTCCATCGCTTCGCTGGACGCCCTGCGCAAGGGCCCCATCATGCTGGACAACAAGAAGATCCTGGATCTGGTGGCCACCAACAAAGAGAAGATGGCCATCAAGGTGCCCAGCCCCAAGACCCAGATCAAGAGCCTGTCCGGCGGCAACCAGCAGAAGGTCCTGATCGCCCGCTGGCTGGCCAACAACCCCGATGTGCTGATCCTGGACGAGCCCACCCGCGGCATCGACGTCGGTGCCAAGTACGAGATCTACTGCATCATTGCCGAGCTGGCCAAGCAGGGCAAGAGCATCATCATGATCTCCTCCGAAATGAGCGAGATCATTGGTATGTCCAACCGTGTCATGGTCATGTGCGACGGCCGCATCACCGGCTTCATCGACGGCAAGGACGCCACCCAGGAAAACATCATGGCTCTGGCCACTCAGTTCGAGACCGCACCCACCGCTGCGGCGAATCAGTAAATAAGGAGGCTGTCTATCGTGGAAGCTACCAAAAAATTGAATGGCAAGGCTGTGGCCAAATGGTTCAGCAACAACGCCATTATCGTGATGATGCTGGCCGTGTCCCTGATCGTCGGCATCATGCATCCCAATTTCTTCTCGGGCACGAACATGATCAACCTGTTCAAGAACGTGTCCATCCGCTACATCATCGCACTGGGTATTTCCGGCTGCCTGATCACCACCGGCAACGACCTGTCGGCCGGTCGTCTGGCTGGTTTTGCCGCCTGCCTGGCCTGCATCTTTGCGCAGACCGAGGGCGCAGCCGGTAAGTTCTACCCCAACATGCACACCCTGCCCACCCCGGTGGTGTTCATCCTGGTCATCGCCATCTGCGCCATCGTCGGTCTGTGCAACGGTCTGGTGGTCAGCTACCTGAAGGTGCAGCCCTTCATCGCAACCCTGGGCATGCAGCAGGTGGTCTACGGTATCTGCCTGGTGTACACCGGCGGTACCCCCATTGGCTCCCTGAACAAGAACTTCACCTCCCTGGCCTCCAACACCATCATCGGCATCCCCGTGCTGATCTGGATCGCTCTGGTCGTGGCCGCGTGCTTCTGGTTCCTGTACAACAAGACCCGTCACGGCAAGTACATGTACGCCATCGGCGGCAACGAAGCTGCTGCTGAGGTGGCCGGTGTCAACGTGCATGCTACCAAGATCCGCATCTACATCCTGGCTTCCTGCATGTTCGGTCTGGCAGGCTGCCTGCTGGCTGCAAAGTCCGGCGGCGCATCCGTCAACACTGCAATGGGCTATGAGCTGGACGCCATCGCAGCCTGCACCATCGGCGGTGTTTCCACCACCGGCGGCGTTGGTACTGTTCCCGGCGTTCTGGTCGGCGTTCTGGTCTTTGAGCTGATGAAGGTCGCTCTGCAGTTCATGAACGTCAACTCCTCCTACACCTACATCGTGCAGGGCCTTGTCATCATCGTGGCTGTCGCCATTGATATCCGCAAGTACCTCGCCAAGAAGTAATTTTCCCCGAAAAGAGAGCGCCTGCTGGGCCGTCCACTCGTTGCAGTGGACGGCCCGCTTTGTTATAATAGAAGAAAAACCAAGGAGAACGACCATGGCAGAATGGAATGAAAAAGAAGCCGAACTCGCCCGCCGCGAAGCACTGCTGGCCGAGCGCGAGGCCCAGCTGGAAAAAGAACAGGCCGAACTGGAAGCGCGCAAGGCGCAGGGCGAAGTGGGGAAGAAGAGCCTGCTGAACAACAACGACCCCAACTTCGTGAACCCCAAGGAAAAGCTCTACGACAAGTTCCCGCTGAGCGTCCACCAGATGGACATCATCATCGGGGTGCTGTTTGCCCTCATCGTTCTGTTTCTGGTGCTGGGTATGACGCACACCAGCTTTTTCGGCCTGTTTGGCGGCTGAAAACGTGGAGCAGGAGCAGCCGCTCTTTGGGAGACTGCATAGCCCGGCCGAGCCGCACTTGCAATTTCCCCCGGCGGATGGTATCATAAGCACTGCATGTTCTGTGCATATAAACTAGAACCAAGGAGCAATCTTTTGATGAAGATCATGAATCGTATCCTCTCTGTTGTCGCTGCTGCTGCACTGGCCGCCGGTCTGCTGGCAGGCTGCGGCGCTTCCTCTGCCGCAGGCAGCACGGCTTCTTCCGCTGCGTCCAGCGTGGCGGCATCTTCGGAGGCCGCTTCCTCGGAGACTGCAGCGGCAGAGGCTTCGGAAGCCAAGGTCAAGGCCCAGTTCACGGTGACCGGGGCCGACGGCGAGAGCCAGACCTTCGACCTGGAAGTGACCGACGGTGAGAAGCTGAGCGATGCGCTGGCCGAGGCCGGCATCATCAGTGCGGACGAGGCCGCTGCAGGCTTTGTCACCACCGTCAACGGCGAGACCGCCGACTGGGACAAGGACAGCGCCTGGTGGTGCCTGACCGACGCTTCCGGTGAGATGACCGCCGTGGGCGTGGCGGACATCGAGCTGCACGACGGCGACAGCTATGCCTTTACCTACACGAAGTAAGGAACCCATGCACACCAGGGTGCTGCGGCTGGTCCTCAGCGGGCTGATGGGCGCACTTCTGGTGGTGAGCAAACAGGCGATGAGCGGCCTCCCGAACATCGAGCCGGTGACGCTCCTCATCATCCTGTTCGCGCTGGAACTGCCCCGCGAGACGCCGGGGGCCATCACGGTGTTTTTGGTATTGCAGGGGGTGCTGTATGGCTTCGGCCTGTGGTGGGCGATGTATCTGTACGTCTGGTATCTGCTGGCCTTTCTGGCCCGGCTGCTGCGCCGGATGGACCATGCCCTCGGCTGGGCTGTGTTCAGCGGGCTGTACGGCCTGTGCTTCGGCGGGCTGTGCGCAGCGGTGTATCTTGTGGCCAAGACGCCCGCCTTCGCGCTGAGCTGGTGGCTGAGCGGCCTTTCCTACGACGCGATGCACGGCGTGGGCAACTTTGCCCTCATGCTGCTGCTCTACCGGCCTCTGCGCACGGCGCTGCGCACCGCCAAAAAACAGATCCATGGATGAAAAAAGACGTGCTGCACAGCGTGTGCGGCACGTCTTTTTCGTTATCCTAAGATCTTTTCCAGCAGCCAGAGCAGAATGCTGGGCAGACCGGCCTGCTTCAGAAACCAGAGCAGGATCGAGGACGAAAGGGAAACGGTGGAAAGCATGAGCGGTTCTCCTTCCTTCAGATCTGAGAGCGCATTGCAACAGGCACTCCAGTAAAAATACGAAGGAGAAAGGGCCGCGATTGCTGGAAAATTTTAGCGCTTCACGTTGAACGCTTCCATGCCGGGATAGACGGCGCTGGCACCCAGGTGCTCCTCGATGCGGAGCAGCTGGTTGTACTTGGCCACGCGCTCGGTGCGGCTGGGCGCACCGGTCTTGATCTGGCAGGTGTTCAGGGCCACGGCCAGGTCGGCGATGGTGGTGTCCTCGGTCTCACCGGAGCGGTGCGAGCTGATGGCGGTGTAACCGGCCTTGTGGGCCATCTTGATGGCTTCCAGCGTCTCGGAGACCGAACCGATCTGGTTCAGCTTGATCAGGATGGCGTTGCCGGCACCCAGCTGGATGCCCTTGGCCAGACGCTCGGTGTTGGTGACGAACAGGTCGTCGCCCACCAGCTGGACCTTGCCGCCCAGCTCGCGGGTCATCTCCTGCCAGCCCTCCCAGTCCTCTTCGTCCAGACCGTCCTCAATGGAGATGATGGGGTACTTCTCCACCAGGCTCTTCCAGTGGGCGATCAGCTCGCTGGAGGTGAACTCGGTGCCGGCCTTGGGCAGCTTGTAGAAGCCCTTGCCCTTGGGGCTCTTCCACTCGGAGGAAGCGGCATCCATGGCCAGCATGAAGTCCTTGCCGGGCTGATAACCGGCTTTCTCGATAGCGGCCAGAATGGTCTCGATGGTCTCCTCGTCACTGGACAGGTTGGGCGCAAACCCGCCCTCGTCGCCGACGGAGGTGGCCAGACCTTTGGCCTTCAGGATGGAAGCCAGAGCGTGGAAGACCTCGGCGCACCAGCGCAGTGCCTCTTTGAAGGAAGGGGCACCCACGGGCATGATCATGAACTCCTGGGTATCCACGGTGTTGGTGGCGTGTGCGCCGCCGTTCAGGATGTTCATCATCGGGACGGGCAGGCGGTTGCCGTTCACGCCGCCCAGAAAACGGTACAGCGGCATCTCCAGCGAAGCGGCGGCTGCGCGGCAGGCGGCGATGGACACGGCCAGAATGGCGTTTGCGCCCAGGTTGGACTTGTCTTTGGTGCCGTCGGCTTTGCGCATGGCGGCATCGACTGCATAGATGTCGGAGGCGTCCAGCCCCACGACAGCATCGGCGATGACGGTGTTGATGTTCTCAACGGCTTTGGTCACGCCCTTGCCCAGATAACGGCTCTTGTCACCGTCGCGCAGCTCCAGAGCCTCGAACTCACCGGTGGATGCGCCGGAGGGGGCGCAGCCGCGGGCGACGGTGCCGTCGGCGAGCGTGATCTCAGCTTCGACGGTGGGGTTCCCGCGGGAGTCTAAGATCTCGCGGCCGACAACGGATTCGATTTCCAGATAATTCATAAGAAAGACCTCCCGGTAATGATTTGAAATGGTGGATAGTCAATACTAACTAACTGCCTTTATCCTACCACGTCCTGTGCCTGGTTGCAAGAGGGGATTGCGATGTTTGCGGCTGTAAACATCATCAGTCTGCCCGGAGGCGGGGGCGGATATGCCGGGAGGTGGGAAGGCGGCCGCCGAACCTGCCCGGAACCGACCGGACGGCAGCCGTGTAACTTTTTTGACATTCGTGAAAACCGTTCATTTCAGAGTGAAATAAGGTGAACAATTTGAAAAAACAGCCAAAAGTGATATGGAAATTTTGTGTAGTTTAACATGATTTGACGGAAAAGGCCCGGAAAAGTATGGACGGTTTGTGAATTGCGAACGGCCCCGAAGGGGGCTATAATGAAACTACCAAGAGCAGAGCCGCTTTGAGGGAAAGGGCTCTGCTTTCTGCATTTTGCAAATACTTCCAAACAGGAGGATAACGATTATGAAAAAGATGATCACCCGTCGTAACTTTCTGGCTGCTGCCGGTGTCGTGGCTGCTGCCGGTGTCCTGACCGCCTGCGGTGGTTCTTCTTCCAGCACGGCTGCTTCCGGTTCTGCGGCTGGTTCCGCAGCCGGTTCCGCTGCTTCCGGTGAGACCATCAAGGTGGGCGTCATGGGCCCCCTGAGCGGCAACGTTTCCGTTTACGGCCAGGCCGTTGTCAACGGTGCGAGCCTGTACCTGAAGCAGGTCAACGCCGATGGCGGCATCAACGGCAAGCAGATCGAGATCCTGACCGAGGATGAGCAGGGCGACGCCACCCAGGCCGTCAACTGCTTCACCAAGATGGTGGACGAGGGCATCACGGCACTGGTCGGCGATGTCACCACCACCCCCACGCTGGCCGTGGCTGCTGAGAGCGCCGACTACAACATGCCCATGGTCACTGCTTCTGCGACCGCAGAGGCCGTTACCTACGATGCCGAGACCGACACCGTGAACGCCAACGTCTTCCGTGCCACCTTCACCGACCCGTTCCAGGGCATCAAGATGGCAGATTACGCTTACAAGAAGCTGGGCTACACCAAGGCTGCTGTCATCTTTAAGAAGGGCGCAGACTACAACGAGGGCCTGGCTGAGAACTTCGTCAACGAGTTCGAGAGCTTGGGCGGTACAATCGTCGATCAGGAGAGCTACTCCGACGGCGACGTGGACTTCAAGACCCAGCTGACCAGCATCCTGGGCAAGGCACCGGAGACGGTCTTCTGCCCCAACTACTATGAGGAAGTGGGCCAGATCCTGTCGCAGGCTGAGAGCATCGGCCTGACCGTTCCGTTCCTGGGCGGCGACGGCTGGGACGGCCTGGAGGGCTATGCGACCGCTGACCAGCTGAAGGACAGCTACTTCTGCGCCAACTACGCAAAGGGCGCTTCTCCGGAGTTCGAGGAGGCCTACAAGGCAGAGTACGGCGAGGAGTACCCCAACGGCTTCGCACCTCTGGGCTACGACGCTGCCAAGACCGTGGTCTACGGCCTGCAGGCTGCGGAGGACGCCGGTCTGGAAGCAGGCAGCGACGAGTACAAGCAGGCTGTCATTGACGCCATCGCTTCCGGCAGCATCGACGGCATCACCGGCACCTTCACCTTCGACGAGCACCACGACCCCGTCAAGGAGACTGCGATCCTGACCTATGTGGATGGCAAGCCCGAACTGAAGGAAATGTTCTAACCCCTCGCATCAGAACCACTTGCGGAGACCGCCGAAACGGGTTGTCTCCGCTTTTTTGGTAAACAAGTGTCTCCCAAAAGGCGTGGCAAAACGCCGCAAAGAAAGGAAGTATCCATCCATGACAGTGTTTTTTAGTCAGCTGATCAACGGTCTTTCCCTGGGCAGCATCTATGCACTGATCGCACTGGGCTACAGCATGGTGTACGGCATCATCCTGCTGCTGAACTTTGCCCACGGCGATGTCATTATGGTGGGCGCGTACATGTCCTGGTTCGTGATGAACCAGCTGGGCCTTGGCCCGGTGACGGCTGTCTGCGCCACCGTCATTACCTGCACCCTGCTGGGCGTGGTGATCGAAAAGGTCGCCTACACCCCGCTGCGCAGTGCGCCCCGCATCTCGCTGCTGATCACGGCCATCGGCGTGTCCTTCTTCCTGGAGTATACGGCGGAGCTGCTGATGGGCTCCGGTGCAAAGGTCATCCCGTCCTACTTTGAAGCCAGGACCTTCTACTTCGGCAAAGTGCCGGTGGGCCTGACCTCTGTGATCACGCTGGTGGTCACCGTGCTGTCCATGCTCGTGCTGACCTTCCTGGTCCAGAAGACCAAGCTCGGCAAGGCCATGCGCGCCGTCTCCGAGGATATGGACGCGGCCCGCCTGATGGGCATCAACGTCAACAGCACCATCTCCTTCACCTTTGCGGTGGGCTCTGCGCTGGCCGGTATCGGTGCAGTGCTGTACTGCTGCTCCTACCCGCAGGCAACGCCCACCATGGGCTCCATGCTGGGCCTGAAAGCCTTCGTTGCCGCAGTTCTGGGCGGCATCGGTTCCATTCCGGGCGCGATGATCGGCGGCATCGCCATCGGTCTGTGCGAGTGCTTCGTTTCCGCCATCGGCCTTTCCGCCTGGAAGGACGCCGTTACGTTTGCGATCCTGATCATCGTGCTGCTGTTCAAGCCCACCGGCTTCCTTGGCCGCAAGGTGCAGGAAAAGGTGTAAGGAGGGCATGAAGATGAATACCAAACGCAAAACGCTCAAAATGCCCGTGCGCTACCTGATGAATACGGTGCTGGTGGCGCTGCTGTTCCTGGGGCTTTCCTACCTGACCGGGAATCTGCTTTCCACCTATCAGAACAAGGTGCTGATGACCGTGGGCATCAACATCATCCTGGCTGTGTCTTTGAACGTGGCCACCGGCTATCTGGGCCAGCTGCCGCTGGGCCATGCCGGTTTCATGGCCGTGGGTGCTTACACCTGCGCGCTGTTCACCAAGTACAGCCCCCTGCCCAGCGGCATCTCCTTTGCCATTGGTCTGGTGCTGGCCTGCATCATGGCGGGCCTGTTCGGTGTGCTGATCGGCATCCCCGCTCTGCGCCTGACCGGTGACTATCTGGCCATCCTGACGCTGGGCTTCGGCGAGATCATCCGCATCACGCTGAACAACATCGACGATGTGCTGGGCTACAGCCTGTTCTACGGCTCCAAGGGCCTGAAGAACATCCCCAAGTATTCCCATTTCAGCAATGTGTTCCTGTGCGTGGTCATCACCTGCTTCCTGATCCACACCATGATGAAGAGCCGCCACGGCCGCGCCGTCCTCGCCATCCGTGACAACGAGATCGCGGCCGAGAGCTGCGGCATCCAGACCACCTACTATAAGGTCATGGCCTTTGCCTTCTCTGCGGCCTTCGCCGGTCTGGCCGGTGGTTTGTACGCCTGCTACATCGGCGTTCTGAACCCCTCGACCTTCGGTTTCATGAAGTCCATCGAGATCCTGGTCATGGTCGTTCTGGGCGGCATGGGCTCCATGCTGGGCTCCATCCTCTCGGCAACGGTGCTGACCATCCTGCCCGAAGCGACCCGCAGCTTCGACAGCTACCGCATGGTCATCTACTCGCTGGTGCTGATCCTGATGATGATCTTCCGCCCAGGCGGACTGCTGGGCAGCTACGACTTCTCCGTGAGCCGCATCGTGGAGAAGGTCCTGAACGGGGAACTGTTCCGCAAGAAGAACAAGGAGGGTGCAGACCATGAGTGAGTTCAAGACGAGACTGAACAGCGTCCCCTCCGGCGGTTTCCTGACCGATCGCGACAAGGACAAAAAGCCCATCCTCGACGTGCGTGAGCTGGGCATCGACTTCGGCGGTCTGACCGCAGTGGACGGCTTCAACCTGATGATCGGCCGCAACGAGATCACCGGCCTCATCGGCCCTAACGGTGCCGGTAAGACCACCGTTTTCAACCTGCTGACCAACGTGTACCAGCCCACCCGCGGCTCCATCCTGATCGACGGGATGCCCACGGCAGGCAAGAAGACCTATCAGGTCAACCGGATGGGCGTAGCCCGCACCTTCCAGAACATCCGCCTGTTCAAGGAGCTGTCGGTCATCGACAACATCAAGGTCGGCCTGCATGAGTCCATGAAGTACAACTTGGCCTCCTCCCTGATCCGTCTGCCCAACTACTGGAAGGAAGAAAAGAAGTGCACCGAGCGGGCACTGGAGCTGCTGGATATCTTCCACATGGCCGACCTGGCCAACACCCCGGCGGGCAGCCTGCCCTATGGTGCACAGCGCCGGTTGGAGATCATGCGCGCACTGGCTACCAGCCCGAAGCTGCTGCTTCTGGACGAGCCGGCCGCCGGCATGAACCCCCAGGAGACCCAGGAGCTCTCCCAGTTCATCCACCGCATCCGGGACGAATACAATCTGACCATCCTCATCATTGAGCACCATATGGATCTGGTCATGCGGATCTCCGATTACATTTATGTCATTGACTTCGGCAGCAAGATCGCCGAGGGCATCCCGCAGGAAGTCCAGAACAATCAGCACGTCATTGACGCCTATCTGGGGGTTGTGGAAGATGAGTGAAACGATTCTGAAAATTGAAGATCTGCAGGTGCGCTATGGCGGCATTGAGGCTGTCAAGGGCATTTCGTTCGATGTGCAGCAGGGGCAGATCGTTACGCTGATCGGCTCTAACGGCGCGGGCAAGAGCTCCACGCTGCGCACGATCTCTGGTCTTGTCAAGCCGAGCGGCGGCAAGATCACTTTCCAGGGGGAAGACATCACCGGCAAGGACCCGACCCAGATCGTCACGCAGGGCGTGACGCTCGTGCCGGAGGGACGCCGCATTTTCCCGGACATGACCGTGCTGGAAAACCTGAAGATCGGCGCTTACCTGCGCAAGGACGATCTGTCAGAGGACCTCGAGTGGGTCTACAGCCTGTTCCCGCGCCTGAAAGAGCGCAGCTGGCAGGCCGGCGGCACGCTCTCCGGCGGCGAGCAGCAGATGCTTGCGGTCGGC
>ERZ779880.2987-NODE-2987-length-10883-cov-14.622553_pt1 | contig 10883 bp, 7 predicted proteins | sample MGYA00511555_ERZ779880 | MGnify/ENA primary metagenome ERZ779880 (study PRJEB29588, sample SAMEA2145815) | human gut metagenome | biome: human gut; feature: human-associated habitat; material: faeces | place: Denmark | collected 2008/2010 ...
GGAGCCCTGCACGCTGAGCGTGCCGCCGGCGTTGACCAGCGCGCCGTTATTGAGCCAGAGCGTATCGGTGCAGAGTGTGCCGCCGAGCACGGCGAGCGCGGGCACGTCGACCGTATTCGGAGCGGCGAGACGAATGTCGTCGCAGCGCAGGGTCACATCGCCGTCAAGCACCAGCGAGGGGATGGGGAGATCCCCGCCGCCGCAGTCGAGGGCGGCGGCATTGGAGACCGTCAGCGTACCGTCGCCGGTGACGAGCACGCAGTCAAAGCCCTCGAAGCAGGCGTACTCCGTGCCGCCGCCATCCACGGTACAGTCGCCGGAGATGTTCAGACGGAGGATGCCGCCGTCCGGCGCGGTGAGATTCGGGAGGGTGCAGTCTGCCGCGGAGACGGTGAAGGCGTGGTACAGCTCGCCGTTCCACGCGAGCTGACCGTAGGAGCCCTCCTGCTTCGCGCCGCCGCCGGAAAAGTCGGCGAGTGTGACGCCCTCATCGGCAAGCTTGCCCTCCTGAATGAGATCGGTGTACGTTCCGTCCGGCAGGCGGACGGCGAGGTAATCGCACGCGCCCTCGTCGGCACGGGAGGCAAGCGGAAGCTTGCTGTTCTTGTCCGCCGCACCGGAGGTCTCGGCAAGGTCGAACCACAGGCGGCAGACCTCGGGCAGATCCTCGGCGCGCAGCCCCTCCTCGGCCAGGATCTCGTCGTTCGGCGTCGGCAGTGTCACGGCATCGCCCGGCGTAGCGGGCGTGCCGCAGGCGGTGAGCAGGAGCAGCAGGGACAGGAGCAGCGCGGACAGCTTTTTCATAGCGGCGTCCTCCAAAATGCGTTTTCGGGGCGATCCTTATTTCATCAGCTCTGCGACCAGATCGGTGTATTCGCTCGGGTCCTCGAGCGGCAGGGCCGCGATGAGAAGCGCCTGATCGTAGAGGATCTTCGCGTACAGCTCCGCCTTGGCGCGGTCGGAGGTCATGGCGGCCTCCATCGCCTGCACAGCGGGATGGTCGGTGTTCAGCTCCAGAATGCGGTCGGCCTTGACGGGCGTGGGCATCTGGAAGTTTTTGAAGTATTTCTCCATCTCGAAGCTCAGGCCCTCGCCCGCAGTCATGCACACGGGATGCGTCTTGAGACGGCGGGAAGCGCGGGCCTCCTTGATCTTATCGCCGAGCGTCTCTTTGACGAACTGCATCAGCTCCGGCTTTTCGTCGAGGACCTTTTCCTCCTCGCCGCCGAGGTCCAGCTCGCCGTCGACGATGGAGCGGAACTCCTTGTCGGCATACTTGCCCAGCATTTGCAGAACGAATTCGTCCGTTTCACCGGTGAGGTAGAGGATCTCGTAGTTCTTGTCCTTCAGCAGCTCGGTCTGCGGCAGGTGGTCAATGGCGGAGACGTTCTCGCCCGCGGCGTAGTAGATGTACTTCTGGCTCTCCGGCATCCGGTCGACGTACTCGCGCAGGGTGACGAGCTTCTTCTCCGTCGAGGAATAGAACAGCAGCAGGTCCTGCAAGGCGTCCTTGCGGCGCTCGCCGTCAGGACCGGCAATGCCGAAGCCGATGGCGCGGCCGAAGTTCTCGTAGAATTTTTCGTAGCCCTCGCGGTCGTCGCGCAGCAGCTTTTCGAGGTCGGCGCGGAGCTTCTTCTCCAGGCTGTTCCCGATGACCTTGAGCTGACGGTCGTGCTGCAGCAGCTCGCGCGAGATGTTCAGGCTCAGGTCGGGGGAGTCCACCACGCCGCGCACGAAGCGCAGATAATCCGGCAGCAGCGCGTCGCAGTGGTCCATGATCATCACGCCCGCGGAGTAGAGCTGCAAGCCCTTTTCATAGCCCTCGCTGTAGAAGTCCATCGGCCGCTGCAAGGGAATGAACAGCAGCGCCTTATAGGTCACGGCGCCCTCAACGCTCGCGGTGATGACGCGCTGCGGCTTGTCGAAGGCATGAGCGATGGACTGGTAGAACTTCTCGTACTCCTCGTCCGTCACCTCGCCGCGCGGACGCTGCCAGAGCGGCACCATGGAGTTGACCGTCGTCATCTCGTCCACATACTCGTACTCGGGCTTTTCGGGGTCGCTGCCCTCCTTGACCCTGCGCGTCGGGCGCAGCATACGGATGGGGTAGCGGATGTAGTCGGAATACTTTTTCACCAGCTCATAGAGCCGATAGCCGTCGAGGAACTCGGAATATTTCTCCTCGTCCGTGTCCGCCTTGAGGTGCATGATGACGTCGGTGCCGACGCTCGCCTTTTCACATTCGGCGACGGTGTAGCCGTCCGCGCCGGAGGACTGCCAGCGGTAGGCGGTCTCCGCGCCGTATTTCTTCGTGACGACCGTGATCTCGTCCGCGACCATGAACGCGGAGTAGAAGCCCACGCCGAACTGACCGATGATGTCGATGTTCTCCTTCTGATCGGCCTCCTGACGGAATTTGTACGAGCCGGACGAGGCGATGACGCCGAGGTTGTTCTCCAGCTCGTCCTTGTCCATGCCGATGCCGTTATCGCTCACGGTCAGCGTGCGTGCGTCCTTATCTGCGGTGATCTCGATTTTGAAATCGCCGCGGTCAAGGCCGACCTTATCGTCGGTCAGCGAGAGGTAGCAGAGCTTGTCGATGGCGTCGCTCGCGTTGGAGATGATCTCGCGCAGGAAGATCTCTTTGTGGGTGTAGATGGAGTTGATCATCAGGTCGAGCAGACGCTTGGATTCTGCCTTGAATTGTTTCTTTGCCATAAAGCGGCATCTCCTTTGGTGATATATTTGTGCTGATTATAGCACAGAACCGCAAGGGTTTGTTATCTATTTTTGAATTTTTTCGTTTCGGTTGCACGGATGTGTGCCCCGCGCCGGTCCGGCGGCGCAAAAGGGGAGGGGGTGAGGACATGAAGAAAGCGGAACCGCAGGTGCCGTTTGTGCCGTACCGGTCGGATGACCGCGCGCCCCACGAGCGCGTGCTGGACTTGATGGACATGGCGCACGCCAAGACCTGCTGCATCCTGAAGCAGCTCGGAAGAGCATGGCCCCGTCCGGCGGACGAGCCGGCGCTCAACGCGCACAGCAGCACCTACCGCTGCCTGCGCATCCCGCGCGGAATATGAAGCAAGCCCTCCCGGCCGGGAGGGCTTGACTTTTGTGCGTGATATGGTACAATCGTTTTGAGGGACGCTGCACAGACGGCAGGCGGTCGGCCACACCACCCGAAAGGGGGTGAGACCATGCGGATCACACTACATATCGGACGGTTCACCGTGACGATCATTGTGAAAAGCAGAAACCGCCACTCGGCAAAGTGACGGTTTCTAAGTTCGCTTAGAAAACTTCTCATTTGAATGGGTCGACCGCTTGTCGCAGCGTCCCTTGCTATCTTCATTATAATCCGGCGGGCGAAAATGTCAAGCCGGAAAATTTTTTTGCCCTCGTTGCACACATATGGACACCAAACCGGCGAATCACTCTTACAAGTGATTCGAGGTGCTTTCGCCGTAAGAAAAGATCATAAAGCCGGCGGAAACCTCGGAATTTTACACGAAAAAATGATATGGACTCTTTTCCGAATTATAAATCTGCACCCAATGCAAATCAGTATCACCAGCCAAGCAATTAGAAAGAGCTTGAAGCGAGCAAGTACCAGAAGTGAAAGCCATCGTGCAATAGTCCATTTTTACTACGTATTTCATAGTGCATACTCCTATCTCAGTTTTTTCCTCGCTGATAGAGTATCATATCGTACCCCCATACATTTTGGGAAATTTCAAAAAATTTCGCAGCAATGGCAGGCATTTCGGGGATCGGCGCGAAAAAATGGGTAGACGGAAGGGTAGACGGCGGCCTCCTTGGAAAACCAGCAAGCCCTTGCGCCCCAGGCGTTTCGGCGGGTAGCCATCGGGTAGACATCCTTGTTTTGTTCAAAAACCGTTTGTGCAAAACGGAGAAAAATGCAGTTTTTGAAGAAGCCATGAAACTTTTCAGATTTCTATAGCCTTTTTGTCGCGGGCGTGGTATACTGCAATTTACAGTATCTCTCGAGGAGGAAACGCCATGAAACGAATGCTTGCGTTGCTGCTTACGGCAATGCTGATCTTGACGCTGCTGCCCGGTTGCGGCAAAAAGAACCCGGGCGGCGACGCTCCGGAGGTCCCCGAAAATCCGACGGAGCAGGGCGGCGAAACGCCCGATGTGACGCCCGAGCCGGAGCCCTACGTCGATCCCTACGAGGCGGTCAGGACCTATTGGAGCGAGGATCAGCTCACACAGTCCTGGGGCCCCGACCAGATTGTGGAGCACCTTTTCTTCCATCCCGTCATCGCCTATCCCCAGTGGGCATTTCATGACTGCGGCGCGAGCCAGAGCGAACGCTACGGTCTCGATGACTGGATGGTGACCGCAGACGAGTACGCGAAGATCTTACAGTCCGTGTATGAAAAGGGCTACATTCTCGTCGCCATCGAGGATGTTTGGAGCGAGGTCACGGACGAGAGCGGCACGCACATGGTGCGCAACACACTCAAGCTGCCCGAGGGCAAAAAGCCGCTCATCATCAGCTTTGACGATGTGAACTACTATCCCTATATGCTCGAACAGGGCTTCACGAGCAAGCTCGTGGTCGGCGAGGACGGTGAGATCTGGGCCGAGTGCACCGATCCCTACACGAAGGAGACCTTCCTGACCAAGGAGGGCGACGCCACCACGATGCTCGACGAGTTCGTTTACGAGCACCCCGACTTCTCGCTCAACGGCGCGAAAGCCATTTTCTCACTGACCGGCTACTATGGCATCCTCGGCTACCGCACGCAGGATGATCGTGACATCGCCAAGGACAGCCCCGAGCGCGCAGCGTTCGAGACCAACCGCGCGGCGGAGATCGAAGCGGTCAAGCCCGTGATCGCGCGGCTCAAGGAGACCGGCTGGACCTTCGGCAGTCACACCTGGGGCCACATCCGTCTGGCGGACAAGCCGCTGCAGACCGTCATCAACGACACCGAGCGCTGGGCGGACGAGGTCGGCAGTCTGGTCGGACCCACCAACGTGCTCTTCTACCCGCACGGCGGGCGCCCCGACGGCGACGACTGGCACAAGACCGGCGAGCGCTTCCAATACTTGCAAAGTCAGGGCTTCCGCATCTTCGCGAGCGTCGGCGTCAATTCGTTCAGCTACATCAAGCCGGACATCTCCGCCGTCATCTGCGACCGTCTGCATCCGGACGGCACGACGCTGCGCCACTCCCGCAGCCGCTATCTGCAATTCTACAATGCCGAGGACATCATCGATCTTTCGGTCCGTCCCGACCTCGGCGTGGACTGGTAAGGAGGAACGAATGAGCGAACATGAGCTGATGCAAAAGGCGATCGAAATGCTCGACCGCGCGTATATCCCCTATTCTCACTTCCCCGTCGGCGCGGCGCTGGAATGCGAGGACGGCACGGTATATACCGGCTGCAACATCGAAAATTCGAGCTTTGGCCTCACCATCTGCGCCGAGCGCACCGCCGCCGTCAAGGCAATCAGCGAGGGGCATTCCAAATTCCGCCGCATCGTCATCGTCGGCAACAGCAAGGATTTCTGCTATCCCTGCGGCGCGTGCCGCCAGTTTCTCTATGAGTTTTCCCCCGATATGGAGGTCATCTGTCTCAACCGCGCACGCGAGGCAAAGCGGATGACGCTCCGCGAGCTGATGCCCTGCGGCTTTGACAGCACGTTTCTCTAAGAAAAAATCTTTGATATAACAGGTGATCAACATGGTAGACATTACGAAAATCGCAGCGATCTACGCTGACGCCGAGCGCTACGGCGGCATGACCGTGACCGTTGGCGGCTGGGCCAAGACCATCCGCGATCTCAAGACCTTCGGCTTCATCGAGCTCAACGACGGCTCCTGCTTCCGCAACCTGCAGGTCGTCATGGACGCGAACATTCTCGCCAACTATAAGGAGATCGCCGCCCAGAACGTCGGCGCGGCGCTCATCGTCATCGGCGAGGTCGTGCTCACGCCTGAGGCCAAGCAGCCGCTTGAGCTCAAGGCGACCGAGATCGCGGTCGAGGGTCCGTCCACGCCGGACTATCCCCTGCAGAAGAAGCGCCACAGCGTCGAGTTCCTGCGCACCATTCAGCATCTCCGCCCGCGCACGAACCTTTTCAACGCGACCTTCCGCGTGCGCTCCGCCGCGGCCTTCGCGGTGCATGAGTTCTTCCAGAGCCGCGGCTTCACCTACGTCAACACCCCCATCATCACCGGCTCCGACTGCGAGGGCGCGGGCGAGATGTTCCAGGTCACGACGCTCGACCTTGAAAACGTCCCCAAGACCGAGGACGGCAAGGTCGATTATTCTCAGGATTTCTTCGGCAAGAAGACCAGCCTGACCGTCTCCGGCCAGCTCAACGCCGAGAACTTCGCCATGGCCTTCGGCGACGTTTACACCTTCGGTCCCACCTTCCGCGCCGAAAACTCCAACACCGCGCGCCACGCCGCCGAGTTCTGGATGATCGAGCCGGAGATGGCGTTCTGCGACCTCGACGGTGACCTCGAGGTCATGGAGGCGATGGTGAAATATATCATCACCGCCGTCATGGAGCGCTGCCCCGACGACCTCGCGTTCTTCAGCAGCTTCGTCGATAAGGGACTCATCGAGCGGCTCAAGCACGTCGCGTCCAGCGAATTTGGCCGCATCACCTACACCGAGGCGGTCGAGCTGCTCAAAAAGCACAACGACAGGTTCGACTACAAGGTCGACTGGGGCACCGACCTCCAGACCGAGCACGAGCGCTTCCTCACCGAGCAGATCTTCAAGCGCCCCGTGTTCGTCACCGATTATCCCAAGGAGATCAAGGCGTTCTATATGCGCCTGAACGACGACGGCAAAACCGTCGCCGCTGCGGACTGCCTTGTGCCCGGCATCGGCGAGATCATCGGCGGCAGCCAGCGCGAGGAGCGTCTCGACGTGCTCGAGAGCCGCATCAAGGAGCTTGGCATGAATCCCGCCGACTACTGGTGGTACTGCGACCTGCGCCGCTACGGCTCCTGCCGCCACGCGGGCTTCGGCCTCGGCTTCGAGCGCATGGTGATGTACCTCACGGGCGTAGGCAACATCCGCGACGTGGAGCTGCATCCCCGCACCGTCGGCAACGCGGAGTTTTAAGAACCGGAATATGAAGCAAGCCCTCCCGACCGGGAGGGCTTGACTTTTTACGTGGTATGGTACAATTGTATCAAGGACGCTGTTGTATTGCGGCGGTTAGCCACTCCCTTGCGAAAGGGGGTGATGCAGATGGGAAACGGGCGCTGGGCGCGAGCCCTGCGTTTCGCGATGTGCTTCATCGTGATCCTTGCGATCATGATCTACATAGCTCCAAAAGCGTGTTGACCGCCTGGCTGCAACCCAAGCGGTCAACATAGTTCTACTATTTGACGTGTGAGGGCTAACTGCCGATACAGCAGCGTCCCTTGCTATCTTCATTATAATCCGGCGGACGAAAATGTCAAGCCGGAAATTTTTTTGCCTTCGTTGCACGCGGACGGACACCAAACCGGCGAATCACTCTTACAAGTGATTCGAGGTGCTTTCGCCGTAAGAAAAGATCATAAAGCCGGCGGAAACCTCGGAATTTTACACGAAAAACTGAATCATACACCATCGGCTGCCCCGGCAGGGCGGCTTGAAAACAAACCTTGCCCTGATCGCAGGGCGTAAAACACAGGAGGAAGCATGACAAAAACCACTAACTACCAGCTCCCCAAATGGGAGAAAACCGACCGCGTCCAGATGAAGGACTTCAACGACATGACCGCCACGCTCGACGCCGCGCTCAAGGCCAACGCCGACGCCATCACCGCGGAGACCACCGCCCGAAGAACGCAAAAAAGCGCTGTTTTGCTTCAGGAGTATATTGTTCCTGCAACAACTTCTGCGACGGTCCCTATTGACATCAGCAGCATTGATTGGACAAACTGGAAAACGATTTACATCAGCGTAGAACCAATCACCTCGGCAGATAATGCAACCGTAACAATTTTTCTGAATGGTACCGGTACAAGCAATCGCATTGGCGTAACGACTGGAGGAACGGCAAGCCTGAGCGCACGTTACTTCGCGCGCATTTTGCTTTTCCCACTTTACAGCAGCAACCAGCGTGTCACCTCGCTTTGTTTGTCTGACAGCTCGGCTTTCTACAAGATCTCCACTAAATTTTCAGACCTCACGACCTTGTATCTCACCTGTTCTTCCGGTAATAAAATACTGGAAAATACGAAACTGCAAATACTGGGGGAACGATAAAAGAGGTTCCGCGCCTTTTCGGCGCGGAACCTCTTTTTATCGCAAGCGGCGAGCCGCTATTGATGGCTTCTCAGAAAACCTGAGGAGGCTTAGGCGATGGTGAACTCGCCGGAGACAGTGACATCACCGTCAACGGAAACAGTCCAGCTATAGGTACCAGTCTCGAGAGCCGTATCCTTCATGGAACCGGCACCGGCGTTACCAAGGTTTTCACCGATGACCTGAACATAGAAGAAGTGGCCGCCCTTGGCAAAGCCGGAACCACCGGCAGACTCAAGGTAAACATCATTACCCTTGCTGTCCTTGATCACCAGAGTTGCAGTCTGGCCATCATCCTTGGTTGCAAACTTGAAGAAGATGTTATTCTGGATACCACCGTTGATATCAGAGATACCGGTGAAAGTAGTCTTTTCAGCAAAGGTGTAAGCACCATTCTCAACAGTCTTCAGCAGAGCAGCAGTGTTAGCAATGGTGGACTTGGTGCCCTTGATAACGGAAGTTGTGTCATCGTCATCGCCGTTGTCGCTGTCGTCCTTCTGATAGATGACGAGAGTCTGGATCATGTAATCGTCGATCACAGCATAAACCTCGTCGTTCGTGTCGGGAGTGATCTCCTTGTAGGAAGCGACAGAGATCTCATTGTCGGTGTTGACATAGTAGATGTCAGCATCGTCGGCGACCGTGAGGGTATAACGGTAAGAACCGTTATCCTTCAGACCGATCTTGACGGTGTATTCCTTGCTGGTCTTGTCGATACCGACCTGGCCGGCAATGTAGCAGGTGTTCACGCCGTCGTAGGGGGTGGAACCAGTGTACTTGTCAGCATAGGTGGTCAGGCTGGTGATGATGCCCTTGCTGTTGACGGAGCAGCTCTTGTAGAGGCCGCCAACGTTAGCCTTGATCCACTTGGAGCTGCGATCGGTGCCATTGACCTTTGCGGTGCTGTCGACCTTGATGGTCTTGATCTCCTTGCCGTCAACCGCAGTGTACTCGAAGTAGTCACCGTCCTCGTCGTGGATGAGGTTGGAAACGGAACCCTTAGCGATGAACAGAGCATTCTTGCTGGCGTCGGAGACGTCCGTGTTGGACTCAGTCAGAACGAACATGACCGTGATCATGTTGCCGCTCTTGCAGTAGTAAGCGACGGAAGCGTCCTTATTATCTGCATCTTCAGTAGTGATGCTGGGAGCGGTCTTGATGCCGGTGTAGGAGGTCCAGTCATCGACATCATCGGTGTTGCGGACCACAAACACGGAAGCGCTGTTTGCGTACTTGGTCACTCCGTTAGTGTCATTACTATTCTTGGGAACGGTCAGGCCGGCCTTATCGTTGGTCATCTTGAAAGCAGAGCCAACATTAGCCTTGTAGACATCGCCGTCCAGAGCCTTGAGGGTATAGACGTTGTTGCTGTCAGCCTTGTAGGTGACGATGTCAAACCGGTTCATGGTGGAGCGGTAGTTCTTCTCGGTGGTGACGACCTTGGTCGTACCGTCGGTGAAGACGAGCTCGACGCGGTTGCCATAGTACCAGTCGTCGTTGTTGGAGGTGGCAATGTTCAGGATCAGGGCGTAGTCGCCGATCTCTTCGATCTCCTCAACATAGATCATGTAGCCATAGGAATCGAGGTAGATGGTGTAGTCCTTCTTGACGGAGACGTCACCGATGTCCTCACCGCCGATCTTGGCGGAAGCCTTATAGCGGGTGCCATCGATGGTCAGAGCCACCTTATCTTCAACGTTCTTCTTGTCGTTCTCCGCGCGGGTCACGGTGCCTTCCACCTTCTCGGCGGCGACAACAGACTTGATCGCGTCAGCCTTCAGGGAGTAGGTGTAGAGGACATAGGTGTCATCCGCGAAGGTCTCGTCGGTCTCGAAGTTCTTGTTGAAGCCGTTCTTGGGAGTGAACTCGCTCTCGGCGGTGATCACGACATAAGCGTCCTTCTTGGCGGTAGCCTTAACGGTCTTGGCGATGGAGCCGATGTAGGTGTTGACCATGGTGATGATAACGGTGTTGTCAACGTCATCATAGAAGACCTCGGTCAGAACGCCGTTGCCGGAGTCACCGACCTTGGCATCGCTGCCCTTCTTGATGGCAACGAGGTTCGTGCCGGTGTACTCGTTACCGTCGACATAGATCTTGACGCCCTTGACAGCGATGGCATCGCTCAGGTTGAGATCCTTGTAGATGTCGCCGGCCTTGACGCCTGCGGTATAGGTCAGGTCAGCCTTGTCAGCATAGGTGCCGACGGTCTCGGACTTCCAGGTCCACTTGGTGGCAGGACGGGCGAAATCATCGGAGGTGCTGATCTTCTTGAGGTTCTTATAGAGCTTCTCGCCCAGCTCGATGGTATAGCCGCCGTTATTGGTCAGCTTCTCATTGGAGATGGTCTGCTCCTTGGCGATGGTGTTGGTGACATAGGTGGGCTCGGAAGCGCCGAGGTTGATCTCCGCACCGTTGACGATGATGGAGGAACCCTTGTTCTCATACTCCACGGTGGGAGCCTCGAGGGCGTTCAGAGTCATCTGAGCGGCCTGCTCACGGGTGAGGACCTGGTTGACGGAGCCGTCAATGCCGTCCATCAGCTTGGCCTTGGCCATGAGCTTGCTGGTGTTGATGGCCCAGTCGGTG
>ERZ779880.3003-NODE-3003-length-10812-cov-2.435159_pt1 | contig 10812 bp, 8 predicted proteins | sample MGYA00511555_ERZ779880 | MGnify/ENA primary metagenome ERZ779880 (study PRJEB29588, sample SAMEA2145815) | human gut metagenome | biome: human gut; feature: human-associated habitat; material: faeces | place: Denmark | collected 2008/2010 ...
TTAGCCGTTGTCAACTGCGATCTGGCGGGCTTCGTCGGACTGGAGGAAGTCGAGGAAGGCGGCTGCAGCGTTCTTGTTCTTGGCGTTGGCCGGGATACCGAAAGCGGTCACGGCGTTGGCTGCGGCAGAACCGGAATCGGCCTTTTCGCCGGGGAAGGCGATCCAGCCGGCGTCATCGCCAAGTGCATCGTTGATGGAGGCGGAGTACCAGCTGCCGGAGGGGAAGAACAGGGCTTCGCCGTTGCAGAAGCGGCTCAGTGCAGTGGAACCGTCAAGGGCGAGCGCGTCGGAGGAGAAGGAACCGGAATCCTGCCAGTCCTTGATCTTCTGTGCAGCCTTCACGGCACCGTCGGTGTTGAAGGTGGCGCCATCCTTCTGGATAATCCAATCCTGCACGGTATCGCGACCCTCATAGTTGGTGAGCAATGCCTGGTAGATGTAGGAAGTGCCGCCTTCCTTGGCCGGCATCATCATGGCGAGCTTGCCAGCGTCGGAGGCCTTCTTCATATCGGCCTCGAGCTCTTCGACAGTGGCCGGAGCCTCGGTGATGCCGAGTTCCTTGGCGACTTTCTTGTTCCAGTACAGGCCGGTCATCGAGACACCGTCCGGCACTGCGTAGAGGCTGCCGGAACCGATCTTACCGTCGGAGCCCACGCGGTAGACCTGAGTCTGGGAATCCGGCAGCTTCCAACCGTAAGCATCGGCGTAAGCGTCAAGATTGACGACATGGTTGCCACGCACAGCGGAGTTGATGTCGGTGATACGGGCAATGTCCGGGGTGTCGGCGGCGGAGATGATGCGCGGGCCATTCTGCTGGGAGGTGTTGTCCGGATCGTAGGTGGCCTTGATGGTGATGTTCGGGTACTTCTTCTGGAAGGCTTCGATCAGCTGGTCATCAAAGGTCTTCAGGCCAGCGCCGTCCCACAGCTTGAGCTCATACTTGGTATCGCCAAGATCAGTGCTCACCGCTTCGGTTTCGGTGTTGGCTTTGTTGCTGGACGAGCCCGGGCCGCAAGCGGCGACGGATGCCAGGCATGCCACAGACATCAGACCGGCAATAACGGTTTTGGCGGTTCGTTCGATCCTCATTGATCATTCCTTTCTTCCTTCCGGGCGATCCCGGCTATGTCTTCCTTGGCTATCTCGGCTTAGCGTATTTGCTAAGCGCTTATGCATGAGGATAACAGATGTCGAACCGGTTCGTCAAATCCGCAACACGCAAACAAATGGCCGATTCCCGAAGAAATGAGGAAGGCCTGACGTTCCCCATAGGCAAGCACTTCCTTCTCGCGAAATTGCGACATCGGTCCCTTAAATACCTAAGCGCTTATTCATTCACCTAGGATGACGTTTCGAAGGCTCGGGCAGCTCGGGAAAAATTGAATGTGGCTCAATTTGATACCAGTACGCCACGCTAGACACATCATCCTGACGCTCAAATGCACCTTCATATCCTGAACCAATTTGTTGAAGCGTGACTCTAAGCTCACTATCAAACCTGATGGGATCAGGAATATGCCATCGGTACAAGCCACGCATAGGTGGACAATAATCGTCATGATATTGGTTTGCTATAGCCCCATCGCGCACAGAATAAAATGGATATCCTACATATGGGGCACAAAAAGTACGCTCGCGCGTATGACCATCTCGCTGCTCAGCGAAGCTCCATGCACCGCCAAAATAATCTTCGGTGCCGGTACTACACACTGTGGGATAATCGTTATCGCCATCTAGGAAAAACTTAATCTCTCCCTCACCCCACCAATATCGTTGCAACGTAGAAATAGCAAGATATGTGCCGACGTAATGGCCCCGTCCGCTGACTCCATCGAGGATTACATAGTCCTCGCCTAAAGTAGTGATTGGCTGTCTGCGCCATTGCGCATGGAAATAAGCCATTTCACGGGAGGAATACGCATTACCCAATGCATAATCAATCTGATAAAACAAAGCCGGAATAGCATGAGCGTGGTCATTGCGCACTACGATACGTGCCCGTTTACGAAACGGCATCGTGAAATAACAATTCATACCTCGTGTAGGTGCCACCACAATAGGCTCTGAGAACACATCGCAACTTTGTCCAAAGCCGCAACAGAAGAAGTCTCCTAGGGGACATTCCACAGAAGGTTGCTTTTCATCATCCCAATAGATGGCAAGCACCGCATCGCGCAGAACGTATCGATCAGCGTCACTGGTGCGATCCGTAACGGTAAACCACATGTGCCGAATACAACCGGGGCCTTCAATATCTGCCAATGTCACAGACTGCCCGGGAGCAATGTCATTCAAACACGGCTTTCCCTTGCGCGACGGCCCCAACGGACCAGTTTCACGGCAACCAAAACCCTTGGCTCCCGTTGGGTTCTCCGCATTAATCGAACATGTTACTTCGTCGCGGACAGTCGGCAAATCCGATAAAGTTCCCGCGTACGGTCCTGCCATCATCATAGGTTGACTCTCCTCAAATCAAGCGTCGCTAGCGAAAGCGGCATATAAGTTGAAGCTGTTTCTACCGCTTCGCTTCTTTGTCATATTGCGCCTGCACATTCTTTGTGAATTCCTGAGGCGTGATGCTGTTATCCAGCAGTAACTGGAAGTTAGGGATTAGCCCACTTGACTGCATTCCCGCAGTAGCATTATTAATGAAATCGCTAGTATGACCGCTCGTCAGCACGTCGGCATAGGCATCAAACATACTCTGCTGCAATGCGCTATTCGCCTTGAGATCCAAAGTAGATGATTTTGGCAAATAGCCAGAATTGTCAACAATAATCTGTTGCGCTTCGGCACTTTGCGTATAATCGAGGAACGCCGCAGCAGCATCACGGTTCTTAGCATTCACCGGAATACCATAAAATGCACCTGCATTAGCAGCAACGTTCGGCTCATCTTCACTGGTGGCACCCGGGAAAGCAAAGAACTGAACATCATCACCCAGCGCTTTGGCCACAGTATCCAGATTCCAATTACCGCTCGGGAAAAATAGTCCTTCACCATTGCAGAACCTGCTCAGAGCAGTAGAGGCATCCACTGCGTTAACACCTTCAGGCATATATCCCTTGTTATTCCAATCCTGCAAGGTGGACGCAGCGTCCTGCGCCGCCTGATTGTCGAAGGTACCAGATTTCTGCAAAATCCAATTCTGCACATCTTCCGCAGAACTGTTATTAGCCATTAACGCCTGAAAGACAAAAGAGGTACCGCCATCCTTGGCATATGTCATCATCGGCAGTATGCCGGCATCCTTGGCTGTCTGCATATCCGCCTCAAACTCCTCGACAGAGGTAGGAGCTGCATCAATACCTAGCTGCTCGGCAAGCTTGGTATTGAAATAAATGCCAGTCACCGAATAGGAGTTCGGCAATGCGTACAAATCACCGCTGCCGAGCTTGCCATTTGAATCCACTCGATACAATTCAGTCTGCGAATCGGGAACATCCCAGCCGTACGCATCCACATATGCCTCTAAAGACACCAAATGGTTGCCACGAACCGCTGAATTCATGTCGGTGACGCGGGCGATATCCGGCGCATCTTTTGCTGAAATCACACGCGGGCCATTTTGTCCAGAGACATTATCCGGATCATATTGTCCCGTGATGGTGATGTTTGGGTATTTCGCTTCGAACCCGGCAATCAGCGCCTCATCTACAGCCTTCAGACCCGCTCCATCCCACAAAGTCAGCTCATATTTTTTATTACCTAAATCAGTGCTGACCTCAGTAGGATTTGTATCACTTCGTGAGCTACTTGCCGAGCCGGGACCACATGCAGTCAGACTTCCAGCGATAAATATCGCAGCAAGCGCCGCGCCGCTGTTACGCATAATCCTATTCATCGGTTACCTCCTTGCATCCTCATCATATGCAATCGATATTTCTCTTTACTGTCACCATTTTTCGGCGGCAATAAAATATATTTGCGATATCGATTACGCACATCGCACATCTTTTTGCGGAACCCGTCAACCTTGCATCACACCAATGGTGGCCTTAACTTCAAAATCCAGATACAATACAATCGATTACGCAATGCAGGAGATCCCATGAGCGAACCAACAATCTATGAAGTAGCCAAGGAGGCTGGAGTCTCTGCGGCGACCGTATCTCGTGCAATCAACGGACGTGACCGCATATCGGAAACTACTAGGCAAAAGGTATTTGATGCATGTGCAAAGTTGGGGTTTTCAGCATCGAAAACAGCCTCCATGCTGCGAACGGGAAAGACAAATCGTATAGCACTTACCGTAGGTAACTCACTGGCTGGCTGGTTCAGTTCACAACTAGCCGAAGGCGTATATTCCGTGCTCGCATCCCAAGGATATGACTTGCTATCATACCGACTTGCAAACGCCGATCAAAGACGCGATTTCTTTTCCTCAATGCCAGTGAAGCGCAACGCAGACGCGGTCATCATCTCCTCCTTCGACATCAGCGAGACAGAGAGGCGAACCTTAGAACAACTCGGTATGCCAGTCATCGGTGTCAACACCATCGGGCTTACGGAACAGCGAGATATGATTTCCATCGGCGTAGACGAAATTATAGCAATGCGACAAACCGTTCATCAGCTCGCAGGACTGGGACATCGCAATATCGCCTTTATCTGCAAGCAGCAAGACAGTAACGGATTCATATGGGAAGCTGACCAACGTATAGAAGGGTTCCGTCTTGGCATGGCGGCTGAGGGACTCAACTTGCCCGACGGATACATCATCGCAGTACAGGACAACGAATTTGCCGGAGCAGAGGCACTCAGTAGCCTGCTCGCACTCTCCCCTCGCCCAACCGCCGTATGCTGCATCAGCGACGAGAATGCCATTCCTCTAGTCCATGCGCTTCGCTCATACGGATTCCGCGTACCTGAGGACATATCCGTCATCGGATTCGATGACTGGCCAATGGCACAAGCGCTCAATATATCAACCGTTCGGCACGACCCTCGGTCCTACGGAGCATTAGCGGCAGATGCCGCAATCCGATTATCACGAGGCGAAATTCTGACAGAAAGTTGCATCGTTGTTCCCACGACGCTCATGTTGCGCGGCACCACAGGCCCAGCACCTCGAGATTAAACATCGACAACGTCCGCATTTGATGATGTGCATATCATTATTGCAACAGCGAAACAACAGGTACCAGCCAGAGGAAGGACGACCGGGTAACAGCCACAAGGCGGCCACCCATTCACCATGAAACGCGCGACCATCAACGACGTAGCTCTCACGGCCGGAGTCTCAACTTTTACCGCATCCCGCGCTTTGCGAGGTAAGGATCACGTGGCAGCAGCTACGCGGGATAAGGTGCTGAAAGCGGCCAAAGAGCTGAATTACACCGCGTCTCGCTCGGCGGCGGCGCTGGCGAGCGGACGCACCAATCGCATTGCCATGCTGGCTCGCGAACGGCTGGCCGGCTGGTTCATGGGCGAATTATTCGACGGGCTGTATGACGAACTGAGCCGCGCACGCTATGACTTGACCGTATACCGAGCCGGCAGCGTCGAGGAGCGTGCGGAATTCTTTACTCGGCTGCCAGCCAATCGTAACGCCGACGCCCTCATCGTATCCGGATTTTCCGCCACCGATGAGGAAGCCGACACGTTGGCCAGCATGGGTATGCCCATCGTCTCGGTGAATTCGCCGTATATCAGCTGCTGCCAAGCCTCCGTGGCCATTGATGACGAGGCGGCCGAAGCCATGGCAGTGCGTTATCTTGCGGCCCTCGGGCATCGTCGTTTCTGCTATGTGGGGCGCACCGATCCGCTGACCGGCAAGGAATGGGGATTCGATGCACGCGCACGCGGATACAAAGATGAGATAGTCTCGCTTGGCCTCACCGACTGCGGCATCCACTTCATCGACTCGGAATCACCACGCTCGGCCAAACAAGTCATCGCCACCATGCTCGCGCAGCCTGAGCGGCCGACCGCTATCTGCGTGTGGTCTGACTACTACGCATTGCGCGTGGTACATGAGTTGCAGGCAATCGGAGTACGAATCCCCGAAGACGTTTCGGTCTTTGGCTTTGATGGGTCCGACGTGGCGGAATCCATTGGATTAAGCACCATGGTGCCAACTCCCCCGCGCGAAATCGGACAGATTGCCGCGCGCAAGGCACTGAATTTGGTTGAGGGGAAGACCTTGGACGACCCTCATACGACTGTACCTGTGGCGGTCGAGCCCGGCGCGACCAGTGGGCCAGTGCGGGAATAGGCGATATGGGAAAAGCCCCCCTCGGCGGAAAACCGAAGGAGGCTTGGGTGGAGCTGCACTACTTCACAGCGCCTCGCATGACTCCACCGACGACCCACTTTTGGGCGAAGATGTAGACGATGAGGATCGGGGCCATGGCCATCAGGTAGCTGGAGAAGGCCATCGGGTAGTTGGTGGCGAACTGCGAGCTGAAGACGTACTGGGCGAGCGGGATGGTCTGGTTCGACTGGTCGGTCAGGATGATCAACGGCAGGAGGAAGTCGTTCCAGGCCCACAGTGCGGTCAGGATGGCGATTGTGGCGTTGATCGGTCCCATCAGCGGGAAGATGATCGTCCAGAAGATGCGCCAGGTCGAAGCGCCGTCGATGCGCGCCGCCTCTTCCAACGAAATCGGAATCGAACGGATGAAGCCGATCGCGATGAACAGGTTCGTGCCGATGCCGAGAATCGTGTACAGAATGATCAGACCGAGCTGGTTGTCCAGGTGCAGGGTGCCCATTTCCTTGGCGATCGGCAGCATGACGACGGTGAACGGCACGAACATCATGGCCAGGAAGAAGTAGTACAGGAAGCGGAAGAACCGCTTATCCATGTTCCTTGCCACGGCGTACGCGACGAACGTGTTCGTCAGCAGCGTCAGCACCACAGCGCACACGGTGATGATCGCGGAATTGAGCGCGGCCTTCGGATAGTTCACCTTGTTCCACGCGTCCGCGAAATTATGCCATTCCCACGTGGTCGGCAGGCTGAACGTGCCCGCTTCGCCCGGCGTCTTCAGCGCGGTGACGACGGCGAAGTACAGCGGCACGAGCACCGTCAGGCTCAGCACGGCGACGACCGCCGTCAGCCACCAGTTGATGCTGTGGTCCTTGCGGATCTTCTCCGGCTTCGCTTGCGATTGTCCGCTTTGCGCGGCGGCCGGCTTGGTTGCAACAGTTGCGCTAGTCATAATTTCTTCCCCTTACTCTCAGACCTTTTCCTTGCCGCTGAAGAACTTCAGCTGCACGAATGCGAGGATTGCCAGCACGATGAAGAACGTGACCGCGTTCGCCATCTGGTAGGAGTATTCGCCGTTGCCCAGGCCGTTCTGGAAGATCAGGTAGGAGACGGTTTCGGTCTTGGAATCCGGACCGCCCTTGGTCAATGCCATGACCTGGTCGAACGCGCCGAGCGAGTTCTTGAGGCTCAGCACCATGTTGATGGTGAAGAACGGGCCAATCAGCGGGAACGTGATCTGCCAGAAGTTCTGCCAGGCGTTCACGCCGTCGATGGACGCGGCCTCATAGATTTCGTTGTCGATGGTCTGCAGACCCGCCAAGTACAGCAGCGTGGAGTAGGCCACACCCTGCCAGATGGACAGGAACACGATCGGGAACCATGCCAGATCCGGATTGGAGATCATGGATGTGGACAGCCAATCGATGTGCAGCGCCTGGCCGAGGGCCGGCAGCGGGGTCATGAAGATGTACTTGAACACGTAGCCGATGACCAGCACCGACAGGGTGTACGGAATGAAGAAGATGGCTCGGAAGCCGTTCTTGAAGGCGATTTTGGAGTTCAGCAGCACCGCCAGGAACATGCCGAGGATGTTCGTGCCGAGCGTGATCAGAATCGCGATGAAAATCGTGAACAGATACGCGTGGCCGACGCGTGCGTCCTGGAACATCGCGATGTAGTTCTTGAAGCCGATGAACTTGTAATCGCCGTAACCCTGCGAATTGGTGAACGAGTACATCGCGCCCTGCAGGAACGGCAGGTACAGGAAGATGCACACGAGAATCATCGCGGGAATGGTCATCCAGTAGAACGCCGGATCGACCTTGCGCTTGGAGTATTTCGAAACCTTCTTCGGCTTCTTTGCGGCGGCCTTGTCAGCCTTGGCCGAGATATTGCCAGTCATTGTCGTTCCTCCCCTCACCTAAAGTTCCTGGCTTCGATCTTGTCGTATTCCGACTGCATGCTGTTCAGGAATCGTTTAGTATTGCCCGACTGCACCAACGTCTGCAGGAAACCGGCGAGGTTGATGCTTGCCGGCACGTAGTGGTCACAGAAATCAGCCAGCTTGCCGGCCTTGTAGAAGTCGAGCACGCCATTCAACGCTTCATCGCCGACGTACGTATCCTTGTACGGGGTGAACGCAGACTGCTGCTTGGAGTAATCCTGCACGTTCTCCTCGCTCATCAGGAAGTCGACGAATTCGCGAGCCTCGGTGTAATGCTTCGTATGCGCGCCGATCGTCAGCATCACGTCGTCGCCGGCGGTCAGCTGCTGTTCCTTGACGTTGTCGGTGGCCGGCATCTGCGCGAACCGCAGATTGGCGTCCTTGTTGATCAGACGGATCTGCGGAATCGCGTACGTGCCGAGCGGCAGAATCGCGGCCTTGCCGGAAGCGATGTCCTGCGTAGCCTGCTGGTAGGTGACGGCCGGATTCTTCTGCGTGTAGTTCTGGTAAATTTCAATCAGCTTGCCGCTGACGGGCGTCCACAAGTCGGAGAAGGTCTTGCTGCCGTCCTTGAGATACGCGTATTCCGATTCCGGCACCAGCGTCGAATTCAGCGATGCAAGCGGCGCCTGCAACGTCCACGGATCGGCGGTGCTCGCCTCAACCGGCGTGACGCCCTTGGCCTTGAGCCGCTTGAGCAGCGCGATGAATTCGCTCCACGTCTGCGGCGGATTGTCCGGATCCTCGCCGGCCTGCTTCCACACATCGGCGTTGATGATGTAGCCGCTTGCGTTGCCCGCGTACGGAATACCGTACAGACGCTTCTTGGACTTGTCGGTGGTCTGCACGAGGCTCTTCGCGATGTTCACCATGCCCGGATTGAGCTCGTCGACGATCTCGTCGTCGGTGAAATCGTGGAAGACGCCCGCTTCGGCGAGCATGCCGTAATTGATGTCGCCGTTGATGGTGATGACGTCGGGTTCGCGGTTCTTCACCAGTCGCGTGCGCAGATCGGTGGTGGCGTCCGACGAATTGTTGACATTGACTTTGATGTTGGAATGGGTTTTCTCGAATTCACGCGCCTTGGCGGTGAACCAATCCGCCGCCTCGGACTTGAATTGGAAGAAATCCAAGGTGACCGTGCCGGCGGTGCTGTTGCCGCAGCCCGCGAGCCCAACCGTCAGCACAATCGCGCATGCAGCCGTAATAGCACGGCCCGCGATCCGCCTGAAGGTGCCTGTGTTGGCATTGGAATCAGGTTTCATTCTCTCGACTCCTTTGTATTTTCCTTTTTCACGGCAGGCCGGCTTCATTACCAGCCTCCGTTGCTTTTTAATTGTAGAATCGGCTTGTTTTCATTCCCAGTTTCTGCGCGCCCGCATCGAACGGAAATAAAAAACGGTTATTTTGTTATTCTTGGAAAGAAAATAGACGGTAAGGACGGTCCGATATGGCGATTTCCCCGATTCCACACTGGTTTGAAGGCTCGGAGTACACGCATAAGGTTGCGGCCTGCATTATGAAGTACGGTCCGATTTCGCGCATCACGCTGGCACAGATCCTTGGCCTTTCGCAAGGCGCGGTATCGCGCATCACCAGTGATTTGATTTACGCTGGCGTGATCGAAGAGACGCCAATGGCAGCGGGGCATGGCGGCAAGTTACCGAAAGATTTCTTGCGGAAATCGGCACAAAAGTCAATCCAGAAAGAAAATACGGAACGTCGCGGCCGTCCGCAGACCGGACTGCGCATCATCGCCAATGCGCGCACGTTCGTCGGCATGAAAATCAACACCACCCATATCACTGCCGTAACAGTAAACGCGCTTGGGCAGATTGTGACCGGCTGCCATGACCTGCCGCTCGACGACGATTCGCCGGAATCGGTGGTCGACGTTATTCGGCAGCTGACCATGGACTGCGCCGACGAGGCGATAATGGCGGGATTGCCTTCGCCATGCGCGGTCGGCGTCTCGTTGGGCGGACATATCACGGACGATTCGGTGACGACGTTCGCACCGTTCCTGCACTGGTCGAAGCCGGTGGAATTTTCGGCGATGATTCGCAAGGCGACCGGCCTGCCGACCGGCATCTACAACGACATCGACTCATTGGTGGTGGACGCGTGCATGTTCGGCTCGGGCGTCGGATTGAACAGTTTCGCCGTGGTGACGATCGGCATCGGCGTGGGATATTCGCTCACCGTCAACGGCGAGCCGATCGACAATCCCGACAAAAGCTATGGCCTGGTCGGGCATATTCTGGTCGACCCCGACGGGCCGCGCTGCATTTCCGGACATAAAGGTTGCGCGACGTGCCTAACTGACAATTCAATCGCAACAGAATATTCGGAAATGATCGGACATCCGGCGACGTTCGACGAATTTGCGGCCGCAGCGCGCGCCAGCAAAACGCAGGCCACGAATCTGGTGAACCGCACCTGTTTCCGTTTGGGTACATTGATCGCGACCATCGCCAATCTTGCCATGCCCGACAAAATCATGATCGCTGGCGAATCGTCGTTCATTGCGAAACTCGGCATAGACAACCTGCGTAACGGCATCAATATGTATCGGCATAGTCAAGCCGCGCCGGTCGATTTCGAAATCGCCGAGCACGACTGGTCGCTGTGGAGCAAAGCGGCCGCAGCGCAA
>ERZ779880.3026-NODE-3026-length-10700-cov-2.195021_pt1 | contig 10700 bp, 13 predicted proteins | sample MGYA00511555_ERZ779880 | MGnify/ENA primary metagenome ERZ779880 (study PRJEB29588, sample SAMEA2145815) | human gut metagenome | biome: human gut; feature: human-associated habitat; material: faeces | place: Denmark | collected 2008/2010 ...
TTTGTCTTGAAAGATTCAGTTAGTCGCGGTCCGATAAAAGAACCAGCAATTCCACCAATGATAATTCCAAGACAGTTTGCAATAACTCCGATTGGCATAAAGATTCTCCTTTTTGAAATAGTAATTAATGTGGCTAACAGACGAAAACAGAACCCAGGAGACTAAATAATCCATAAATATGACCTCGGAGCAAGTGTTGAATGTGAGCGCGCATAAGCGAACATTCAATATGCCGCGACTAAAGTCACAGATATAGGGTATATTTTCTCTGGGGGTTCGTCTGTTTACTCACCCCGGCAAATTCCTATTTATCCTTCCATAATCCGTGGAGATTGCAGTATTCGTAAACGGCAAGCGGCTTTTCCTCATCGCTTAAGGAAAAGACTGCGGCCGGCTCGTCGCCCGGCTTTAAGACGCGAAGATGGCCGCCGCGGGTCGTCTCCAGGTAGACCCATGTGATGAAATGGTCATCGGCCATGGGATGATCGTTTTCCCCGACGCGCACCTCCACAACATTTTTCCACGCCTTCACCACCGGCAGATGCTTTTCCACAGCCCCGTCGGAGGTGTTGGCATGAAGCTTTTCATACGTCCCGCAGCCTGCATCTTCTTTTCCAAAGAGGACGAGGCAGATTCCATGGCATTCCTTGCACTGTAAAAAACGGCTCATGGCAATGTTCTCCTTTCCCGGCTTCCATGCCGGATTTTTGTTTTCGCAGAGCTTTCCTTATTGTCTGCATGTCCCCGGATTTTATTCGTGCTTGCAAACGGCGCCGTGCGAAGGTAAAATATTTCCTATCAGGACATGAGGAGGTTAATTTTTATTATGAAGAAATTTATGCTGCTCCACGGAGTCAATCACAATATGTTCGGAAAACGGAACCCGGAACAATACGGAACCATCACCTTAGACGAGATCAACGGCCGCGTGATGGCTCTGGCCGATGAATTAAACGTGTCGGTCACATGCTTTCAGACAAACAGCGAGGGCGCCATGGTCGACAAGATCCATGAGGCATATTTGGAAAAATATGACGGCGTTTTAATCAATGCCGGCGCATGGACCCATTACAGCTACGCGATTTCCGACGCGCTGGAGATGTTGGAATGCCCGATCATCGAGCTTCACATGTCCAACGTCCATAAGCGGGAGGAGTTCCGGCACCATTCCGTCATTTCGCCCATCGCCTCCGGCATCATCATCGGGCTCGGCGCCGACGTCTACACCCTGGGCCTCAGAGCCCTGGCCGACCGCACAAAAAATTAACGCGAGGGAGGGATCCTATGGCTATCAGGCCCTGGATTTTAAACGGTTCCACCACGGTCATCAAAAACCGCTGGATCAATCTTCATGCCGACGACTGTGAACTTCCCGACGGGACGAAGGTTTCTCCGTTTTATGTCAACTCAATCCCGGATTTCGTTGTGGCGGTGGCCGTCACCGAGGACGGGGATTTTATCTTTATCCGGCAGTACCGCCATGGCACAAAGCAGATTCTTCTGGAATTCCCGGCCGGCTGCATCGAGGAATCCGACCAGGATGCGGCGGCGGCCGTAAAGAGGGAGCTTCGGGAAGAAACCGGATAGGCCGGCGACGAGCCGGTGTTCCTCTGCAAGGTGGCGCCCAATGCCTCGAGCCTCAGCAACTTTGCACACTGCTATCTTGTTACCGGCTGCCGCCGCGTAAAAGAGCAGGAGCTTGACGCCACTGAGGACATTGAGGTTGTTGTGCTCTCCGCCGCGGAAACGAAAAAGCTCATGGAAGAGGGCGGGCTCGTCCAGGCCGTCCATGTGGCTGCCATGTATTATGCCGAACGGCTTTTGAAGCTTTAAAAGAGGCCTGGCTGCCCGCCGGCCCATAAGGAGTATAAGTATCATGAATAAACGTGAAATTTCCGAAATTAAGAAACAGTTCAAAAAAGACAACAACGCCATCACGCGGATCTGCGGCTGCTATGTGGATGCGGAAAAACAGATCCGGACGACGTTAAAAGAGGCGTTTTTTGCCCTCTCAGAAGAGGAAATCTATAAATACTACGAAATTTTTAAAAAGTCCATGTCCGGCTCCCTCGGGAAAAACCTTCACAACCTGGAGTATTCCATCCATGACGAGGGCGAGGACAGCGCTCATAGCCTGCTCATGAAGCTGCGGGCCGACAAGCTTTCCGACGACGGCGATGTGGACGCGTTCTACCAGAAGGTCATCGAAAATTATGATTACGGGGAGAATTATTACATTATCCTGATTCACAGCGCCTACGACATTCCCGGAAAGGCCTCTGACGGCGACGAGATGTTCGACGCCTCCGACGAGGTGTACAGCCATATCCTCTGCTGCATCTGCCCGGTCAAGCTTTCCGAGCCGGGCCTTTCCTACAACGAAACCACCAACAGCATCGAGGAGCGTGTCCGTGACTGGTGGGTGCAGGCGCCGATGACCGGCTTTTTGTTCCCGGCCTTCAACGACCGCAGCACCGATATCCACGGGCTTCTCTACTACTCCAAGAACCCCGAGGAGCTGCATCTGGAGTTTATCGACACCTGCTTAGGCTGCCGGCCGCCGATCTCCTTTAAGGCACAGAAAGAAGTGTTCCAGGAGATTTTAAGCGATACGCTGGGCAAGGAATGTGACTACGAGCTGGCAAAACAGCTCCATGAAAATCTCGCGGAGCTTGCCGAGGAACACAAGGAAGATATGGAGCCGCTCCGGCTTGGCTCCTATGAGGTTCGAGGGCTTTTGGAGCGCAGCGGCGTGGAGACGGAGAAACTGGAACGGTTCGACAAGGTTTATGAGGAGGCGGCAGGCGAAAACACCACAATTCTCGTGCCGGCCATTACAGGTTCCGGGAAATTTGCCGTGAAGACGCCGGACGTGGAGGTAAAGGTAAGCCCCGACCGTCTGGATCTCATCGAGACGCGCACCATTGAGGGGCGGAGATTCCTTTTAATCGCCGTGGAAGACAATGTGGAGGTCAATGGAATGCCGGTGAAGATGTGGGCCGGCGGGGATGAGGAATAAATGCATATTTGGGATGCTGGCGGCGGGAAATGATTGATGCGAGGCTGCTGAAACGCCGGATAAAAGCAAAGATAGGTTCTGATTGAGGCCAAAAAAACCGCCATATGGGGGTTCCTATATGGCGGCAGTCCTCTCATTTATCGAACAGGTCGCTGTGTGTCCCGGTACGGGCCAGCGTCAGAACCAGCACATCATCCTCGATGCGGTATATGAGCAGCCAGTCCGGCTGAATGTGGCATTCCCGATGCCCTGCCCAGTCACCGGTCAATTCATGGTCTTTATTTTTCTCCGGCAGCTTTTCGCCGCGCGACAAAAGCCGAATGATATCATCCAACAAACCAATGTCCATGCGGCGCTTCATGGCCAGTTTGTAGTCCTTTTTGAATCTTGTTGTCCAGACAATCTCACGCTTCATCGCTTCAGCTCCCTAAGTGCCTCCTCCACATCAGAATAGTGTTTCACTTCGGGATCACGGGCAATCCGTTCTGCCTCTAGCATGGCAGCAATCGTCTCTTTATTCGGCTGTTCCAGTCTGACTTCAAACGGGAAGCCGCCCACACGAAGTGACTGGCGAAGAAAAACATTGATGGCTGTGGTAAGATTCACCCCCAGCTCGCCGTAGAGTGCTTCGCACTGTTTTTTGATATCGCTGTCCATACGGACACTAAAATTTGTAGTGCCTGCCATCGTATCAGCTCCTTTCAAGTTATTGCACTTATATTATATGTCATTTGCAATGCAAAATCAATTCAATAGACGCAAAATGTTCTTTTCTCGGGTAAATAGCAATCTGAGAGTCCCGTTTGTAATCCAAGAGTCTCTTTTTGTAATTTAAAATCCTGTTTTGTAAGTGAGATTCCCATTTTGTAAATGAAACTCCCGTTTTGTAAGCGAGATTCCCGGATTTTCATTCGTACATAGATATGGTATAATACGTTCAGCAGTAAATTTGCGTACAACAACCAGAGATCAATCCCCTCTCGAAATTTTTGTATTCGGAGAATCCACCCCTGCTTTAGCTGGATATGATTGTTCTTTTCTGGCGGCACTTTCGCAAATTTATCTGTTATTTTTTGAGAAGTTTGGGCTTCAGGATGATGTTCTCGGAGGCAACCGGTGAACATCCGAGTTTCTTAAGCACATCTTCTCCATAGTAAAAGCTGAACGTTTCGTATGGGCTACGGTTGTTCAGCTTTTTTCTTTTGTACGAATTGATATGATCCATCATCCGGTAAATATCGGACTGTGTCAGATCATCGAAACTGCTTCCCTTGGGCAGAATACGCCGTATCAGTTCGTGGTTTACTTCACAGGCCCCTTTTTGATACGGAGCACTGGGATCACAATAAAATACGTTCGTTCTGTTACAGGGAACAGTGTCACGCCGCTCCATTTCTTTTGGATTTGAGAACTCACTCCCGTTGTCTGTCAGGATAACCGGAAATAAACGGCTAAACAGCTCTGGGCCGAGAACTTTATCCAACAGCTTTATAATCCGTATCACAGAGGCAGACGTATTCGCATCCCGCAGAAACGCCAGCATCAAGCTGGTTTCAACAAAGTGTATGGTAAGCAGACATTTGCCTCCGGCACGGCCGATCACCGTGTCCATTTGCACAATGGTAGTTTCCGGATTATTCTCCAGAAACTTCTGGAAATCCGTATAACTACGCCCGATGCGACAGCCCCTGTCCACTTTGAATTCGGGCTGCTTATAACGGGGACGGTATTTCACCTTACGAGGCAGATCAATGTTCCTGATGTCAAAAAGCTGGGCATCCACATAGTTATACAAGGTCTTCTCGCTGCACATCAGTTCATCAACGTGATCCAGATAGATTTGATGGAGTGACTGCCCGTTTTTGACCAGAGGACTGATGATCCGATTGATCCTGGCGATATCCCCTTCATTGGATAGAATTCCTGTCCGGGCTTCTGAGATTGCATGATGAGCCCTTTCATGTGCATCTGCCGGATCATAAATACGCTTCAGCAGCGTGCCTTTCGGAAGCCGGCCGCATCCATTACAAACATAAGGCGGTTTATTTTTGACAGAACAAACGTCCTCTATAAAATCCGGACAGTGAAGCGTGCACTCCGGGCATAAACTGCATTTGTATGCGGATGGATGCGTACAGCTCGTTCCGCACAGTTTTTTTGCTTTGCATGAAATGCGGAATTTACAAGGATTATAAGGATATCCGGGCCGTCCGCTTTTCTTGTCATGGGAATACTTTTTAATCTCCTTGGCAATCGTTGTACGGTCCTTACCCAGTTCTTTTCCGATTGCACCAAAAGAGGCATTCTCCTGAAGGCGCTGTGCAAGGATGATTCGATCTTCATAGGATAAAAACTTTGACATGGTGGCTCCTTTCCCGCCGCCAGAAATCAAAGCATAACAGAAAAGAGACCAACGATCCAGTCCATCTCCTTCTGTTTGTAAAAGAAAATCCATACCTTTCTTTTACATCAATAATAATTCACTTTTTACACCCATCCGAGATAGAGGGTATGGAATCTCGGATTACAATTGAGATAATCCTTACAGGAAAGGCATTATAGGTACTAAAACTGATGGGGGAAGTAAATGTGTTTCTACCTTTCTCCTCAAAAAAAGGCTTTTAACTGCATAAGATTTTAGAAAGAAACACTACTCATTTAGTGTATCTTTTCGCTTCCATTCCTTTGCAAAAAGTTCCATTTCCATAGTAAGCATAGGATGGGAGGACCCTTTCCGTAAAAACCACTTGTTTTTTCCGATAATATTAAGAAATTTTTGCGAAAACCAGAAATTATTGGTTGCAATTTAGGTTCCGCTTATCTTTAACGAACTGTTCTAAATTTGTTTTATGGTTATATTTTATAGAGGCTGCTTTATCTTTGCTGATGATAATATCATTCATATCAATCCCATTTAATGCAGCTATTGCCAGAGCATAATGTATCACATCGGCTAATTCGTTACCTAATTGTGTGTGCAAATCTTCCTCACCAGCAGACTTCCTTCCTGCTTTTTTGTTTAAGACTTCAGCTACTTCGCCAATTTCTTCTACGAGTTTCATAAACATACTTTGGTCAATACCACCATTTTTATAATGGTCATATAAGTATTCCTGTAACTCTTCTATTGTAATTTTCATATTGCATTCTCCCTGTAACATTGTCTTCGTTAATTTGTCTGCTCAGATTATAGCACTAATATATGAACTTCTCTATTTGTGTGTACTTGTTCCTTTATATTTGTCCGTATCGTTTTATATTGCCTTATTGAGTTGGGGCGGCAAAATAGCGTTAAATAGTACTTTGGAGCCGCCAATTATCAATTGCTAGAAGTCCAAAAACATAGTATCTATGCGGTTTTTCCGCACTGGCACAACAAACAGGATCGTTCTACTATTTTTTATCTATATGAGATAGCAGAGCAAACTTTTATTAACAGCCATGATAAATGGGATTGGTATGCTATTGATAAATGTGTTTTTCAACGTTTATATAGGAAGAAGGAAAGGACAATCAGTGTTCTCGCATTAGAAACGCTGTCCTGTGGCCAAGTGCGAGATTGTGTTTGTAGAGATGAAATGTTTTTACACGATGCAGAATCATCTTTTGTGAAGCTGTATCCAGAAGAGTCAGTGGAAAGTGAGGTGAATACTATTTATAAATTTTCATCGAGAGGAAAATCATGATATTTATGATCCAGCATTAGAAAATAGAAAAAATGGCAAAAATAGAGGTAGAAATCAGCCAGAAAAGTTTCCAGCTTATAAACAATCCCAACTATTGCCCGGGAGAATCCTTCCTTGTGTAGTTTGCGTAATGTTTCACGTGAAACATTTTTATTTTTCTCTGCATTAGGGCATAGGAAAATATAAGGTTTTGTGATATACTATTCCATGACTTTCCATATCAAAGATCAGCCACAGCTTTAGAAAGGAATCAGTAAGCCTATGGGACGCATTATTGCAATTACGAATCAAAAAGGTGGAGTTGGAAAAACGACAACAGCAATAAATTTGTCCGCCTGTCTGGCCGAAGCGGGACAGAGAGTTTTGGCTGTTGATTTTGATCCGCAGGGGAACACGACAAGCGGTCTTGGACTAGAAAAGGGAAATTTGGACAACACGGTGTATGAGCTCCTGATGGGAGAGTGCAAGCTGGAGGAATGTATTTTTCAGAGTGTGCAGGAAAGGCTGGATGTCATGCCTTCCGACATGGATCTGTCAGGTGCCGAGATTGAATTATTGGATATCCAGAATAAGGAATCCATTCTGAAAGACTATTTGGAAAAGGTGGAAGACAAGTATGATTTCATTATCATAGACTGTCCGCCTTCCATCAATCTTCTGACGATCAATGCATTGACAGCGGCAGATACGGTGATTGTTCCGATTCAGTGTGAGTATTATGCACTGGAGGGCTTAAGCCAGGTTTTAAAGACGGTCGCTTTGGTGCAGAAGAAGATGAATCCGCATTTGGAGATTGAAGGTGTTGTATTTACCATGTATGATTCCAGGACAAACTTATCTCTGGAAGTCGTGGAAAATGTAAAGGAACATCTGAATCAGAATATCTATAAGACAATTATTCCGAGAAACGTGAGGCTGGCAGAGGCGCCAAGCTATGGTATGCCGATCAATCAGTATGACAGCCGGTCGTCGGGAGCAGAAAGCTATCGGCTTTTGGCCGCCGAGGTAATCAGCAGAGGAGAAGAATTGTAATGGCAAAAAGAGGATTGGGAAAAGGCCTGGGGGCATTTTTCGGTGAAGATGCAGAACAGAAGAAAAGTGCAGATATTCCGGAAGAAGTAAAAAAGGAATCCGCAAAAGAAAACAAAAAAAAGACGCCAGAGAAGGCGGTTCAGCCAAAAATTTTTGAAAAAATCGTGGAAAAACCGGTAGAACAGAAGCTTAAACTGTCTTTGATTGAGCCGAACCGTACACAGCCGCGGAAAAATTTTGACGAGGAAGAACTGAATGAGCTTGCAGATTCCATTAAGAAATATGGAGTCCTTCAGCCTCTTCTGGTTCAGAAAAAGGATGACCATTACGAGATTGTGGCTGGTGAGAGAAGATGGCGTGCGGCAAAGCTTGCCGGCATTTCGGAGGTTCCGGTCTTGATTCGGGAGTATGACAGACAGCAGACCATGGAAATTGCGCTGATTGAGAATGTCCAGCGCACGGATCTGAATCCCATTGAGGAGGCGCTGGCATATCAGAGGCTGACAGAAGAATTCCACCTGACACAGGAGGAGATTGCCAGCCGCGTTTCCAAGAATCGTGCGACAATCACCAACAGCATGCGCCTTTTAAAGCTGGATCCGCGCGTCCAGCAGATGTTAATTGACGGAACGCTGTCAAACGGGCATGCAAGGGCGCTTCTTGCCCTGGAGGATGGGGAAAAGCAGTTTGCGGCGGCGCAGAAGATTGTCCAGGAAAATTTAAGCGTCCGTGACGTGGAGAGGCTTGTAAAATCGTTAAATAGGATAGAAGCTGACAATCCGAAAAGAAAAGCAGGCCCTGATATCAGCCTGATTTACAAAGAGCTGGAGGAACGGCTGAAATCCATTATGGGAACGAAGGTCATTATCAACAGAAAAGATAAGAATAAGGGACGAATTGAAATCGAATATTACTCGCAGGAAGAGCTGGAGCGGTTGATCGAATTGATGGAATCGCTGCACTCCTGATGGGAAATTTATGTTGGAACCCTTCTTGTGATTTAGGAAAGGAAGGATGAAGGAAGACGGATGGAAAACAGTATGTTAAATAATCTGCCGATTGACCCTCTGATTATCATCGCCGGATTTTCGGTGCTGTCACTGGTTCTTTTGGTAGTTGTAATAATATGCATTGTTAAGATGAATAAGCTGTACCGGCGGTATGACCTTTTCATGAGAGGAAAGGATGCGGAAACGCTGGAGGACGCGATTATCTCTATTTTAGAGGAGTTAAATGAGCTGAATGTGAAAGACCGCGGAAGCAAGGACATGATGAAGCAGCTTTCCAAGCAGGTGAAGTCGTCCTTCCAGAAATTCGGTTTTGTGAAATACAATGCATTTAAGGGGATGGGAGGAAATTTAAGCTTTGTGATTGCCATGCTGGATGACAATAATTCAGGCTTTATCCTGGATGCCGTGCATAGCCGCGAAGGCTGCTATCTTTACCTGAAGGAGGTTGAAGAGGGCGCCACCGAGGTGCTTCTTGGCGGAGAAGAGCAGGAGGCTCTTGAGCAGGCGCTTGGATATGTCAAGCGCCCGACGCTTTCAGAGCGGTTAAGCAGCAATGTGCGTCAGGGCGGAGAGGGAAAAGAAAAGTCAGGTTCCGGTGAGCAGTCCATTGAAATTCCGAACAGCGAGCGGAAGAAGAGTGAACGTATGAAAGAGCTGAGAAGAAGGCAGAGGGAGGCGGAGTTGGCGGCAGAATCGAGACGTCCGTCCAGAGATTATGGAGAGGATGAAGCGGATTTTGCTGCGGAAGAGGACGAGAATATCAAAGGAGAATATTGATGCATAAATTTTTGCGTACTGCTGGCTTCAGCATGTATCAAAAGAAAAAAGACATTGAAAAGCTGCTGGATATGCTGGAGACGAAGGCATCTGTTGAGAAAACCATCCAGATAGACAGGGATACGAATGTCTGTGAAATCCGTTCCGAAGTGGCGCCTGGAATCGGGCTTTCCATCGTTGGTGAGATCAATGAGAAAGGAGAGTTCGAGCGGGAATTCTATTTTCCGTATCTCCAAAGTGATACGGAAAGCTCAAAGGCAGAATGTTCCGTTCAGCGTCATGCAGAGCGGGAGACGTATGCCGGAATGGTGGATGAAAATAACATAGGAATCTCTTTGATCTTTTATGTGCAGAATTTTTTGGAATACAGAGAGCGGCATATGAAGCGTGACGCTGCATTCCGGGTTCGGTCGGTAAATCTTGCGGGGCTTTCGGTGTCAGGAAAAATCTTGCTTCCGATTAAGAAGACACAGAAGCAGATTCAGAGATCCAAGGTGGCGGCGAGGGACAGGAACAGCCTGATCGAGGCGGCGAGAAATGGCGATGAAGATGCCATGGAGACGCTGACGATTGAGGATATTGATCTGTATTCCAAAATTTCGCGGCGGGCCATGAAGGAAGATCTGTATTCGATCATTGATTCCTGTTTCATGCCATGCGGGATTGAATGTGACCAGTATTCCATTATCGGAAATATCTTAAGCGTCAATCTGGTGGCAAATGATCTCACAAACGAAGAGATCTACCGCCTGCGTATAGAATGCAATGATATGATCTTTACAATTGCCATTAACAAAGCCGATCTCTTAGGCGAACCGGCACCAGGCAGACGTTTTAAAGGTCAGATCTGGATGCAGGGAATTGCTGATTTCGGTGTCAATGATATGTTGTATTAAACTTAAAATACCCTCGCAACCGCGGGGGTATTTTGCACTTTCTATTTCTCCCAGAAAGCTGCAAGCAGCTCTCCAATCGCTTTCTTTTCATCTACTTCCACTGCAAACTCCACAGTCTCTGCTTCAAATGGATGTTCTCTCATATCTGTAACGATCATTCCCCTGCAATACTGGCCTTCGCACTCTACTCTGGCTTTGCGGGTCTGTGTCAGTACCAGTCCCGGTACAGAGGCACACATGACAGCTAAAGGATCATGAAGAGGGCTGTCATCCATACAGT
>ERZ779880.3027-NODE-3027-length-10697-cov-21.434411_pt1 | contig 10697 bp, 11 predicted proteins | sample MGYA00511555_ERZ779880 | MGnify/ENA primary metagenome ERZ779880 (study PRJEB29588, sample SAMEA2145815) | human gut metagenome | biome: human gut; feature: human-associated habitat; material: faeces | place: Denmark | collected 2008/2010 ...
AGCTGCGATTTAGTTTAAGTCACTTTGCATAATAAATTTGTTGGCATAAGAATTATTATGTAAAGGTTTGCATAAAAGTTCAAGCAAGAAACGTTGTAAGTTGCTGATGATAGCCGATTCCAGTTTGGATTCGGTAAAGTCGGTGTTCGGGGACAATCCAATAAACTCTGCTACCGTAGGATTCTTGATGAACTCCAATTTGTCCTGCTGGTACGGAAGCGTGAGCGACTTCATTTCCGTTTCCACTTTTTCCTTGTCGTGCGAGAGTAGCAGACGTTCGTAATACTGTGAACCGATGTTGCGATTGAGTGTGCGGTAACTCCACATCTGCTCTTGTGCTTCTTTTAGATACCATGCACGGGTTTCTGGATTGGGAACCTGAATTAGTCGCTTGTAATGAGACCAACTCAATATTCGCCACGGTGTAGCGAATATTTCGGGAAAGGTATTATAGAACTGTCGATAATAATATAGGGAACCGGCAGAGAATCCTTTTTCCGAACTCTTTTGTTAATTCTGTCGAGAGTTCTTTTAGCAGTTGTGTTTCCGTAGTCGGCTCGTTCTTTTCCCTGCTGTTCCTCTTCCACGATACGCTTGCCCATCAGCCAATAGGCTTCTACCATTGCCGAATTAATGGCGGTGTAGGCTTTCTGTCGGGCTTCAGTTACAATTTGCTTGATTTCATGAATGAAACTTGTGCTATGTAAGGCTATATGGTTTTCTTTTTTCATTGTCAAAATGGTAAATGATTTAATGACAAAGTTAGGAAAAAAGCAGGATAAATGCACAATTAAGGTACTGTGTATTTGCGATGCCTGAATTTATTTCTCTGCAAACAGAATGATTTCTTCCGGTTGTGTGGAGTGTTCTACCATTAGATTCCAGCTACTTTCTTTTTTGTTCCATTCGTAGCTTTGGTAATTTACGCCCATTCCATTGATTTGGTAAACGGCTTTGGTTTTTACATCGGTGTAGGCATTGTCTTTTCTGTTCCATGCTGCGTATTCCACGTTTACTTCTCCACCGTCGTATGAGAAGTTCAGGCAATACTGTTTCTCGAAGCGTTGATTGCCTTTACTCCATTTCGATACCTCTTTGCTGGATACACGTCCTTCGGCATCATACGCATAGTTATATTGCAGATGATTCTGAAGATATTTATCCTCTTTCACTTTGTATACGTTTTTGGTTTCTACACGATCTCCATCCATGCGGGTGTTGTAGGCAAAACCTTCCAGACTGTTGTTATTTACTGCGTTTACGATTGAAGTTACTGCAAATACTACTGATAATACTAAAGTTTTCATAATGGTGTTATTTTTTTAGTTATACATTTTTGTTTCTTTCGATGTTGCAAAGGTAAGGCAGAGGCTCATGGAAGAATGTTATTACAATGTTATCTTTAGGTTAACAAAGAAAATCCGTTGATTTGTCTACTATTTCTTTTTCAAAAAGAAAGTTTTTTCTATTTTTGTCTTTTTAAGAAAGAAATAATTTCAATATGTTATCTTTATGAAGAAGAAGGAATTACTAAAACAGTTGATTGCAGGTTTCCAGGCGGGTTTACCTGTGGAAGTATATCCCCGTGAATTGATGCTACCTGTAGATAGTAACAAAATTATTACGGTTCCGGGTGTAAGACGTTGTGGCAAATCTTCTTTATTCTTATTGGTAATCAATCAATTGATTTCGGAGAAAGGCATCCGGAAGGAACAAATACTTTTTCTGAATTTCGATGATGAGCGTTTGCAGTTTGATGCTGAAAATTTAGATGAAATATTGCAGGCTTATCGGGAACTATATCCTGATATTTCCTTGAAGGATGTATATATGTTCTTTGATGAAATACAAATGGCGGAAGATTGGCAACCATTTGTGCGTAGGGTGTATGAACAGGAGTGTAGACACATCTTTATTACAGGCAGTAATTCAAATATGCTTTCGTCGGAACTTGCCACTTCTTTGCGGGGGCGTACATTGCAGTACGAAGAATTTCCTCTTTCATTTCGGGAGTATTGTTCATTTGTAGGCGTGGATACCAATTATTATGTACCTGAATATAGGGCGCGCATTGTAAATGCATTTAAAGTGTACCTGCATCAAGGTGGTTTTCCCGAAGTCAGTCTTGCTATTCCTATGTTGAAAGACCGTATTCTGCAGGAATATTTCTTCGTAATGCTCTATAAGGATTTGGTGGAAAGATATGAAATAAAGAATCCGGAACCTGTCCGTTACTTCATTAAGAGAATAATGAGTAATTTGACGAAACCGACCTCTATCAATCGTATTTATAATGAGTTGAAGTCACAGGGGGTTAGTATCGGAAAGAATACCCTGTATGATGTAATTGTACAAACAGAATCTATCTATTTGTTTTTTTCATTAACGAAGTATGAGCCTTCGGTCGTAAAAGAGAGTAGTGGAGATAAGAAATACTATTGTATTGACAACGGTTTACGTTCCGTGTTGCTTAATCCTCTAAGTGAAGATAATGGTAAATTACTTGAGAATGCCGTTTATCTTCATTTACGCCGGAATTTGCAAATACAGGAAGGTTTGCATTATTATAAAGGTAAGAAGGAGTGTGATTTTGTAATTACTAACCATGAAGAAGTGAATCAGTTGATTCAAGTGACTTATACTTTGCACGACGAAGATACTCGTCAACGGGAGATAGACGGTCTTTTGGAGGCTGCTCAAACTACAGGCTGCCGTGAATTATTTATTCTGACTCTTGAAGAAGAAGAAGAAATAAATGTGAGTGAATATACGATTCATGTTCTTCCTGTATGGAAATGGATGCTGAAAACATTATATTTGTCCCCCAAACAATAGCAAGATGAAGCTTCGCTCACTCTATATCCTCTCTATTATAGGATTGTTTCTCGTTGTGGTAATACAATTGGGAGGCATGATATATGCTTATGACAGCTATAAAAATGAGGCGAAGCGTACACTGAACGAATGTTTCCGGCAAGCTTTTATAGAAACGGTAGATAACCGGGTGAATAACCTGCCTTTTCCTGATTATACCGTACCATTCTATTCGTACATCCGCAGGGATGAAAAGATGCCTTACGATGAAATGGTATTTTTGGGATATCAGCAAGTAGCCTCTTTTCTGGAAGATGTTTATCATGTGGAGATACCGCTGGATGAGATGGAGAAGGTATTGGAAAAGAAGCTGAAATGGAAGAATATCGATAGGACCGTATGGATTGATTCGGTAGAAGATCACAGTAAATATTCCGCTTACAGGCGTTTCAAAACGGTTATCTCGGAGCAGGCATGGCTGAATGAAAGTAAGGGTAAAGCGATAGAAGCTACCATTATTTCTCCTTTCCTTCCACTTGTGAAGGATGTGTTTTTCTTGTTCCTTCCTACTCTGTTATTGACTGCTTTCCTTATTTACAGTTGGGCACAGCAGATGAAGTATATCATCAGCCAGCGCCGGGGGATTGAGGAACAGCGCTCTGCTTTCTATGCTCTGGCGGAGAAAATGAGGTTGCCGATAGGTAAGGTGCGCAGGCAGATTCCCGAACAACAGTGGGAGGCCATAGAAACATCGAGCAGGCAGATTCTGGATATGACGGAGCAAACACTTTCCATGGCTAAAGAAGAGGAGTGGAAACGTCAGGCCCGTAAACAACATTCATTTAAGGTATTCTTCATAGTCAGCCTGTTGGCAAGTTGTTTGTTGATGGTAGCTTGGTTTGCTTATTTGTACCGCACAGCTGCCCGTGAGACTGCTTATCAGGTGAATGATTGCTTTGAAGCGGCTTTCTATGATGAGGTGGTGGAACGTTATCCGTCGTTCCTTTCACAGACTAAAGGAGGAAAAAAGCCCGTAGAACAGAAATTGCCAGAGGAAGCTCCTTTTGCCAAGGAACAACAGAAATTTCTACAAGGAAAGGAGGCTGAGTATAGCATAAACCGTTTGTTTGTGGTACATACCTATAATACGATTGATCAGAATTATCGTCTTCGTGCAGCCTTGATTATGCAACGTGAGATCAATGAAAGTAGCATAGAAATGCCCTTGTCTTCTTTATACCTGGATTCAGCTTTTGCGGAGCGTTTAAGCCGGTTGGGCATAAAGTCACGTAGTGGTATTCGTCAGTTTCTCCGTTCTTCGGATAGTACGGTTACAGAGGTTGGATACGCTTCCAGGAAGTATGGTGATTATACTTCTCAGTTTATTCCTTTGAAAGAAGATAGTACGCTTTGTGTGCAGGGAGTTGTGAAGAACCCTTATCGTCATGTGGCGACTTCTATCTGGTATCTTTTGCTTCCCTTGTGGATTACATTCCTGGTAATGCTCGATTGTATCTTCGGCCAGGTGAAGGTGCTTCGGATGCAACATCGTCTGGAGCAGTTCCAGAAAGACTTTACTTACGCCATGATTCATGATATGAAGTCTCCGTTGAACTCCATATTGATGGCGGCACATGTGTTGGCAGGAGGGAAACTGGCGGGTAAACCTGAAAAAGAAGAGAAATATCGCCTGGTGATGACGGAAGAGAGCGAGCATCTGCTGGCTTTATCAAACAGGGTATTGATGCTTACACAATTGGATGAAGGGCATTTGGAGTTGCATAAGGAAGATGTTTCCCTGCGTCCGTTGATTGATGATCTGGTTGCGAAGATTGCTCTGAAAGCCGGTAAGAGGGTGGAATTCAATACGGTTTATCATCGTTGTGAGACGGTTTATGCGGATGCTTTCTGCCTGCGTGAAGTGCTGGGAAACTTATTGGACAATGCGATCAAGTATTCTCGTGAAGAGGTGAAAATAGACATTATCTGTGAGTCGGAAAGGGGAGTTTGCAAAATTAAGGTATGCGATAACGGATTGGGTATCTCCTTGAAAGACCAGTCGCGTATCTTCAATCGCTTTGAACGTTCTGCGGCGGCAGTACGTAGTAGTAAAGGGGGTGCCGCGGGTTTTGGTTTAGGTTTGAACTATGTGCAGCAAGTGATGCTGGCACATGAGGGCAGGGTAGAGGTGGAGAGTGAAGAAGGCCGTTTCAGTGAGTTTACTCTTTATTTTCCGGCACGATCCTGATTTTACCATATATGGAATCGTAACTCCTGTGAACAGTCGTTGATAAATGCATCTTTGCTGAATGAACGCAGTTTCCAAAGGATGCAGATGTCGTCCATGCTACCGATAAGTAAGAATGTTCCGAATAATGTGAAATAATAATTCCCTGTTGCCATGCCATACAAAAGCGGAAGTATGCCTAACAACAGAATAGGTAAGAAGCAGGTTGTGCGATATTGCCACATTCTGATGGGTTCGTTGCAGTGACAGAAACGTATGCCTCCCTTGTGCTTTACGAAAGAGATGGACCGGAAACCTTTGGGCGAAAAGATTCCGAAGAATAGTGCATGAAGCAATAGATTTACTCCAAAGCCTGCCAGGGCGCACGACCAGAATATCAGCAATGATACATGGGCCATATCTTCTCCATGTATCCATCGGAATAAGAGCAGTATGGGTACTGTAAAAAGGATTGCAGCCAGTATTCCATACTTATTGATCTTATTTCCCGAAACCATGATTTCGGTTCCTTTCTTGCTTTGTATAATTGAGATATCCGCTTTCATCATTCGTTCTTTTAATTGAAGAATATATTTGCAATGGCGTGTTTGAGTCCTGTGTACGCAGGATTGACTGTGGCCATTAATACGTAAGCTGCCAAAACGATTGCAATACCTTTTGCTAATTCGATTCCTATTTTCTGAAATTTCTTCATGACTTGTTTATTATTTAAGTGATACATTGGGGTTATTTCGATGTTGCAAAGGTAAGGCGGCAGGGAGAGAAGGAATGTTATCGCAATGTTATCTTTAGGTTAACGATTATAAGTCGGTATGCAAGAAATAGGTATTTCTTAGTAAGGTATAAAGAACTAATAAAACTTGCTGGCTGAATAAATCCTTTCTGATGGGTTATGAATATAATTTTAGGCGCGGATTACGCGAATTACACGGATTCTCTTTCTGTAATACAGTGTAATAGCGCAGCCTTTAATCCGTGTAATTCGCGTAATCCGCGCCTAAATTATTATCAGCTTTTAGCTCATTACTTTCCCGCCATGAATTAGCTCATTATCCTTAGTTTTGTCTGTTATTCTATTGGACTATTCCCCTTATAATTGAAAATATCCCCTTGATTCTTCTCTGCTTAATGATAATAATCAGTTGAAAAACATAGGTTTATACTAAAAATGAGACTCTTTATTTGTCCCCCCTGTTTCTTTCCTGTTTTATGTCTATCTTCTTATTTTTGTTCCGTTCTCGTAAGTAGATACGATACAACTATTATTAATCTATATCAGAAAGTAAAATTATGGAAAACCAGGGAATACTTCTTTATATCGGAATAGCCCTTATCATCTTATTGGTACTTTGGTATATCTGGACTGCCAATAATCTGATAGCAAAGCGGAATCGGGTAAAGCAATGCCGTAGCGGCATTTGCGTGGCATTGAAGCAGCGGAACGATATGATACCGAATTTGGTAGCTGCCGTAAAGTCCTATATGGGACATGAGAATGAGACGCTAACCCGTATCGCAGAACTTCGTTCACGAACTTTTCAGCCTTCACAGGAGAGTGAACAGATAAAAACCGGTAATGAGCTTTCTTCTTTAATCTCCAAACTTCAATTATCCGTAGAAGATTACCCGGAACTGAAAGCAAGCGAACAGTTCACCCGACTGCAAAGGAGCATTGAAGATATGGAATTGCAACTGCAAGCTATACGCCGCACCTATAATGCTGCGGTCACCGACTATAATAACTCCATTGAGATGTTTCCCTCTTCCATCGTGGCCGGTCGGCAGAATCATCATCAGGAAGAACTGATTGATATTCCCGAACAGGAACAGCGGAATGTGGATGTCAATGCACTTTTAAAGTAGATGTAATATGGAATCAATTGACTTCAAAAGTCTTTCCGAAAGGCTTCGTACCGAACTTTCCCGTGTATATTTCTGGCAGAAGATCGTTCGTATTCTGAGCATCATAGTCTATCTCTTTGTCTTTTGCTGGATGATGTTCGTCCTGTTTGGGGGCTATCTTGTTGGATACATCGGTTTAGAGAACTACAGTGTGGTTACGCAATACATTTTCCCGGTTTTTATGGGATTTATTGTGCTGAACTTTGCATTCAGCCGCTCTCTTATGAAATTCCAAGGGCAGGAAAATGATATCATGCGCAGCATTATGTCTGCTATGTTTCCATCGGTTCTTTTCTCCTTCTCTTCGCAACTGGACCAGCGTATATTATCCGGTAGCAAGCTCTTTAATTCTTCTTTTTCCGATCCGGCATTGGCGGCTACCACCTATGCTTATCTGGAAGTGCCGCGAGGGGATCGTACCCTTTATATAGCCGATATAGGGGTTTCCTATGGGCTGATGAATAAGTTGGAGCTCAACTCTGTAGCGGGCTATATCGTGATGCTTTACCGCTATGTGCTCCGTCCGCTGTTTGCCTCCAGGTATGAAAGCAGTGCGCATAACTTCCGCGGAATGTTTGGCTGGTGTCGTCTGGAACGTAGTTTTAAAGGTAGCACGATTATCCTGCCCGACCATCTGGAACAAAAGGTCGGCTATCTGGCAAAAAATATCCAGGGCTTGAAGAAACGCTATAATGCCCGTTTCGTTCATCTGGAAGACCCGGATTTCGAGAAGTATTTCGTGGTTTATGCCGATGACGAAGTAACCGCCCGTATGATACTTACGCCGGCAATCATGCGTCAGATTACCCGTCTGCGCGAAACATTCGGGCACGATATGATGCTCTCTTTCAGCAAAGATACTTTTTACTATGCGGGAGTGATGCCCGACGGCTTCCTCTGTCTTCGCAAACAGGCACTGAACAATGAACATCTGCTTGAAGAGATATACAATGACATAAACCTTGCCTGTCAGGTGACAGATATCCTTTAAAACCATATTATAACATGAAACAAACACTTACATTTATTCCTCCCGTAGTGGACTCCACGCAAAGTTCCATTCATACGGAGGCTTACGAAAAGAGCGTGGACTTGTATAACCAAGGCGAGTATCTGCAAGCTTTCCACAGTTTGCTGGATTACCTGAATGCGGACTTCCGGATGAAGTATGGCAATACGGATGGTACTGAATTTCATATTCCCCACGGTTCTATCCTGGTGCATATCTCTGTAAAAGACGGATTTTACCATATCAGTGCCGACTTCCTGAACTTGCCCGAGAAAGGGCGTGTAGCCATGCTTCGACAGATTGCAGACCTGAATCTGAACAAACTGCTGTTGCCTCGCTTTGTGAAGGACAACGATAAGTTGAGAATGGAGTACACGTGTTCTCTCTCGCAGAGCCATCCCCATAAGATGTACTTCGTGTTACAGAATATCTGCCACATCGGTGATAAATATGATGACGAGTTTTGTACGAAGTTCGGTGCTACTCGGTGCTATGAGCCGCAGGTCACCTCTTATCCGCAGGAAGAGATAGACCGCATTTATGAAGGTCTGCAAATCTTGGGCCGCGAAACACTGGAAGCCGTGAAAGAGTATGATGTCGACCGGAAATATGGCTACTCTTGGAATGTACTCGATACGACTTTCTATCAGATTTCCTACTTTGCCCGTCCGCAAGGCCAGCTATTGAATGATCTTGATAAAGCGGTGGATGATATGGATGCCGAACTGCCTACTGCCGAGGTGGTGGCGAAAGGTAAGGCCTTTCTTGAAAAATTGCTTGCCATGACTAAAGAGGAACTGGCGGCTGATCTTTATTTCGTAGATACATTGGTGTCTACCAAGCGACGTTCGTCTCTGAAGAATATGCAGGAGAACTTTATGAGTGTCTATAAAGAAGCTACTGAAGCCATTCAGACGGAAAACTATGAGCGGAGTGTGGTACGTCTACTCTATATCTTCTATGAGGCTTATTTTTATAATGATGTGCAGGATGACATTAACGTAATTCTTTCGCATGCGCTTAAAAAAGCAAGCGGTAAGCCGCTGGAGGATGCATCTGAAATCCTTTATAACGCAATGGATAAAATAATGGAAGGTGATCTGGAACCGGATGAGGATGACCTGGAAGGGATATCGGCAGAAGCCATCGAGCAAATGCAGGGCATGGCAGCATCTCTGCAAGAGGAAATCATGAAGGCACAGGCTGATATGCAGTCTGCCATGATGAAGGGAGATATGGCCGAATATATGCGTTTGGCGCAGGAACTTCAACAGAAGATGATGCAACAAGCACTTGGCGGACAACAATAACAGATTAAAAACAATGAATCAATGGAACAGAACAATATATATAAGTTGGTTTTTAAAGTAACCCATGCAGGTGGATCAGGCAGCTGTTTCTATCTGAAAGACTATGATCTTTTTGTGACGAACTACCATGTGGTGAAAGGCTTTCATGCAGTGGCGGTACATGATAATGACCGGAATCCTTATCTGGCTAAGGTGGTACTGGTGAATCCTTCATTGGACATAGCTTTGCTGTCCGTAGACGGTGATTTCTCGGCCCTGCCTTCCCTAAATCTGGCAGGAGATAATTCCTTGTCCATCGGTGGAAAGGTTTGTGTGGCCGGTTATCCTTACGGTATGCCTTTTACGGTGACCGAAGGCTCTGTGTCTTCGCCCAAACAACTGGTGGATGGAAAGTATTATATACAGACTGATGCGGCGGTGAATCCCGGTAATTCCGGCGGTCCTATCTTCAATGAAAAGAACGAAGTGGTAGGAGTAACAGTGAGTAAGCTGAGTAATGCCGACAATATGGGTTTCGGTATCCGTGTGGAAGCATTACGGAAGCTGCTTGAATTTGTGGAGGCTGTGGACCGTACAGCTTTTCAGGTGCAGTGCGACAGTTGTGACGAACTGATATCGGAAGAGGAAGAATTCTGCCCTTCATGCGGCGAAAAGCTGCCCGAAGGTATCTTTGAAGAGCGCGAACCGTCTTCATTGAGTACTTTCTGCGAACGTGCCATCCGTGAGATGGGAGTTAATCCGATTCTTGCTCGTGACGGTTATGACTCCTGGACATTCCATAAAGGCAGTTCCGAAGTGCGTATCTTTGTTTATGAAAATACTTATCTGTTTGCTGTTTCCCCTATCAATCTGTTGCCAAAGAAAGAGGTGGAAAGGGTACTCGACTATATCCTGAGTGAAGATTTCAGTCCTTACAAACTGGGTATTGAAGGACGTCAGATTTACATAGCATATCGTGTACATCTGTCTGACATTACGGATGCATCGGAAGATGAAATCCTTACTAATCTGGTGAATCTGGCATTGAAGGCCGATGAGATGGACAATATGATGGTAGAAGAGTTTGGTTGCGAATTCTCTGAATATTCTAAACACGAAGACTGACTTTAAGTGATAATTGCAAACGCGGCTGTCTGAAAGATTATCTTTCGGCAGCCGCGTTTTTCATTGGAAACTGTAAGAGAGAATTCTTGTTAGAGTAATTATCTGTTTGCCAGCAAAGCGCTGTTCCAATTTGTTGCATTGTGCTCTGTTACCAGATTCCAGGAGTTATCTTTCTCATTCCAGTTGTAAGCCATGTAGTTCATGCCGTTCTCGTTCATCTGGTAAACGGCTTTGGCTTTCACATTTGTGTAGTCACCGGCTTTGCTGTTCCATGCTACATATTCCACGTTTACTTCGTTGTCGGTGTAGC
>ERZ779880.3032-NODE-3032-length-10679-cov-3.268637_pt1 | contig 10679 bp, 10 predicted proteins | sample MGYA00511555_ERZ779880 | MGnify/ENA primary metagenome ERZ779880 (study PRJEB29588, sample SAMEA2145815) | human gut metagenome | biome: human gut; feature: human-associated habitat; material: faeces | place: Denmark | collected 2008/2010 ...
CCATGGTAGTGGCCAGATACATAAAAGGACATAGCCAGCATAAGACAGTGATAAAAGACCCGGAAAGTTCACTGCGAAAGATCATTGTTCCCAGGTTTTTCCCATATTCTCCACAGGATACGATGCAGGTATCTCCCTGCAGGATTGGTTCTGCCAACTGTGTGTGGGTATGTCCGCTGACGATCAGATCAATGTCCGGAACATTCTTTGCAATCTGATAACACATTTTATATGTGGTATAGTTCGCCAAAACGTCCAGGATAAACCCTTCTTCGATAGCCTGTCGCATCGAATAGGTGTGGAAGGGATGGAAAGAGCCATCTAGCTGAGGTTCACCGAAAATCTCCAAGGTTTTGCCTTTGGGCGTTGCAGTAAAGGCAAAGAAACTCATGTTACTGTGTTTACCCTGACTGAGCATTTCTTGTACAAGAATATCGTTTGCCTCGACTTCTTCAATAGCTTTTTCTTCCAGTTCGGCATATTCTGCAAGAGCATCGCTCACATCGGCAAGTGCAGCTTTTAATTTCAATGCGCTCTGCCCAGTCTGGCTGCTGTGTGCTTCATCTACAATAACTGCATAACGCTTACCAACAGCGGACTCGATTTCATTGTAAATTACAGGGAACTTCTGCAAAGTGGTGACAATAATGCGCTTTCCATCGTTGATGGCATCACGCAGAGCGCCGGAGTTTTTCTTCTCATCAATCGTAACCACACTGCCTAAAGTGTGGTCAAAGCTGGAAACAGTGGCCTGCAACTGTTGATCGAGAATACGGCGGTCTGTAATAATGATTACGCTGTTAAAAATTGCATCGTTGTTTTCGTTGTGGAGGCTGGCCATACGGTAAGCCGTCCAAGCGATAGAATTAGACTTGCCAGAACCGGCACTGTGTTGGATGAGATAGTTATGTCCAGCGCCATTAGTTCTAACATGATTGACCAGTTGACGCACGACATCCAACTGGTGATACCGTGGGAAAATGACTTTGCTGCTGACGGTTTTCTTTGTGGAGCCGTCCGGCAAAGTCTCTTTTTTTTCTGTTCTTTCGTAGTTAATGAACTTTTGCAAAATATCCAACAAGCTATCTTTCTGAAGGACTTTCTCCCAGAAGTATGAAGTTACATAGCTGCCATCGGTGCTCTTTGGATTACCTGCACCGCCATCCTTGCCTGCACCTGCACTGCCTTGATTGAAAGGAAGGAAAGTTGTCTCCGGACCTTTCAGCTGGGTAGTCATATACACATTGTAGAGGTCGCAGGCAAAGTATGCGAGAACACGCTTATTAAATCCGAATGCTGGTTCATTGGGGTTGCGGTCATATTGCCACTGCCGCTTGGCATCATCTACCGACTGCCCGGTAAGCTGATTCTTTAGTTCAATCGCCACAACGGGGATGCCGTTGACAGCCAGCATCATATCGACTGTATTTGTGTTGCGTTTGGAATAGTGCCACTGACGGATACACTGGCAAACATTCTTTTGGTAGTTGGTGATGGACACCTCATTCAACTCGGACTCTGGCTTAAAATAGCACACACGGAAATTGATGCCACGGTGTTTAAATCCGTGACGCAGAACAGAAATCAGACCATCCTGCGTGACGGCATTTTCAAATGCCTTATAAAACTGCCGAATCGGGTTGATCGTACACATCCGCTCAAAGCGTTTCCATGCCATGGGCTGGGTACTTTTTACGAAATCGGTCAGAGTGACGATATCCAGAAACATATCTTTGCTTTCATCGCTACAATAACCGGCATCCGATGCCTTTGTCCATCCACCATCCTCAGAAACAAGGTAGGTCTCTATGAATTCCTCAAAGCGTTTTTCTGTTTCGTTCATGGTCACACCACCTTTCTTTTGCCTGTTACAGTTTCAAATACGAGAGAACGTTTGTATACTTCCAGATCAGAAACTAAAGCTTCTTTCTCAGAGATCAGCGCATCCATTTCACTGCATAGCCTGTCTAAATATGCTACAATTTGCTTTTGATCTTCAAGACTGGGAACACATAGCTTCAATGTTTCCAGTGTGCGCATGCCAATGTTTTGTTGGGTTCCATATGTCCATCCCAATGCCACCTGTGTCTGATAGGATGGCGACTGTAGTGCGTAAAACAGAAATTTGGGTAGAATCCTACTCTTATCAGCTCTAAATACAGCTATAGGAGACCAAATTGTAAATTTAATATCTGTGTCCACGATTGCGACTTTTCCTGTTGTTGCACCAGACTTAATCATATATACATCATCAATTTGGGGGATGTATTTTTTGCAGCATTCTTGGTAGAACTCTTCTGAGATGTACCCTCGGATATGGTCGAACGCTATTTTTCCGTTTCCGCAAGATATCGCTTCTGCTGATACAAATGGCACTCCCGAATCAAAGAATTCAGGCGTAGTGTGCGGACCATCTGTTATTGGCATAGATAAGCAGTGAAGAGTTTTTGTTATATACCACGTTTTTGGTATATTTCCAAATTCACGCAACCCCGAGTCCCTCATCTCAACACCTGGTACAATTCCCTTTGTAACTGCTTCAAAAATGATAGAGGCTTTCCACTTTTTATATTCTTCCAAGCTGGATTTTGCATCCTCAATAATTGAATCGATTTGTCCACATTGATTATCAAGAAATCGAACAATAGCATTCTGTTCGTCTTGACTCGGAAGCACGACACGAAGTTCTTTCACTTCTGCGTAATTTAATCCTTGTCGCACACCAGAACCCATACCGTAAAATCCTTTTTTCAGGTCAAAGGCATGGAGCAGGTAGTACAAGTATTTTGAATTGCTTGTGTCCATTGGACGCAAGGTTGTGTAAGCGGAGGTAATAATACCACGCTCTGTGGCCAAACCTACCCGAAGGCTTGTATGGTCGTTCTGCAAATCTGTTAAACGAAGGACTATATCCCCGGTTTCGATAATATTATAACCGTCAAAAGATGCAGGAAGAAGTCCATCCGGTGAATCAATATCTTTACGTTTGATTTTGCCGTAACTCAAAGACAGCAGATTCTTTTCCTGAAGATTGCTGTTTTTTTCCTTGACCTGGGTCACAAGTTGATACAAGGTGTGGACACGCCAATGAGAGGGAACGCGGCCTATCCATTCGATGCCGCTATCTTTTATCTTTTCATAGGTAGCAATATCACTCATCCTGCTCACCACCATTTCCGAACAATGCCTGTAACCTCTCCATCAGTACCTTTTCACGGGCCGCAATGCGTTCTGCAATATCAGCCGCCGGTTCCAGTTCCTCATATTCATAGAAGGTACGAGTGAATGGAATCTCATACCCAACCTTGGTCTTGTTTTTGTCGATCCAAGCCCCCGGACGATAAGGGAGAACTTCCCGTGCAAAATAAGCATCCACATCTTCATCGAGAGGAACGTTTTCAGTATCACGTTTGGATGTATCAGCTACCGGTTTTCCTTTTTTCATAATCGGGTTACCGTCCTCATCCAAAGCAGGACTTTCCACCGTAATTTTATTGTAGCCAAGAGATATGGCGTCAAGCACTTTGCTTTTACAAGTCAGCACTGTTTTTTTATCTTCTAAGGTCTTTGTAAAAATTGCACTTCTATATTCGCCGTATGCCTGTGTAATCAGATTGCGACAAGATTCCGTAATATCTACACGCTTGTTACCGATAGGACGTCTACGTGCCTCACAGCATTTGCTGGCATCAATCAACAAAATGCGTTCTCTATGTGTTTCGGGTTTGTCTTTGGATACTATCCAGACATAGGTTGCAATCCCGGTGTTATAAAAGCTGTCATTGGGAAGCTGAACAATAGCATCCAACCAGTCATTCTCAATAATATAGCGACGGATTTCACTGGGGCCACTTCCTGCATCTCCTGTGAAGAGAGAGGAACCATTTTGAATGATGGCCATTCTGCCGGTGTCCTTCAACTTGGCAATGCCATTCAGCAAGAACAGCATCTGTCCGTCGGATTTTTGCGGTAAGCCAACGCCAAACCGACCGGCATCGCCCAGTTTATGTTCTTTCTCCACATCAGCCGCTTCACGCTTCCAATCGATACCGAATGGAGGATTCGAGATGATATAGTCGAAGGTATAGCCCTTGAATTTATCTGCATTCAAAGTGTCGCCGAACTGCATATTTTCAGGATCGCCACCACGAATCAGCATGTCCGCTTTGGCGATACCAAAAGTAAACGGGTTGATTTCCTGACCGTAGCAGATAATTTTCGCTTCTTTGTCAAGGGCATGGATACGTTCTTCCATACAGGTAAGCATTTGGCTTGTTCCCATTGCCATATCGTAGACGGTCTTGGCAGGTGCATCTTCGCCAGAAAAATCTGCATTTATAGTAAGCAGGTCACACATCAAATATATAATATCACGGCTGGTGAAGTGTGCACCAGCTTCTTCATCATAACTCTCAGAAAAACGCTGAACAAGGTTTTCAAACACATAGCCCATATCAATTGCAGAGATTTTTTCCGGATTCATATCTGCATTGTCAGCAGTAAAGTCACTGATAACCTGATATAGAACACCCGCATCAGCCATTCGTTCGATTTGTGTAAAAAAGCCCATATTGGCCAGAATATCAATAACATTGTCAGAAAAGCCGTTGATATACGCTTCAAAATTTGCCTTGATATTTTCCGGGTCTGCTTTCAAGCGATCAAAGGTATACTGACTGGTGTTATAAAAACGATAGCCAGATGCAGAACGCAGAAAACCGTCTTTGACAGCCAACTGCTTCACCTTTTCATAAATGGTCAACACTTTCTCTCTGGTCGGGAGCAAGCAGTCATGAAAACGCTTAATCACGACCATAGGCAAAATGACCAGACCGTATTCATGAGGCTTATATGCTCCAAAAAGGCTGTTTGCCACATTCCATATTAAATTTGCTTTTTCCTGAATATTGATGCCGACCGATTTGATCTTATCATTCGAGTCCATATTCTCGTTCCTCCCTGATATTTTTCGAGATTTTATTGATCTTCTCAATTAACCTGCTTGATTTGATGCCGTAGCGCTGTAGTTCTCCATTTTCCTCTATGGTGTCGTGAGTTATAGAGAAGATACACCGGCCACGCATTACATCGAAAATACAGTGCGGCATATCTTTGATGGCATCACAGACGCCCTGTATCGCAAACTGATAGTTGTTGGGTAGCTTTTCATTCAGTGCTAAAAAGCCGCATAATTGCTCGTCGAAAATATCAATAATATCACCAACCGCTAAAAACTCATCTACTTCTGTCGGGATCTGTTTTGCCCATGTCTGCAGATCTTCCATCAACCATTTTGTTTCCATAAGCTCCAACAATCTCTGATGGTGGTCGTAAGCCTGCTTTAACCTTGGTCTACTATTCATGCCTTCTTTGATTCTGGGAATGACTGTTTTGTCATCCAGATTTTTGCGCAACACTGTCAATCGACGGTCTTTATGCACTACCGGAAACCGCTTGCCGTCGGAATGAATAATATCAAGCATAGCATTTCTGGCATAGCGTTGAATTGCCTCATCAGTCACCACGATTGAAGCCATCGGAAAGTACTGATTCACGGCATTAAACAAGCTATCAACCGGATCTACATATATCGTTTCGACTTGGTGTGCATCCAATGTTTTCAGAAATGCGCCACAGGTTTCCTCAGACGAATCTCGCAAAATGTCCAAGCAATAGACCTCATCATCCCAAACACCAAAAACAGCAGGATAGAACTCCCCAAAGAACACCACCTCGACAATGCTAATGATGCGTGGTGTACGGATCGGCGGAAGCAGCGACTCACGATATTGGATTCTGCGTCGCATTATTTCACCGACTGAAGCAGTCGAAGCCGGAACACCGTAATGCTGGCATACTTTTTTATATGAAAATTGAAAAGTTCCATCTGCCAAGGCATCTGATAGCCGGTTTGTAAATTTGCACCCTTTTTCTCCAAATTCTATAGGCTCAGGGAAAACGCTTTGTCCGCAGTTATCACAACGCAGATAGCGCTGATGATAAAGTAAATCGATGATTTTAAACTCCTTGTGGTTGCCATCAAGCCATAGTAAATCCTTAAGTTTTCGATCCACAATTTTAGAGCAGCGTGTTTTAGAGGACTGGCAAGCAGGACAGAATAGTTTTTCTTCTTCGAAGTATCTACGATGCACCACTTCTAAACAGGCATCATCACTATTTGTTTTTAATACCACAAGTTCGGGTATGCCCAGCCGTTCGGTTTCGGATTTGGAGATATTTTCTTTTGTGTATAGTTTTTTCCCCAAGTCACACTCCTCCTATCTTATTTTATTATACAACATATGCCACCAAAAATCAAACGATTTTAAATATTATTTTATGTTTTTTAGATTTTACCACCAAATACCGAATATCTTGATTTTTTAAATATCATAAATAATTGTATAATGGAACTATCAAAAAAGCGAAATTCACCGGCCTCCACGGAAGCCGTTAACAGGTGAATTTCCGAAGCTTTTAAGGAGGTGGTGTCTTATGTACAAATAAAAAGAGCGGCAATCTGCTGGCACAGATTAACCGCTCATTTGCAATATGTACGCTATCAAAATATCATGTATTGCTTGTTTGGTCAAGCAGAAAGGAAAATTATATGTATCATTATTACTATGTCAACAACAATCAGACGTTAAATCCTGGACTTCATCATGAAGTCCATACAAAAGAGCATGCTGAACAGCTTGGAATCCGTAGCACACAGTATGTGGGCTACTTTGGAAGCGAGGTTGAAGCAGTGGCTCATGCGAAGAAAATTTATCTTGATGCGGACGGTTGTGCAATCTGCTGTCCCAAGGCACACAGGGGGTAATCGTATGGCTCGTTCTTCTCATCATGTCGTTCACAATCCAAAGGGAGGCTGGGATGTAAAACGTAGCGGAGCCCAGCGTTCCAGTGGTCACTATTCCACTAAGGAACAAGCAGTAAATGCTGGCAGACAAATCAGCCGTAACCAAGGCACTGAGTTTGTTATTCATGGCTTGAATGGTCGCATTCAGTCTGCGGACAGTCATGGAGGAGACCCGTATCCGCCGAAGGGCTGATAAAACAAGCAAATCTTTTGTTTCCAAAGACTTCACTCAGTCTACGAAGAGCAGATCAGTCAAGCTCTTGTCAATCAAAAAACAAATGTGTATTCAATCCAAGGGCACCCATGTGAAATGTGGGTGCTCTTTTTGTATTGCTCTTGTTCTTGCCACCCCATTCCTTCTACGGGCAAGGTTAGCTGAAGATGTAAAGCATAATTTATTTTCAAGCGATATAAAGCAACTCCTAAATTTATTATCATTATCATATCCGTATGTATAGCAGGGGAACAGAGTTTATTTGCACTTGCCGTTTATTGGCGAGAAACTGGCGATAGATGATGTTTTTCTTCATACCATCTCACTACATAAAATAAGTTGACAAAGCGAATCTCGTTTTATTATTGCCCGCCACTCCCGGCGGGCAAATTTTTTTGCTTTTTTCGGGATTACTATCTCCAAATGCCCTCTCCCAGTGGGAACAAGTGAGGGGATGTTTTTGAGACAAACAGTTTTTTCAAAAAAATCTTTCTGTTTTTTCTGAAAAATAGGTTGTGTTTTGGCATCCCAATTCCAAATAAGTGAAGGGATAAAATTTTTTTAAGATTTAGGGGGTGCATTTGGCCGCTCTCAGTGGGAATAAGTGAAGGGACTTTTTGAGCAAGCAGAATCAAGACCCTCAATCGAAAAAAATATTTTTCAAATTTTTTGGATCGCAATTTTTCCAATGCTCTTGCGGCATTCCCGGCTCCGCTGGGATCACTTCCTGACAATCCTAAAAATTTTATCTGAGCACCAGAGCCATCAACAATTTCTCCTTTCGCGTTTAGCAGGACTGTATCATATAACGGATCATTTATCCTTCCCAAATCATCTGTCCTGATTTTCCTGCTTGGATTTCCGCTTATGATACTCTCTGCGTTAAACCTAGCAACATCTTTTACTTCCGCAGAGAATCCCGCCTGCTGATGGATATTTTGGAACTGGTAATCTGGATTGACTGCTTCCTTCGCTATCTGTTTTAATCCTTTTACTAGAACTGCACCTGATTCATTATTCACTCCGGAATAGGCTACCTGATGTTCCTTGACCGCAGAACCGTACCTTTGTACTGCTTCATATGACGCACCTGCAATACCTGCGTTCTTTAAATCTTCTTTCCTTTTTTTCCTTTTCACCATTTTTCTAGATATTGCTCACTCGTATCGCTGTTTCTGTCCTTAATGAAATACAACTAAGAAAAGCCTTTACTACTCACTCAAATTCATTCCCAGTTGAATCATTTGTAAATTTGTCATTTTAAAAGTCAATGTTACACTATACCAGTTTGCAGCAGTTTTACATTCTTCTAGAAGAGCTTCTTTTTCGTTATCCTCGCACGTTTTCAACTTTAAAAGATAATAGCGCATTTTTCTTTGAAACTCAATGGAGGTTTTTCCGAAATTATATGAAGACTCATCTTTTATGTTATTCGCCTCAATATCAAACTTTTTTTCTAAATAATCACAAAGTTCTTCAATGGTTCCTGCTTCCGTAATTTTCCCTATCTTTGCATGTTCTTGTATTTTTTTTAGGATTCTTTCCGCAGAAAATACATCTGCTTCGCTTAGTTCATCTATTATACTTCCCATCGTTTCTAAATATGAGATATACTCTTCTAATAAATCTTCATCAATTATCTCCCCAGCTGCTTCTAGACTTAAGAGATAGTTTTCTGCTAACTCTTCATCATCTTCTTCACTGTCTAACTCTACCATAGTTCCATCTACTATATTTGTATCTTCTATCGCAGGTTGTTCGATATTTTTTTCAGCGGCATTACTTGTCTCCTCTGACAATGCCTGTAAAAAATCAAATGCTCCACCCACTAGCATCCCCGCTATGTCCCATCCGCTTGGCTCGTTTTCAATCTCATATAATTTTTCAAGCATTTCATTCATTACAGTTACATTATAACCAGATGACAATGATTCATATGATAATCCATCAGCATACTTAGCAATTTTGTTTCTATTATCTCTATAAAATCCATCAGGAGTAAATAAGAACCCCTTTTTGCCACTTCCAAAAACAGTTTCATCAATCAAACCAAATACATCGTCGTAATTTACTTTTCCTGCATACGCTCTGCAAGCACTATCTATTTTACTTCTTGGAATATTTCCATATGTATATACATCCCAAGTAGAACTGCAATTTGGCAGATATTTTTTAATAATAGCTTTTTTCCGTTCTCTCTTGTCCTTTTTCCCCATATCCCCATTCTCCTTTACAGACTTTTAAATAACTTCATTATTTGTAGCATATTGGACTGTATCTTAGATCTTTTATATATCTCTCTTTCTACCATATTACACTTAAAAAGCGTTATTATTAACTACTTTTAAGTTTTTTATATATTTTTTCTTTATTGATATTATAAGGTACAGGAGGGCATTCATCATGGAGCAGCTTAAAAAACTACGACAATCCCGTAATCTTAGCCAACAAAAATTAGCCGAAGAATTCCATACCAGCCAACAATCTATCTGGAAATACGAAAACGGTATTTCGGAGCCGGATATTTCCACATTGACGCGTCTGGCCAACTATTTCAATGTCTCTGTTGACTATCTGGTCGGGAATTCTGATATACCTGAAAGAGCAGATTTGATTAAAGAAAAACAACTCTCTCCTAATGAAAGCCTTCTCATTCAGCAATTTCGTTCTATGCCTGCAAGAACTCAAGCTTTAATACTGGAACTTGCCAATGCATTATCGAACGATGCCTGCACTCCTAAATAGAGTCCCTTGCTTCTGGAGCATTAAAATCCGTTCCACAGCATAAGGCCTGGTTTTTCGTAGAAGAAAAAAGGAACCACATTTCTGTGATTCCTTTCAGCGGCAGCAACCGGATTTGAGCCAATGATAAATGTTCCGAATCCGGAATAAATGTTCCCAGAACCCCTGATAAACACTGCATATTTTTATGGTTCTGCCTCGCCAGTAATTTTTTCATACCTGTACTCTGACAGGTCTTTATTCATACCGCCTTCCATAATATTACGCCCTCTTTCCTCACATTGCTGTAAAACGGGAGGACATTTTCCCACTTCTGGAAAGTTTCATAATCTATATCAATGACAGAAAATACTCGATTGTATTTCAAGTTCATATCCACAATAAAATCTAAAAGATGGTCTTCCAGATTCGCATCCATTGTTCCATGGATCAGCAGGGCGATATCCACATCGGATTCTTCCGTGCTGGTTCCACGGGCTACGGAGCCGTATAAAATAATCTGCTCCAGCTTTTCTCCCATCATCGGCACAATCCCATCTACAAATTCCTTTAAAGCTGCCTGCTCCATTCCAGCACCTCCTTTACGGTAATTCCTGCCTCCCAAAAGAAAAAAGGAACCACATTCCTGTGATTCCTCAAAAGAGGCGACGACCGGATTTGAACCGGTGATAAGGGTGTTGCAGACCCGCGCCTTACCACTTGGCTACGTCGCCATATTCAATTTGACAATGACCCCAACGAGATTCGAACTCGTGTTACCGCCGTGAAAGGGCGATGTCTTAACCGCTTGACCATGGGGCCTAAATTTGCATATCTATCCTATCACATTTAACTGCCTCTGTCAACCAGTTCTCATCC
>ERZ779880.3048-NODE-3048-length-10626-cov-2.200076_pt1 | contig 10626 bp, 10 predicted proteins | sample MGYA00511555_ERZ779880 | MGnify/ENA primary metagenome ERZ779880 (study PRJEB29588, sample SAMEA2145815) | human gut metagenome | biome: human gut; feature: human-associated habitat; material: faeces | place: Denmark | collected 2008/2010 ...
TGGTCGTCATGAAATACCGGAATGTCGAGCATTTCTTTTAAACGTTCCTCAATCTCAAAGCAGCGTGGTGCGGAGATATCCTCCAAGTTGATACCGCCGAATGCCGGTGCAATGTTCTTAACGGTAGCGATGATCTCTTCGGTATCCTGTGTGTCAAGACAGATCGGAACAGCGTTGACATTGCCGAATTCCTTGAATAATACGCATTTGCCCTCCATAACCGGCATAGCTGCGTATGCACCGATATTGCCGAGGCCTAACACGGCACTTCCGTCGGAAACAACGGCAACGGTGTTGGCTTTCATGGTATATGTATAAGCTGCCTCAGGATCTTTGGCAATGACCTTGCAAGGCTCTGCAACGCCCGGTGTGTACGCAATCGCGAGATCTTCGCGGCTCTTTACTTTAGATTTGGCAACGGTCTCTAATTTACCGTTCCACTGTTTATGCATCTCTAATGCTTTATTTTCCATAGTAATCCTCATTTCTGAGCAACTTGTTGCGAAGAGGCGACGAGAATCTCAAATTCTCGTAGGCATGTTTTTTTATGCCTTGTCATAGAAGCTATTTGTTTTTGCTCAGAAACAAATAGCCGTGCGAAAAATAAGCTATCGAGCTTATTTTTCACACTAGAATCTCTCCTGTTATCCTTGTTTTCATTTATGATAACATTAACAATTTCACAAATCAAGAAAAGTTGATGGAGAATTCGTGGGAATGTTTGTTGAAAACGTTTGTAATAAGGAATATACTGGATGTAGTGTGTTTTGAGAATTGTTTCATTGGTAAAACTGTGGGTTTGGTAACTGGCAGTATCAGGAGAAAAAATGAGTAAAATTGATGAGTTACGATTGGGATTTGAAACGGCATATATCAATGGTTCGGCTGCATCTAACAGCCTTTATCGACCGCAGTTTGTGTCTAATAACCATAAAGAGGGAAAGAAGGTGCTCTCATCCGTTGAGGATGAACTTTTGAAATGTGACAGGTTTCAGATCAGTGTGGCATTTATCACGATGAGTGGCATCACACCGCTTCTTCAGACACTAAAAGAATTGGAAAACAAAAATATTCCCGGGGAAATTTTAACCACAAATTATCTGAATTTCAGTGAACCTGGGGCATTAAAAAAGCTGAATGATTTATCGAATATTACCTTAAAGATGTATGATGTGGAAGCAGCGGACGAAGGGTTTCATACCAAAGGATATATTTTTAGAAAAGACGAAATTTACCGGATCATTATCGGCAGTTCGAATATTACAAGTGCGGCGCTTACCAGTAATCGTGAATGGAATACAAAGCTGATCTCAACCGAACAGGGGGAGATGGCGAAAGAAATCGTTGCTGAGTTTAAAGAACTGTGGAATTCACCGTATGCTTTATCATTTGATACTTTTTATGAAAATTATAAAGATTATTATTATCTGATTTATGAGGATACGTCAGAGGGAAGCTGCAAAATTAGATGAGATAACGTCAATTGAAAAATATACGTTACAGCTGAACAGTATGCAGGTTGGCTTTATCACAAATCTGAAAAAAATTCTTGCAGCAGGGGAAAAACGGGCGCTTCTTATTTCAGCTACCGGGGAATGCGTGATATACCTATGATAGGTCAGAGAAAACTAGAATTTACAAGGGTGTTAGAATTGATCTAAATATTTTGCTTGTAAAATTTAATTAAGTAATTTTGAGGTTAGGATTAAATTATAAGTAGATAAAAAATTACAATCAGTTAGTTCTATTTTTATGCCTTTTTGGATGGTTTCAAAAGCTTTATGTAATGGAGAGATGATTACGATAAAGTTTATTACAAATGGAATATTGAACATTTTAAAAATGATAGTCAGAGTTGCACTTAGATTAGTACAATGCGTGCGGAAGATATTCGCTGTATTGGTGAGAATAGTTCTTTTATTTATCAAGGCAGCAGTGTCAGAATGAATATGAACATCTTGAAAAACCTACTAAATACTAATAAATCATGCTTAAACAATAAAATATCAGTTGAGGGAAACAACAGTTCGTGTTATAATCTTTTGGTTACTTTATATATTTCACAATCGGAGGAAGAATATGTCTGAGGCTACTGAAAAATGGTCAAATTTAGAAGAAACAGCAGAGTATCTGGGAGTAACAAAAGATACTATAAGAAATTGGATAAAAAAAACAGATATACCTGCTCATAAGATAGGCAGACTTTGGAAATTTAAGTTCTCTGAAGTAGATGAGTGGGTAAAAAGCGGAAAAAGTGCATTGTAGGATGATAAGTTTTGGAGGAAAAAGATTAAACGCGGAATTTGGAGAAAAACATGATAAAAAAAGACAAAATAATATATACTCTTAAAAGAACGGAATTAGAAAATATAACATCCCATCAGTTGGAGGATTTTATTAAAGATTTTGAACTTGACGATAAAGGAAATGTATTAATTCCATATGAACATAAAGGATATACATGTAATGATAAAATAGATTTATTTATGGATTCTGATATACAGGCAATCAGTTTTTTTTCAGGTTGTGGAGGTTTGGATATTGGAACGCAGTTGGCTGGTGTTAAGGTATTATCAAGCTTAGATTTTTATGAAGACAGTGTGAATTCACTTAGAAAAAATCCATTTTTTGCACATAGTGAACATTTTTGCGAGAATATAAATGATGTTAAAGGAAAAGATTATATTGAGATTATAAAAAAGAATAATCCTAGTAAATTACTTCTTGTAGGAGGCCCACCATGTCAGCCTTTTTCAAAAGCTGGCTATTGGGTAAAAAATGAAAATAGAAAGGCAAACGATGATCCTAGAAATATGATCGAACCTTATTTTAGATTGATTTCTGAAATAATGCCAGACGGATTTGTATTAGAAAATGTAGAGAGCATACTTCACCCATCAAATAGACCGGCAGTTGATGTTATTGTAAATAATATGGAAAGATTAGGATATAATTTTTCTATGTTGAAGACGAATGCAGCAGACTATGGAATACCACAAAAGAGAAAAAGAGTTTTTTTTATAGCTACAAAGAAGAAAATAAAGGCGAGTATTGAACAGACACATGGGGATGATAAAGCTATAAAAAATAATCCGAAACTTTTACCATATGAAAAAGTAATTGATTGGATTGGAAAATTCGATGATGAAGCATATTATTGTACTGAACAGGTTGATACAACAGGAAAATGGGAACATGAGTTGAGTTGTGTCCCACCAGGGAAAAATTATATTGCGTTATCGGAAAAAGCAGGATACCCGAATCCAGTATTTGTTGCAGGAAAACGTTATTGGAGTTCTTTATTAAAGTTACATCCATTGCAACCGTCTTGGACAATTATAGCTAGTCCTGGACATTGGGAAGGTCCATTTCATTGGAATAATAGACGATTGTCTGTACGCGAATGTGCTGCGATACAAACATTTCCCGATGACTATATTTTTTATGGGAGCGAACGTTCTGCGAGAAAACAGATAGGAAATGCAGTTCCGCCATTATTGGCAAAGAAAATTATTGACGAATTATGTAGGTGGATATAATGAAAAAACCAAAAGTAGTAAGTTTATTTTCGGGTGCAGGAGGACTTGATATAGGATTTAAAAAGGCGGGGTTTTATACAGTATTTGCAACTGATGTGTGGGATGTTGCATGCAATACACTTAAAGCTAATAATATGGCAGATGAAGTTATTTGCAGTGATGTAAGAAAAATTAATTTTGAAGAAATTGTTAGTAAGTATGGAGAGATAGATTGTGTTATTGGTGGACCGCCTTGTCCACCATATAGCCAGACACGTCATTATTTAGTTGGTAAAGCAGATGGGTTCGACGATGAAAAAGCTGGGTTTGCGGTTCCAGAATATTTTAGAGCAATTGAAGAAATAAAACCACGAATATTTTTCTTTGAAAATGTAGATGGATTTACCTTTAAAACGCATACAGAAGCTTTTGATTTTTTGAAAGAAAGAAGTTATGAACTAGGGTATAAAATTACATATAAGGTAGTCAATTGTGCTAATTATGGAATACCGCAAACCAGAAAGAGATTTATATGCGTTGGTGTGAGAAATGATGTTGGCGAGGAGTTTAATTTTCCATTGGAAACACATTCTGAGGATGCTAAGATTGAAGGTACATTACCATGGGTGACATGCAAAGATGTTATAGGAGAGTTCGATAATATAACAGAAGAAGAAAAATTGCAGAGACCTGGTTCAAAAGATTATGATTTATTTGTTAATATCCCACCAGGAGATAATTACTTGTATTATACAGAGAAAAGGGGATGTGAGGATCCTAAGTTTAAATGGAAATCCAGATATTGGACATTTTTATTAAAGTTAAGTCCAGATAGACCATCGTGGACACTACAGGCGAGTTTTTCTAACAATCAAGGACCTTTTCATTGGCGAAACAGATTTTTAAGAATAGAGGAAGCAAAAAGGATTCAGACTTTTCCAGATGAGTATAAATTGATAGGTGATTTTAAGCAACAATGGAGACAAATTGGAAATGCGGTTCCATCTTTAATGGCTGAGATTGTTGCAAAAAAAATAAAGGAGGAATACTTCAGTGAGTGATATTACAGTTAGATATGAAATAAATCATAATTGTGAAATTGTTGAAGGACAGGCGGCATTAAGTAATAATTTAGACGCCCTTGTTTGTGGATTATTTTGTCAGTTCGGATGGATGTATACTGAGATAAATAAACAAAGTACACATAGAAAGGCTAAACTAATAAGTCCAGACAAAAGAGAATTTATTTTAGATTTGTTTACTGCAAGGATTAGAAACGAAAAAAGAAGTCCATATGAAAAGAAGATACAATTAAGCAAAGAGGATCCACGTCAGTATAAATATAACATAACTTTAATATTGGGTTTTTATGTATTTGAAGAAGGGGATAGCATCAATGATGCTATAATCGTAGGCTATCCGGTTGACAAACGAATTAATTATGAAACTAATCCTAGCTTACGAGGAACGTTTATTAATGATATTTTGTATAAGGCAAAAGTAAATGGCGTTTGTATAGATGAAGAAAGAAAAATGATTGGATTCCGTCCGGAGTTTATATTTTATTATCTGAGTGAATATAAAAAAATTCATGGCTATGAGAGTGATGAATTTAAGTCATTGAATTTAAAAGTAATGTGTGACCATAAAAAAGATTATATAGGTAAACCATTAAATCGTATTTTATTCGGAGCACCTGGAACAGGAAAAAGTCATAGACTTGAGGAAGATAGCAGGTTGTTTGGTAATAATTTAGAAAGAGTAACATTTCATCCTAATTATTCGTATGCACAGTTTGTTGGAACATATAAGCCAATTCAAGGAGAAAAACCATCGGATATCACATATGAATATGTTCCTGGACCTTTTATGAGGGTGTATGTACAAGCACTCAATCACCCAAAAGAAAATTTTTTACTTCTTATAGAGGAAATTAATAGAGCAAATGTTGCAGCTGTTTTTGGCGATATTTTTCAGTTGTTAGATAGAAAAAATGGAGTTAGCGAATATCCAGTGGCAACAACGGAGGACATAAAAAAACACTTAATAAAAACACTTCGATGTTTAAGACGTAAAGATATTGATGGAAATGAATGCCCAAAAAATTTGGATGAATTTTCAGATGATGATATGAAAAAATATATGTATATGTGTATTCCTGATAATATGTACATATGGGCAACAATGAATAGTGCAGATCAGGGTGTATTTCCGATGGATACAGCATTTAAACGTAGGTGGGAATTTGAGTATCTAAGTGTTAATGATGATGAACAAGTTGCTGCAATAAAAGATTACACAATTCCTATGTGCCTTAAAGAGAACAAAGCTAGCAATTATGTTTATTGGAATAGTTTAAGAACAAGGATAAATGACATTTTAACATCTGATAGGTGCAAAGTTAATGAAGATAAACTATTAGGACCATTTTTCATATCAAAAAGTATGCTGGATGAAATGAAAAGTAATAAAGAACAGATAGAGAAGATAGAAGCAAAAGACGAAGTTACACGTACAGAGGAAGAAAATAATATCCTTCAAGAACTGTATCAAAAAGAGAAAAGTTTTATAAAAGCCTTTGAAAGCAAAGTAATCATGTATTTGTTTGAGGATGTTATGAAAATGCGTCCAGAAAATATTTTTATTGGTCATCACAAAAATAATGGAAAAATGATTTTTTCTGAAATTTGTAAAGCTTTTGAGCAAGATGGTGAAAAGATATTTGGAATTGAAGATTTAGGAAAATAGAAGAAAAGAGATGATAGACAATGACGAAAGGTTTTTTTCGAGAGAGAAAGCATTATTCGTTGCAAGAAATAACAGATAATTTAATTAATATTGATATGGAAGAAACCAGACGCATTGTCGGGATTCTAAAAAAATATGGTGTAGTTAAAGCTGTTAAAAAGAACAAGACAGATTTTGACGATTTATCCAATGAAGATATAGTTTTGACTGATGTGATAGACAATGCAAGTGATATCGAATACATATTTGATTATGTTGGAGTTGCTGTGCTTGAGGGACAAGTATTTAAGTGTTATCCAAAGTATATCAAATCAACGGATTACCTATTTGAAAACTTAAAGCAGGTTCTAAAAGTTATAAAAAAATACAATGCATCAGAACAATTGATTTATCTATTTAATGGGGAAGATGACAGTAGAATTTTTAACAAGCTGGCTGTATCTCTTCATTTGTTGGAGTCATATTATGCTGATGGATTATATACAAATCAAAAAAATGTAATTGAGACAAATGGAGAAGGTGAGATTTTATGGGATAAGACTATAAATGAAACCTTTGCAATCATACAGAATAACAAACCATATTATGTGGAATTACAGACTAGGAATACTGTTGATAATAATAACGATTATTTCAGAAGACTACACGAATGTATTCTCACAAAATGTAGTAGAGAATTATCAGATGCGGGATTGTTAGATTTGTTTGAATTGATAGAGGTTAAACTCACACGAGAAGAATTGTCTGATTTTGGTGATACGAGTTATATATTATATAGGTTACAGTCAGAGATACAAACTCAGTATATTACAAGGAAACAGAATCTTTTAAAAACAATGTATACATATATTGCCAATGAAAAGACTGATAAAAATGATATAAGCTATAGTTTATATGGTACAAATAGCTTTAATTTAGTTTGGGAAAAAGTATGCGCTGATAATTTTGGAAATGTTTTGGATAAGAAGATTATTGATCTCCCATTAAATGAATCAGTAAGGAATAAATTTGAATATGAAAATGAGACATTAAGGGAAATGATAAAAACTCCAAGATGGAGAAAAAAAGAGTATCCAAATGTAAAGGATCCAAAGGTAAAAACTTTAAAGCCTGATTTGGTATGTATATATCCAATTGATGAACAAAAAAAAGATTATTGTTTTGGAATATACGATGCCAAATATTACTGCATAGATTATCAGGTTCATGGAGACAAAGCAAGTATTAGCGGACAACCAGGAGTGGGTGATGTTACAAAGCAATATTTATATCAATTGGCATTTGATGATTTTATTGTAAAACAAGGATATAGATATGTGCAAAATATGTTTTTTTGTCCAGATGAAATTGGAGACAAACAGTATGGATGGGTTCAGATGGACATATTTAACCATATAGGAAACAAAAAATTGGAAAATATAGCAGTTGTAAAGCTATGTGCTTCGAAGATGTATCAATTGTATCTTGATAATCAGACAATTAGTGAATATGAGATTAATCAATACATACCAGAAATTGACAGGCAGGAGGTATCAGACCAAAATTTTGCAAATCGAATGCTAGAATATCTTATGCGAATTACTAATGCTAGTATAATGGCTGAGGAAAAGCTTGAGATGAAGGCGGAAAGAGGCAAGTTGATATATCCTAAACAGATAAAAAGAGAACTTGGAGCAAAGATTATTTATGATACTATTTGTCCAGTTGCAAGTAACGCATTATATGGATTTAATCCATATAAAGAAGAAAGTTGTAGTGGTGTGGTAGCAGAAAATATAGGTGATTCCTATGGAAGATGCAGCCACATTGCTGATGTTGCGATAGAGATAGAGAAGAAAATAAAAGATTTATCAGAAGAAAAACTTCGAGACGAAAATGCATTTAAAGGTATATTGAAACAGTGCTTTGAGGATAAAGCAGATATTGTTTCTATGGCAGAAGGACAGTGTCTTAATATGTTAACAGAGAAGGTTATGGAATTGGTAAGAGAGGTATATTTGTAAGATTTAGGACAGGAGATAAAGTTGAGGGTTTTAGAATGTAAAAAAATTGATAATGAAAATTTTGATAACATTACATATATAAGAATAGAACCGGAAGATTTATCGGTAACAATTAGTGATATTTTAGTATCATTATCAGATTTATCATGGATTGCTAAATTTGATCAATCATATATTCGAAATAGTTTCTTAAAGCGTGCTAAAGATACAGCAAATTATTTGGCAAATAAAATTTTGAAAGAGGATGAAGATACAATAACAGAAGATTCGGGAGAGTATGTAGTTTCGGAGTTAGCAAGGGAAACTTTAGTATCTGAGTTGGATTATATGGATATTCCATTAGCGGAACTTTTTAAAGAACAAGTGTCAGGAAATCCTGGATTTGATTTTTATTCTGCCAATAAAGAAAAAATTATTATTTTCGGAGAAGCAAAATATAGTTCTAAGAGAAATGCTTATGGTGTGGGAATGGAACAAGTTGATCGTTTTATTAGGGAAGAACAGGATTTATCTGATTTAAATGATATTGACAAATTTTTTGAACAAGAATCTTTAATGTTGGCTGACAGAGGCGAAAAAGCATATGCAATTGCATTTGCATCTAAAGGAACAGCTTCAGATATGATAATAAAAGGGATAATTAATAATAAACATTATAAAAATATTGTTAGTAATAAAGAGGTTGTTTTTTTGGCGGTGAATATATGAAAGATTTAATTAGAAAAATTATTGATGGTAAAGATATTCAACAAATAATACAGTATGTTTTACATGATATATATTTAAATGGTCCAGTAAACATCACAAGTATGGAAATATTATGCTATTTAACTATTTATCAGTCGGAAGCATTTGAATTATATAAAAATAGAATTCTAAAATATATGGGAGTATATTATAAAAAAATAAAAACAGATTGCTTTCAAGAATTAGTGTTTGGTATGTATGAAAAGCATATTGAGGAAATGTATAATAATAAATATACTCCTGTTCAGGCAAATATAGTAAGGAAAATTGAGGAGAATAAATGTTTTAGTTTTTCTGCGCCTACGAGTACAGGGAAATCATTTGTATTTAGGCATTTAATAAAGAATGCACAAAATGATATTGTTATAATTGTACCTTCGAGAGCTTTAATAAATGAATATTTTAATACTCTTTGTGAAAATATTCAAGATAAAAGTGTTAATATTCTTACGTTTATAGATAAAATAAATACAAAAAAAGCTAAAAGAAATATTTTTATTGTTACTCCTGAAAGAAGTAAAGAAATATTTAAATATAAGGTGACACTATTCAGGTGCGCAAGGCCGGCGATATCATCCCGGAAGTGATCGGGGTCACCCGCCACGCCGAGGACGCTCAGCCCTACGAGATGCCGACGGTTTGTCCGTCCTGCGGCGCACCGGTGGTGCATCTGGAGGACGAGGCGGCGCTGCGCTGCGTGAACCCGGAGTGTCCGGCACAGGCTTTGCGCAACATCATTCATTTTGCGTCCCGGGATGCCATGGACATCGACGGTCTGGGCACGGCTGTGGCAACGCAGCTGGTGGAGAAAGACATGGTGCATTCGGCGGCAGACATCTATGCGCTTAGCCGGGAACAGCTGCTGACGCTGGACAAATTCAAGGAGAAAAGCGCGGACAATCTGCTGAACGCCATCCAGCGCTCAAAAGAGAACAATCTGGACAAGCTGCTGTTTGGTTTTGGCATTCGCAACATCGGCGACAAGGCGGCGGCATTGCTGGCAGAACATTTCGGTTCGTTGCAGGCTATCCGGGAAGCAGATGCCGCTGCCATCAGCGAGATTGACGGTTTTGGCGGTGTGATGGCCCAGAGCGTAGTGGAATTCTTTGCGAAGGAAGGCACCACAGACCTTGTGCACCGTCTGGCAGATGCCGGGGTCAACATGCAGTGGAAGGGTGAGCCCAAGGGCGACAAGCTGGCCGGTAAAACGCTGGTGGTTACCGGTACGCTGGAAACACTCTCCCGCAACGAGGCAGAAGCCCTCATCGTCAAAAACGGCGGCAAAGCCAGCGGCTCTGTCTCCAAAAAGACTTCCTATGTGGTCGCCGGTACAGCAGCCGGTTCTAAGCTGACCAAAGCGCAGGCGTTGGGCGTTCCGGTGCTGACCGAAGCCGAATTCCTTGATCTGCTCAAAGAAGAATAATTACAATTTTGCATAGCCTCTGCGGCGTTTCGGGCCGCAGGGGCTTTTTTGTTTGTGTGCGGTTCTAAGCGGGCAGGGGCTGCATACACTGGTAACACAAGTTTCGTTGAAAGGAAGTGACCATTGTGGACGAGTATTACCGCGCGATCCGTCTGTTGCCTGCATGGCTGGCGCAGCCGCCGGCCCG
>ERZ779880.3049-NODE-3049-length-10625-cov-3.052223_pt1 | contig 10625 bp, 7 predicted proteins | sample MGYA00511555_ERZ779880 | MGnify/ENA primary metagenome ERZ779880 (study PRJEB29588, sample SAMEA2145815) | human gut metagenome | biome: human gut; feature: human-associated habitat; material: faeces | place: Denmark | collected 2008/2010 ...
CATGTATTTTGCTGTTGCCATCAGTGCATCAGAAAGACTTCCTGTATCTTTGGCTTCCAGTCCGTAAACCTCTTCTAAATGGTTTAATAATGCCTCCTGTTGTTTCTCCTGCAACTGCCACAGGTAAGGTGTCCTTCCACCTTTTACCTTATGAGTATCCTGAATATCAAATACATATCGGAGTCTTGTTTTCTGCATGGTTTCATCCAAAAGAGCAATTCCCTTTGCTCCTCGGTTTACCCACCGCAGCATTTTTTCATTCCATAATTCCAGCGAAGCACAGGCAGTTGCTTTTGGACGCTGTGCGTGGATCAAAAGCTGATCCATAAATGGATACCTGTACAACCTGGCTGCGGTATCCAGATAATTCATCCAGTCCCTTGGTGAACTGCTGATACGGGTTGCATGATACTCCGCAAGTCCCCGTATCTCATCTAAATGAGCCATAACTCATTCCTCCTTCCGTCTGTGCCTTATTTCTTCTTTTTAGGAAATTCCAGACTGAATCTGGCTTTTCCATCTTCTAACCCTAATACCAGATCGGCATCAAATTTGCTGTCTTTTTTCTTGGAATACAGTCCTTTCACATGGGTACGTCCATTTTTCAGAAGCTCCACCGCCATCTTTTTATCCATCGACTTTTTCATACTTTCCAGAAAGCGGTTCGACTTCCACAGAGCAAACTGACAGCTTCTGTCAGAGCAGTAATAATTGGTCTTACCCTCATATACATCAGAACCGCATACCGGGCATTTCCCGATTACTTCCTTTGCAATCTGAAAACGGTTCCGTTCTTCTTCCGAAATTGCCCTGCACATAGAAAGAATCTCATTAATCATGGATACAATCCCATTCATAAATTCATCTTCCTGGATTTCCCCCTTTTCCATCATCAGAAGCTGATTCTCCCATTCTGCTGTCAGGCCTGCAGATTTCAGATTCTCCGGCATTACATGAATCAGCTCACATCCTGCTACGGTAGGAAGAATCTGTTTTCCTTTACGTTCTGCATACCCGGAAGATACCAGCTTCTCAATAATATTGGCTCTGGTTGCCGGTGTCCCAAGTCCTTTTTTCTCTGTTTCAGAATCAAATTCCTTATTCCCCGCTGTTTCCATCGCAGCAAGCAGGGTATCTTCGGTAAACATCTTCGGCGGGGAAGTATAATGTGTACTCTTCTCTGCCTTCACAGAGGCAAGAGTCATTCCTTCCTCATATCCTTCTGGAAGTTCTGTCTTATGATCCGGTTCGTCAGGTTTCTTATCCTTTACACAGTATTTCCGAAAGGCTTCTTCCACTTCTTTGAAGCCCATCTGTACAGGCAGCTTTCCCTTTGCAGTAAATTCATGTTCTTTGCACTGTACGGAAATTTCTGTCTGCTCATAAAGGTACTCTTCCCCTGTTGCCTGAACAAGCTGCTGTCCGATCAGCATCAGCAGATTTTTCTTTCCACTGGAAAGTCCTCCCATGCCTTTTTCCATTGCTTCTTTTGTCGGCAGTATTGCATGATGATCAGATACCTTTGCATTATTAACCACACGATCTATGTTTCCTCTAGTCTGTCCAGATTCCAGAAACGGAAGAAAATCTGTCATGCCTTCGGCAAGCATTTTTACCGTTTCTTTCATATCTTCGGTTACATACTGACTGTCTGTTCTCGGATATGTAACCATCTTTTCTTCATACAGTTCCTGCAGCATATCCAATGTTTTCTGTGCAGTGTATCCGAAAAATCGGTTTGCTTCCCTCTGCAGACTGGTCAGATCATAAAGTTTTGGCGGGAAAGTCTTTTTCTGTTCTCTTTTTACCCTTGTAACCAGTGCTTCTGTCCCATCACAAAGTTTTCTTAATTCTTCCGCATCCATTTCTGACGGGATACTCTCTGATGTTACCGTAAGTTTCCCATCTGACAGGGAAACCTTATAATAGGCTTCTTTCTTGAAATGCTCAATTTTCTCTTTTCTTTCCGTCAGCATGGCAAGCGTTGGTGTCTGCACTCTGCCAATCACTAAAAATTTCGCCATGTTTTCCTCCTGTTCCTGTCAAAAAGGCAGTCCATAAAGAACTGCCCTTTCTCCATACCTTATGATCTTTTGTTATTTCTGCTGATCTTCTGCATTTTCTTCATCTTCATTGATGTAACTGTCATCAGCAAATTCCAGACCTTCCTCTACAATTCCGTCCTCTTTTTTCTTTCGGAATTTACTTAAAGCAAAAGCAGCTAAACCACCGAATACCAGTACAATGCCGCCGCCCAGGATCGCAGAACCAAACATTTTATTACCACTGGATTCCGGTTTTACTTCTGTTTCTGGCTGTACGGTAGTTTCTGGTTCTGGTGTTGCAGTTATTTCCGGAAGAACAACTGCAGATTCCTCTTTTTTCTCAGTTTCCTCATTTTCATCTAAGAACTCTGCCAGATCCTGTTCATCTACCAGTGACATCATGTACACATTTTCAGAAGTACCGGAACGATCAATAACCATATAAAAGGTATTTCCATTCTTTGTCTGTACAGTCAGAAACTGCTTGGAACTGTCATTCTCCTTATCATCCACAAGCTGTCCGTTTCCCGGTGTGGAAAACGGTGTTTCCTCTGTGGTAGGCTGCTCTGCCGGCTGTTCTTCTATCACCTGTTCCGCAGTTTCAGTCTGCTCTGCGTTTTCATTTGCCTGTGCAAATGCGGTCACGCTGGCAGAACCAATCAGCATCGTTGCCGACAGCATAATCATTAAAACTTTTTTCATTACTTTATTCTTCATCTTCCAAATCCTCTCTTTCTTCTATCAGTCCGGTTGACATTTCGCTATCCATATTTTCTTCTTTCTTTATACCCGTTTCAGAATTATCCATAGAAAGATTGCCCTCTTCATCAAACTGCATGGTAACTGTTCCGTTCTGAATTCCATCCAGAAAAGTCAGCATCTTTCGGCTATCCATTTTCATGGAACGGATTGCCTTAATGATTTCTGCATCTTCCATCTGCTTTTTCTGGATTCTCAGTTGCCTTACATGCTCCTGCAGTTCCAGAATCTTGTTTTCAGTTTTCTGAATATCATCCAGAACCTTTTTTAATCGCATATTCATCTCTTGTTCGCTCCCTTCTAGTGAAGTCTGCCAAATGCCATAAAATGTTGCTGCCAGTAAGAACTTGCAATGCTTGTATACTGAATCGGATTTCCACAATGAATCATCATGTTATTTCCTACATAAATTCCAACATGGCTCGCTCCCGGCGTATCATAAGTTCCCTGGAAAAAGATCAGATCTCCCGGTTTTGCATCAGATGGAGATACATAGGAACAATAAGAACGAAGTCCGTCCGCTGTTGTTCTTCCCACGTTCCATCCATTTCCGCAATTATTGATTACCCAGCATACAAAACCAGAGCAATCAAAACTGGTAGATGGCGATGCACCGCCCCAGACATACGGATAACCCAGATATTTTTCCGCTTCCTGGATCATCTTGGCAAACTGCGGATCAGAAAGTGCTTCTGCCGGAATATCATATCCAAAGCCTGCCCCACCTGTCGGAATTGTGTTAAGGTCAAACAGATAATCACGATTTCCATAGTATTTGTTGTAAGCGTCATACTGCTCCTGTTCCTTGTCTGTCATACGGTTTCTTAAAACTGCATCCAGGTTATGGTTCGTAAGTGTTACATCCAGCCGGTTCACTTCTCTTGTTGTCGTTACTTCTACTTCCTGACTTCCATTGCTGTCTGCTATGTATGCTTCCCAGGTCTGATGCCCATGTGCTGACGCAGAAGCATGATCGCCGTAGAATACATCAAACTGCACACCATACTGTGCAAAATTTCCGGTATCCTCAACTACATACTCCACACCATTCATAATGACATGGGTTCCCATTGGCACAAATGGATTAGAAGCATCCACCGCAATCGTGTGATTCGCCTGTGGATACGCTCCACTTGCAGTCGGGCCTCCACTCCACTGCCCGCAACAAATCGGACAGTTGCAATATCCACTGGTCACAACCTGTCCCAGTGATTCTCCAACCCTGACTGTTTTCTTTTCTGTTACGGTTTCTCGTGTCGAATCCGTATATAAGCCATACTGTTCCTTAAAAATCTCCTGAATCTCATCTGCAACCTCTGCATAGGTAAAACCGCCATACTTGACTGTCAAGTAAGAAATAAGCTGATACGGGTTGTGTCCGATCTCATCAATCTGAAACTGGAACTCGTCATAATCGGAATGGTTTGCTTTCATCTGATTGATCTGCTCATTCAGTGCATTTTCCAATGCCACATAAGCATTTTCCGCAGCATAAATATCCTCATCCTCACTGGAATAACTGGTAGAAATAATAGCATTGGAACTGCCCTGGAATAACGCAGCACAGCTTGACAGACTCGTTGCCATCAACGCAAACAGCAGAACCAGAACTCCTATGGACAAGAGGATATTTCTGTTCTGTACCACAAGCTCCTTGACCGCAGCTTTGGCTTTTTCTGTAAATCGCTGTGCATTTACAAGCACTGCATCTTTCACAGCCTTTCCCTGTTTCGCAGCCTGATACTGCTTCTGGTAACGCTTTTTCTGCAGTAATTTCTTTAAGGCAGACTGTTTTTTCTGTTCCGTTTCTTTCTGAACCGCCCTTTTTGCTTCATTGGAAACACTGGTACCAAACTGCAAACGGGATTTTTCTGTTTCTTCCAGAACAGATTCTCTTAACCGGTTATTTCTCTGTCGGTTCTCTTTCAATCGTTCCCGAACGTAAACAGACTTTCTTGCAAGACTTTCTCCCGCAAGTTCCATCTGATTTGCTGCATCAAGAGCAGCATTATCATCGGTATCTTCTCTGACCTTTTTCTGACCATAATCAGATACCGTTTCCGAAACGGCGGAAGCTCCCCTTTTTGCCATCCCACTGCCAGGAATCACACCCTTGCTTTCATCTTCAAAGGAAAGCCGGGATTTTGATTTCTTCTGTTCTTTTCGTATTTGTTCCCTTTTTGTCTTGCCTTTGATCTCTTCCCGAAAGTCTTCCATTGATTTTTCATCAACTTCTGACTTTTCATGGTAGCGTTTCTGCTCTTTTGCTGCATAGGCTGTGACCATCTTTTTCTTTCGGTTCTGCCTGTCCGGTTCTGTTATTTCAGAATCACGTTCAAATTTCCGTTCCGGATGCCCCCGGATACTATCTTTCCGAAGTCTGGAACGTGAAACAGGCGGAGATTTCTCCCCGCCTGCTTTATCATCACTCATTTCTGAGTTTTCCATTTCTTCCGCTTCTGCAATTTCTTCCTGTTCCAGAAAAGCGTGTCTGGACTGCAGTCTGTGTTTTCCTTCTTTCACTCCCTCAACTGTTTCTTCTGCAGTATGAGTTTTTCTGACCTTTCCAAAGTCCAGCTCCTGTTCCCTGTGTCCGGCTGTTTTCTTCTCATCTGCCTCACGCCCGGTAATCCGCTTTTCCTTTTTACTGCGGAGATTTTTTTCCCGGAGTCCATCCCGGCTCATCTTCTGGACAGTCTTGTCCCTTGCTTTATATTCATGCTCCTGCATGGTCATCATCTCCTGATCTATGGTAATTTTCCGTTTTATTCCTTTCCGTTATTTTTCTTTGCAACCAGTACCATACGCCCATTTTTCTGGGAATACTCACAAGTAGACAGTGTAAGTAACTTATCTCTGTATTTTGCTGTTGTTCCTGTCTGATAAAGTGATTTTTCCTTAACGGAAGCAACAAATTTTTTATAATCCTCCACTGTTCCCGCTTTGATAAAACTGTAATAATCAAAATCATTCCCTGTATAAACGGGTGTTGTAAATGCTGCAAATATCTGATACTGTTCATTTCCCCATATCGTGCGGAACAGGATTGTCGGATGTTCTTCGTAAAATCTTTCGTCCTTATATTTCTCAAGGTCAGCAAACATCTTCCCACTGTTCATGTGATGTCCATATATGATCAGATTGTCCGAATCTCCTGGTACACATTCCTCTGCCAAAAATAAGCAACCATTTGCAGAATATTCCCCGTTGAAATCTCGATGCAGATAATAATTTTTATCTCCGGGCCGGTACATGACCGGATAGTCTATTCTCGTTCCATCAATGGTCAGCCAGCCAATACAATCCGGATTTTCTTCATGCAATGCCAAAATTCCAGCATCTATCTCTATCAAAGAATCGCCGGAAGCATCTTCTTCCGATTCATCCTCTCTTTTCTGCATTAGCTCCTGCAGTTCCTGCTGTAACTGATTATCCTGTCTTTCCTGCATAAAAAATCCCATTAAAAAATACAGACTGATCGTAAGCAATATAACAGATATAGAAAGTAACAATCCTGCCACCCATTTTCTCATGCTCTGCTGTCACCCCTTTAACTATCGTCTCTGCCTTTGATGCCGAGTTTTTCACGCTTCTCTACATCTTCTGGTTTCGATGACATTAACGCATAAAGCATAAGGGTATTATCGAATCTGTCCTTAAATGGAATAATTGTATTTCCATAAAAAATCAGCCCTTCTCCCTCTCCACTGTTTGTTACATAGGAAAGCTGGTGTGTTGAAATATTAAGCTGTTTTGCCAGAATCTGTCGATCCCCGGATGCCTGGTTGAGCATCAGGATAAAATCTGAGTTTTCAAAGATATTCTCGATTTCCCTTGAAGCAAGCAGATCTTTTACGTTCTGCGTGATACCAGTCGGGATACCGCCCCACTTACGGAATCTCTTCCAGATTTCCACACTGTATGCTGCTGTCTGTTCCTCTTTCAGCAACAGATGGAACTCATCAATATAATATCTGGTGGATTTATGAGCAGAACGGTTGACTGTTACCCTGTTCCAAACCTGATCCTGAACGATCAACATGCCAAGTTTTTTAAGCTGTTTACCAAGGTCTTTAATATCGAAACATACCAGACGATTGTTCAACTCTACATTTGTGCGGTGATTAAACACCTTCAGGGAACCATTTACATAGATTTCCAGTGCAGTTGCCAGCCTCTGCGACTCTGCCTCTTCCTGTTTGCGAAGCAGATTATATAAATCTTCCAGGATTGGCATTTTCTCTGGAATCGGATCAGCAAGATAGTCCTGATATACCAGACGTACACATCGGTCAATGATTGTTTTTTCCACTGGTTCCAGACCGTTTTTTCCTCCTACTACCAGTTCACAAAGCGAAAGGATAAAATCTGATTTTAAAGATAGCGGATCATCATCATCCGCATAATTGATGTTAATATCCATTGGATTGATGTAATCGTGACTGGTCGGAGAAATACGGATAACCTGCCCGTTAAATGCCCGGACTAACGGAAAATATTCACCCTCCGGATCACAGATGATAATGTCGTCTTTTGTGACAATAAATACATTGGTAATCTCTCTTTTTGCCGCAAAGGATTTACCAGATCCAGGAGTACCAAGTATCAGACCATTTGGATTTTTCAGCTTTTTCCGGTCTGCCATGATCAGGTTATTAGACAGGGCATTTAATCCATAATAGATAGATTCCCCACCCATAAACAGTTCCTGCGTTGTAAAAGGGACAAAAATAGCTGTTGACGTGGTAGTTAAGGCCCGCTTGATCGGAATCCAGTTTCTTCCCAGCGGCAAGCTGCTCATAAGTCCCTGTTCCTGCTGATAGTCCAGTCTTTTCAACGCACAGTTATATTTCTGTGCAATACCTGCGGTCTGAAATACCACATTTTCCAGCTCCTGTTTATTTTTCGCTGTATTTAAGAACACCACAGTCACAAGGAACATTCTCTCATTCCTTGACTGTAAATCTTCCAGAAGTCTTTTCGCTTCCCCTCCGTATGTGTTCAGATCAGATGGGATAATATCCATATCATATCCGGAACGTACCGCTTTTTTCTGTTCCTCGATTTTCATACGGTTAATGTCCGTAACCTTACTCTTTACCAGCTTGATTGCTTTCATCTGGTCAATGGACTGGATATGCAGATTCACAAGCAGATTACAGTCCATTTCCAGAAATTCAGCAAGCATTTTATCCGTCAGCTCTGGTGCCAGAATCTGCAGATAGGACACTGCTCCGATGGTATCTCCCATCTGAAAATCCTTTCCATTTTTGAACAGGAAACTGGATGGTGCAATATAATCCTTTGTATTCAACCCGGTACGCAGCATATCATCATAGCTGAACTTGAATGGCACTTTGACATTCTGGTTGAATGTTTCATACATGATCTGCAAACGCTCCGCACCATTTAATGGATACGCAGATACCCCGAAAACCTTAAAATTATTGAGTATATCTGTTTCGATACGTTCCAGTTTTGGTTTTGCTTCCCGGATATTGTCAGCTTCAATTCCAAATGTAATATACTTGGTTCTGACAAGACCATTATTTCCTTTTGCCAACTGATTTCTGAGCATCTGGGCAAACTCCATACGCAGATCATCAAAGCTGTCATTCTGCTTTTTAATACGGATCACGTCTTCATATTCCGTCATGTTGCTGTGATGATTGATAAAGGACAACTGAAAATGGATGGTGCTGTCAAAATAATTCAGGAAATCACACCAGTTCTCAAAAATTGCATTTTTATCCTCATTCTGTGCTAACTGATAGTTGATATCATAAAAACGAATCGTCTTTGAATAATACCCATCCTCCACACGACAGATTCCGTCTTTTCCCATTTCCCTGTATGGAATGGACTGCTGTGCGGTAATGTTTTTCCCTTTATTTCTACCTTCTTTATTCGTACTGGATATTTTCTTTACAGTACCTTTCTTTCCGCTGGATTTTACAGAACCCGGCGGCTTTGTCTTTTTTTTATGCTTTTCTTCTTTCTTTGCCTGTTTCTGTGCCGCCTTTTCTTCACGAACAGCCTGTTTTGCCGCCTGCTTCGCAAGTTTTCTTTCTTCTTTTTCGTGTGCCTTATGTAATTTCAGTTCATATTTCTGGGCTTTTTTCCAGGCACGTTTTTCCCGTCTGCTTAATTTACGTCTTGGTCTGCGGACACCTCGGTGTCGCTCCAGTGCTTCATACCCAGTAACCATCGGTACTCCCGTCAAACGCTGTCTGTCCTTTGCATAATCTTCTGCCTCGTCCGGATCAAACACTGGTAAACCATCAGCAGAATCCTCTTCATCCAGCCACCAGTCATCCGGATGGGAAAATTCTTCTGTCTGCTCTGGAAGATTCTTATCGTTTCTTACTTTTTCCACGAACGGTACCTCCTTTCGCTTTTGTCAAAATTTTCTTTTTTTCATAGAGGTTTTCCACCTCATATTTCCGTACCGGGGGACGGATAAATTTTACTGTAATCACGTTTTTGAGGACTTTCTCTAAAGGAAGTCCATCTTTCTCATACATTGCAAATAAAAAAGCCGGAAGCATCAACAGACACATTCCGGTTGCCGCATTACTCGAACCAATCAACCCCCTTGACAGGAAATAAAACGGAAGCCCTACTGCCGCTGCAATACCAAGGCAGATAAGCTGTCGTTTTGTAAGGTTGAGAATAATTTTATTTTTTACTTTTGTCAGATCTTTTGGTACTGATACAAAAGCCATTTTCATCGTCTCCTTTTCCACATTTAGTGTGCATTAAAGATGCTCTTTGAGAAATTAGCTGTTTTCATAAGACTGAAACACAGTATCACCGTATATGCCATTACACTGAGCAGTGCCGTATGCACATTGTCTGATACCTGTATGTTTGCAACCAGCACAGAATAAATGCCCACGCACACCATGATAAAAAATCCCTGAAATGCCAGTGCAAACAATCCTCTTAAATAATTGCTGCCAATCTGTCCCCATTCCCGGTTGCTCATAGTGGCAAATGGAATTGCACCGATTGACGAATACAGATAAATTTCTATCATACGGCCATATAAAATGACCGTTATAAAAACGGATATAACCTTTAAACACAGGCTCGCCAGAAGCGTTTCCAGTGCCAGTATAATCAGTTCCCCTACTTCCATTGATTCCATTGCAGTCTCCATCGAGGTGACTACTGAATCAATGTTAATTGCCGTCTGCTGGTTGATAACACCTGCCGCCCGGTTCACTACATTCTGCCCGACATCAAAAATTGCCATTGTGATCGTAAAAGCATTGCTCACGAACCAGACTGCTACCCACATCTTGAAAAAATATTTGAAAAACATCCATGTATCTATATCATGCATGTTATTCTTTTCGGTGAGCATGGAAATCAGCTCATAGCACAACACAAAGGTTATGATCATTCCGGCAATCGGTACGATCACAGAATCCGACAGATTTTGGATCAAGCTGAAAATACTGCCACTCCAGCCCTGGGGCGTTTGCCCAACCTGACTTGCAATATCACCGGTTTTTTCATTCACATCGGTAAACATGTTCGTCAGGTTTGAGCTGACCATGCCTGTAAGGAGGTTACGCATCCATTCTTCTATGGACTCAAAAATCTTATCCATGCGTGTTCTCCTTTCTTACTGCCCCGGCTAAAACAAATTCGCCAGTAATGGTACAAGCTGTGTACCGATCAGAACGACACCTCCACCTGCCATAAGCTGCTTGATTCCCTGGGACTTGGCTCCGGGATTGTCATTTCCATATCCTTCCAGGAGATTGATAACTCCCCAAACTGCCAGACCAGCTCCGATTGCAACAACCAGAG
>ERZ779880.3059-NODE-3059-length-10591-cov-2.174450_pt1 | contig 10591 bp, 8 predicted proteins | sample MGYA00511555_ERZ779880 | MGnify/ENA primary metagenome ERZ779880 (study PRJEB29588, sample SAMEA2145815) | human gut metagenome | biome: human gut; feature: human-associated habitat; material: faeces | place: Denmark | collected 2008/2010 ...
CTCATGAGATAGGTCAGCGCGATCAGGCAGATCAGCCCGAAGAACACCGTGCCCATGCCCATGAGACAGACAAAAATGCTGCTGTACTCCATACGATACTCCCTTTCGTGATTCCCCCACCGGGAAACAGTGCTCCGCCGCTGACGGAGCGCAGTCCGGCTTGTGTCGGGGGCAAGGTACTGTGGCTATCATACCATGCCGGCGCGGAAAAGCAAAGAGTCTTGTGAAAAAGGACGCCGATTTTTAGCGGATGTTATCTGAAAAATCTGTCAGGATCTACACTCAGACAACAGGGGGAGGGGCTGCTTGCCGTCTTAGCTGAATCATAAAACGATTACGGGAAAATTGAGGCAGAGATCCGCTGCGGACTGCGCATTACCGCAGCTCCTCTCTAAAGTTGCTATGTACTAAAAGATACAACCCTCTTGCCATTTTAAAAAGAAATGATTACAATGATCCTGCGTTTAAGGGCTTTTACTTTAGGCCGCGATGAATGGCTCACTCAAAAGCCCTTGGCAAAAAAGGATTGAAATATAAAAGCAAACGTGCGAGACTGTGCTGCGAGCATATCTCAACCAGAGAAGAAGGTGAAATCATGAGCGTGACCGTATCCGACCTGCTGAAACTGCCGTCCCTGCAACAGGCACGCGTTATTGGCGGCGCAGGCGGGCTGAAAAAGGTCGTGTCTTCGATCTCCGTATTGGAATCTACCGATCCGGGGGTCCTGATCAACGAGGTGTTTCGCCATAACAAATACCCCGGCAGTGAGATCGTCATTACCGGCTTTCTTAACTGCATCAATGATGTGGAGTGCCAGTGCTCCAATCTGCTGCGGCTCATTGAGGGCGGGGAAGTGGGGATGGTGCTGTATTATGTGGGCGTCTACCTCCCCCGGGTGGACCGGCGATTGATCGAGATCGCCGACGCCAATGATTTCGTCCTGATCTGTATGCCGGAGGGCCAGCGGCATCTCCGTTACAGCGACCTGATCACCGACGTGACAGAGTGCATCTACAAGGACCGCCTGGTCCCGGGCTCCCTTGTGTCGGATATTCTTGCACGGATCTCCTCGGCGCCGCACCACCAGCAGACGGTGGGGACCGCGCTGCAAATGCTGTGTGCGGAGCTGGGGTGCTCTGCCGTGCTGACTACCCATGAAGGCAACATCCTGAATCTTGCGACCTGGCCCAGCGGTATGGAGGATACGGTCCGGGAGGGGATAGGACGCTGTCTGCCGCTTTCGGCTGAGCAGACCTGCGCACCCTGCCCCTTCCTTACGGATGCGGAAATGTCCTGTATTTCTATCCGCTCAGATCTGGCGCAGCCGCTCCGTCTGGCGCTGATCAAGGTCGGCGCGCCGCTGGGGGCTACATTGGTGGAGCAGGCGGCGGATATCGTGAGAATCTGCATCAATATCTGGGGAAAGCAGCATGGCGCTGTGGCGATCCATGAATTGCTGCGGGCGATCTTGCAGGACGAGCCGCTGAAAATGCGCCGTCTGGCGGAGATCTTTCATGTGGACGTTGCCTCTGTTCATGAGCTGTGGATGCTGTGCGGCGCGGATGCCGGGGAAGTGGAGCAGCGGATCGAGCAGGATCTGGCTCTGGCCAGACAGTGTGCGGATACCGTTGTGGGCGCGATCTATGAGGGCCAGCCGGTCATGTGCCTGAGCACGCCGCATTCATTGAGAGAAGCCGAGAGCGCAATTCAGGAGATCCTTTCGTGTGCGCTGAAGACCAGCCCGGATGCTGTTGTGGTGCGATGCAGCGGATTGTCCAATACAACAAGCTGCCGGAGAGCGTATTTGTTGACTCTCGACAATTTGGAGGATGCCAAGCGCATTTTCCCTCATAAAAAAATGTTCCTGCAAGGGGAACTGGAGCTGGCAGCTTCCTGCCGCAAGCGCATTGACGCAGGGGAGGCTGCTGCTGTGCGGCGCACCCTGCCGCTGACAGCGTTGCAGGCTGACCGGGAATACCACGATCTGCTTGATACGGCCTGTGTCTTCCTGCTGGACTGCGACGGCAGCGTTACACGGACCGCGGAGATGCTGTTTCTCCACAAGAACACCATCAAGTACCGGCTTCAGAGAATTGCGGACCTGCTGGGCTACCGCCTTGGAAAAATGCCGGAAACCATCGAGCTTTACCGCAGTGCTGCTGTTTACCGGCTTCTTCATGAGATTCGTTGATATTTACAATAAGTGGGACTGTGCCGTTTGTCCTTTGGGACAAGCGGCGCGGTCTTTTTTTCGGCCTATTCGACAGTATTCTTCACTGCTTTGAAGTGCTATACTTGCCCCATTCTTTGGTTCGGACACAGAATATACCCAAGAGAAAGAGGTGTTTTCCCATGCGTGAAAACAACAGCGGCTTCAAAATTGATGAATCACAGCGCCAGAGCTGGCTGTCCATTGCGGCAGTCTGGGCGGGCGGCATGATCTGCGTGCCCTGCCTGATGATCGGCGGCGTGCTGGCTGGCGGCGGACTGAGCCTCGGTCAGATCGTCCTGTCCATCCTGATCGGCTACGGCCTGATCTGCGCCTATATGATCTGCATCGGTATGCAGGCCTGCGATACCGGACTGCCGGTGTCCGTGATGGCTTCCGGTGCGCTGGGCGAAAAGGGCGCACGGTATATCATCAGCACACTTCTTGCAATCGCCTGCGTCGGTTGGTTCGGTATCCAGTCTGCCACCTGCGGCAGCGCCTTTGCCAGCATGGTGGCCAATATGCTGGGCACGGAGGCATCCCCGGTATTTGTTTCCATCAGCTCCATCGTCTGGGGCGTCATCATGCTGCTGACGGCCTGCGTCGGCTTCAAGGGCCTCAAGTGGCTCAATTATATTGCCGTGCCGCTGCTGGTCATCGTCTGCCTGTACGGTCTCGTTGCTGGCATTACCACAAATGACGGCGGCAGTGCCATCGCAAACTATGCGCCTGAGAATTCCTCCGGCATGGTGTTCGGCATCTCTATGGTGGTCGCCTCCTTCGCCTTGGGCGGCGTGATCTCCGCCGACTACTGCCGCTTTGCCAAGAGCCGTGCGGATGTGGTGAAATCCTCCCTTGTGGGCGTTATTCCCGCAGGACTCTTTATGCTGCTGACCGGCGCGCTTATGAGCGTCGTGACGGGCCAGTATGACATTTCCGCCATCCTCGCCTCTCTGGGCGTACCGTTTGTCGGTCTTGTGGCACTGGTGCTGGCAACCTGGACCACCAACGTTACCAACGCCTATTCCGGCGGTCTGGCCCTCAGCAACCTCCTTGGGTTTGATGAGAGCAAGTTCAAGGTCACCACCGGTGTGGCCGGCGCCATCGGCACGCTGCTGGCAGCCTTCGGTCTGCTGAATGCCTTCCAGGGCTTCCTGTCCCTCATGTCCGCGCTGATCCCGCCGCTGGCCGGCGTGCTGATCGCCTCCTACTGGATCGTGGGCAAGGGCAAGCGGGAGAATTTCTCTCCCCGCCCCGGTTTTTCCGCCGTCGGCGTCATCTCCTTTGCCGTGGGCGCTGTGTTTGCCTGCATCACCGGCGGTACCTTCGCCAGCTTCCCCGGTCTGGTAGAGGCGTTACCGTTTCTGAATTGGCCGTTCTTTGTTGGCCCGGTCAACGGAATTGTGGTTTCTCTGGTCCTCTATGTGGGTCTCGCGAAGCTGACGTCCGCAAAGCCGATGCCCGCAAAGCAGACTGCGTAATATCTGTCGCAGGAGGAGCGGGGATCTGCCCGCTTCTCCTGTGCACTGCAATTATAACGAAAGAAGGAAAAGGTCATGCGAAAAATCGGAATCCCTGAGATCGAAGATATTGCCACCGGCGCGGCGCTGCTGGGCGCCGGCGGCGGCGGTGATCCCTATGTAGGCAAGCTGGTGGCCATCGGCGCCGTACAGGAGTGCGGCCCTGTCACGCTGCTGGACCCGGAGGAGGTGCCGGATGACGCCCTTGTTGTCCCCATCGCCATGATGGGCGCGCCGACGGTACTGGCGGAGAAGGCCATCGGCGGCAACGAATACAAAAAGCTCTTTGATATGGTCTCCAAGTTCTTCGGCAGGGAGATCTACGCCTTTATGCCCATCGAGGCCGGCGGCGTCAACTCCATGCTGCCCATCGCTGCGGCGGCCCGGCTGAATATGCCGATGGTGGATGTGGACGGCATGGGCCGTGCCTTCCCTGAATTGCAGATGGTGACCTTTACCATCGGCGGTATCAAGGCAACGCCGATGGCGCTGGTGGACGAGAAGGGCAACAGCTGCATCTTTGAGACCATCACCAACAAGTGGACCGAAGAGCTCGCACGCTCAGTCACGATGAGCTTCGGCGTGTGTAACTTCTATCCCCATCGCCTGGCCGATCTGTGCGAGGCTGTGGATGTGATTCCCGCCGTCAACCAGGTGGAGCTGCATCCGTTCTTCCAGCAGGAGAACGCCCTGGCCCTCATGAAGGAGTACGGCGTCCACGGCATCGTCACCCGCAGCCAGCAGCTTGGCAAGGCCATCCGCACTGTCAAGGACTGCGGCGACCAGACGCCGGAGGAGCATTTCCTTGAAATGTCCGAGGGCTTCAAGCTCTTTAAGGGCAAGATCGCGGATGTGCTGCGGGAGACCCGGGCCGGCTTCAACATCGGCAAGGTCGTGCTGGAGGGCATCGGTGAGTACAAGGGCCATACCGCCTATGTGGAGTTCCAGAATGAGAACCTGACCGCCACGGTGGACGGCAAGATCCTGGCTACCACCCCCGACCTCATTTCTCTGGTGGATACGGAGACCTATATCCCCGTTACCACAGACGGCCTCAAGTACGGCAAGCGTGTCATGGTGGTCGGCCTCAAGTGCTTCCACCTGTGGCGGACGGAAAAGGGCATCGAGCTGGTAGGCCCCCGCTATTTCGGCGTGGACACGGATTACATTCCTCTGGAAGAGCGCTGCAAGGGAGGTAACTGATCATGTATAAACTCGGAATTGATGTGGGCGGCACCAATACGGATGCCGTCCTGGTGGACGAGAACCGCGCGGTGGTGGCGGACATCAAGTATCCCACCTCTGCGGATATTTACGACGGTATTCTGGGCGCTATGCGCACGGTGCTGGAGGTCTCCGGTGTGGATCCCGCGCAGATCCATCAGGCAATGCTGGGTACAACCCAGTGCACCAACGCCATTGTGGAGCGCAAGAATCTGGCCCCCATCGGCATCCTGCGCATCGGCGCGCCTGCCACCACCGGCATCCGTCCCATGGTGGACTGGTCGGAGGATATTCAGAAGGTGGCCGTGGGCAGCACCATCATCGGAGGCGGCTTTGAATATGACGGCAGGGAACTGGCCCCGCTGGATACCGCTGCCGCCAAGGCGTTCTTTGAGGAAATGAAGGCAAAGGGCGTGAAGTCCATTGCCATTTCCTGCGTGTTCTCCACCGTCCGCAATGACCATGAGGTAGAGGCGGCTAAGCTCTGCCGGGAGATCATGGGCGAGGACGTCCATATTTCCATCTCCAGCGAGATCGGCTCTATGGGCCTGATCGAGCGGGAAAATGCCACGATCCTGAACGCCGCGCTGTGGCAGGTAGCCGAGCGCTTCACCGAGGGCTTTGCCAAGAGCCTGCGGGATGAGGGCATTGTCAATGCAGACGTGTATCTCAGTCAGAATGACGGCACGCTCATGACCATGGAGCACGCCCGCCGCTATCCGATCCTGACGGTCGCCTGCGGCCCCACGAACTCCATTCGCGGCGCCAGTTACCTCTCCTCCTTGAAGGATGCCATCGTGGTAGATGTGGGCGGCACCACCACCGACCTCGGCGTGATCCAGAACGGGTTCCCCCGGGAATCCAGTGTGGCTGTCACCATTGGCGGTGTGCGCACCAACTTCCGGATGCCGGACGTTATCTCCATCGGTCTGGGCGGCGGTTCCATCGTGCGCGTCAGGGATGACGGCAGCGTGACCGTCGGCCCCGACAGCGTAGGCTATGAGATCACGAAAAAGGCACTCGTCTTCGGCGGCGATGTGATGACCGCCACTGATATCGCCGTGCGGTTGGGCATGGTGGAGCTGGGCGACAAGTCCAAGGTGGAAGTTATCTCTCAGGAAGTGGCAGATAAGGCCATGGCTGCGATCCGCGCACTGGTGGAAGACAGCGTGGACGCCATGAAGGTCTCCAATGCGGACGTAGATCTGATTCTTGTGGGCGGCGGCTCCATCATCCTGCCGGAGAAGATCAACGGTGCGGCATCTGTCCTGAAGCCGGAGCACTTCGGCTGCGCCAACGCCATCGGCTCTGCCATCTCCAAGGTGAGCGGCACCTATGAAAAGCTGATGAACTACGATGAGCTGCCCCGGGAGCAGTCGCTGGAAAAGGCCAAGAAGGAGGCCGTTGAGCTGGCTGTGGAGGCTGGCGCTGTGCGGGATACCGTGGAGATCATCGAAATGGAGGATGTGCCGCTGGCCTATTATCCCGGCAACACCAACCGTGTGAAGATCAAGGCTGCCGGCGATCTGAGCTAAATAGGAAGCAACCATCATTGCCGGGAAAATCTTTCTGCGTCAGTGTGATTGCGATATTATGAAGAAAACAGATGCACGCCATAAGGCGTGCATCTGTTTTTAACGGAGCGGCATCATTGCCCTTAATTAAATATAATAGCATAGACAAAGGTGCGAATCAATTCACAGAACGGTCAAAGTTTTTCTGCAAATTTTAACATCCCTGCGAATTGATATTCCGGCGGATTTGCGTATAATAAGAATCAGGAAAGGGTGAGTCCGATGTATCACTAAGAGTACCCCAGCAAGCGAAAGACCAAAGCTTTCCGAAAACTGAAGAATGTGAGGTTACGTCAATGATTGAACCCAAGATGCATGAGTAACGGCCTTCAACTGGGAGACAACGGTTGAAGGTCGTTACTTTTTTGCCTGATTCCATTTTGGGGTCCGCATTGCGTTTCCGCGCCCTGTATGTCAGGGGCGCAAAAACCAAAAGGGGACCGGAGATTCCGGCCCGCCGCAGCTTGGCCGTGCCCACATTCTCAAAAACCGCGTTTGTCCGACAGGGGAGAACTGCTCAGCCGTTGGCTGGGAGCGGGGCTTCCAGGCCGATCCGTGACGGCAGGCACATGGAGTTGGGCTGCAAGCGCTCCGGGATCCGTGGCTCGCCCTTGGAGTAGCCGCTGAGATAACAGCCTGTGGAGACCGTCCACGAGGAAAATACAGTTTCGTGCTGCTCTGGATCGATATGGAACACGGCCTGAGACTGGGGCGACAGCTTCAGATTTTCCAGCATGTGATTCTTTTCCTGCTGCTCCTGAAGCTCCTTCAGCTCGGTTTCCCGTTCCTCCTCACGGACGTCCAGCAGGTGCTGGATCTTCTTCTGAGCGTCGGCGTTTTTCAAGATCAGGAAGTTGGAAAAGGCGTCCGGGTAGATGAATTTCTTTTCACCGGCGGAAAAGCAGACGGTGATCACATTTCCGTTCCAATCTGTGACCACGCCTTTTCCGAAGGTAACGTGTTTGATTGACTGTCCGATCAACTGCATCGTGTACGCTCCTTTCTGGCGGAAGCGCCCTGATCCCGCGCTGGCGCGGGGATCAAGGCTCCCCGTGTGGCGGATGGGGACGTCGGACGCTTAGGCATCCTCTTCCACCGCCCGCTTTTTATCGACGATCCGCAGAACCATGCTGTCCGCATCGATCTGCAGTTCAATTTTGTCGCTCTGAAATTCCGGAATATCCTTGACCGTCAGAGTCATTCCGGCGGGCATCCCGTCCAGATCCACGGTAACGGTGTCGATCATATCTGCGGGCAGGGAAGCGAAGGGGACCTCAAAGAGCATCTGCTCCAGCGTGCCGGGCACCAGCTCCGTGTTTTTCAGGAAGATGTGGGTGACGCTGTTGACCTTCTTGTTGGCGGACAGGGCCTGGAAGCCGAAATGTTCCACCTGACCGCTCATCATTTTCTTCTTTTCCTTGATCTGCGCGGGGATGACCCGGCCGTCCAGCTCAAGGCCCACCTGACTGCCCTCACGCTTCGTGTGGAACAGCCTGTTGGCAGTCTGCTGATCCATCTGGATGGAGATGGATTCCGCCATAAACACAGCAGGGCACAAGGCCACTCCGCCGCAGCTGATTCGCTTTTGCCTGTTCGTTCCGTTTTTCTACTTTGATAACGTCCATTGTGATCCTCCTTGTAATATGGTATATATAAAAAGAAAGACCTCCTTTTTTGCCGGCGGCAAAAAACAAAAGCCTTTCTTTTCAGACGGTTCTTTTTATTTGGTTTTCAGTTCGCGTACCCCGGCGGACTGCCGGATATGCAAAAAAGAAGGACCTTCCATACAACGCCCCGCAGCGTGGTACCAAAAGCCCTTCTTCAATAGACGGTTCTTTTTCAGATTTTCTTCATTATAGCACATTCAAAGCACAAAAGCAACCAATTTTCCCAGCAATTATTTTTTATTATTTAAAAATTTCACACATTTTGAACGATTGAACAAAAAAACGGAGCAGATCCGAAGGGACAACAGGGAAGGGGGGCGACCCCGGAACGGAGGAATATCCATGGCACGCTTACTGATGAAAAACGCATCCCACATCGTCACCTGCGACCCCAGCGACACCGTGTACACCGACAGCAATTTGCTGATGGAGGACGGCGTCATCACCTACATCGGCCCGGAGGAACAGCAGGCGGAGGAGGTCATCGACGCCGCCGGGTGCATCGTCTATCCCGGCCTCATCAACACCCATCACCACCTGTACCAGACCTTCAGCCGCAATCTGCCTCAGGTACAGAATCTGGAGCTGTTCGACTGGCTGAAGGCCCTGTACGAGATCTGGAAGAATCTGGACAGCCGGGTGATCTACCACAGCTCCGTCACCGGCATGGGGGAGCTGATGAAAAACGGCTGCACCACCTGCTTCGACCACCATTACGTTTTCCCGCAGGGGCAGGCGGAGGGGCTGCTGGACGCACAGTTCGCCGCCGCGGAGGATCTGGGCATCCGGATGTACGCCTCCCGGGGCAGCATGGACCTGAGCAAGAAGGACGGCGGCCTGCCGCCGGACAGTGTGGTGCAGACCGTGGACGAGATCCTGCGGGATTGTCAGCGTGCGGTGGAGACCTACCATGATCTGTCCCGATTCTCCATGCGGATGGTGGCGCTGGCACCTTGCTCACCCTTCAGCGTTTCCGAGGAGCTGCTGCGGCAGTCCGCAATTTTAGCCAGAGATCTGGGCGTGCGGCTCCATACCCACCTCTGCGAGACGAAGGACGAGGAGCGCTTCGTCCGGGAGCGGTGCGGGATGCGGCCCCTGGAATACATGGAATCCCTCGGCTGGATCGGCCCGGATGTCTGGTATGCCCACGGCATCCATTTCAACGGGGAGGAGCTGCGCCGTCTGGCGGAGACCGGCACCGGCGTTGCCCACTGTCCCATCTCCAACATGAAGCTCAGCTCCGGCGTGTGCCGGGTGCCGGATATGCTGGCGCTGGGAGTGCCGGTAGGGCTGGCGGTGGATGGCTCCGCGTCCAACGATTGCTCCAACCTGCTGGCGGAGATCCGGGCGGCGTATCTGCTGCACAGGCTGACCTACAGCGCTAAGGCTCCGACCGGGTATGACCTGCTGAAAATGGCCACCATGGGCAGCGCACGGCTGCTGGGCCGTCAGGATGAGATCGGCAGCCTGGAGGTGGGGAAGGCGGCGGACCTGTTCCTGCTGAACGTGGACCTGCTGGAGCTGGCCGGAGCCAAGCTGGACCCTGCCTGCCTGCTGGGCACCGTGGGCTATGCACGCCCGGCGGAGCTGGTGATGGTCAACGGCCGCGTGGTGGTGGAGCATGGCCGGGTGCTGGGTATGGACGAGGAGCGCACTCGGGTCCGGGCTGAGCAGCTGGTGAAGGACATGCTGCAAAAGGCGGAATAAATCAAAAAACTGGTATGGCAGACGCTGCCATACCAGTTTTTTTAGATTTTTTCGATGAGGGCTACAGCGTGGGCGGACATGCCGGAGCCGTCGCCGGTGAAGCCCAGGTGCTCCTCGGTGGTGGCCTTGACGTTGACCCGGTCCACGTCTATGCCCAGAGCGGCGGCCATGTTTTCCTGCATTTGCGTGCGGTAGGGGCCGACTTTAGGGGCCTGGGCGATAAGGGTGGCGTCGATATTCACCACCCGGTATCTGGCGTGGGTCAGGGCATCGCGGACCCGGGACAGCAGGGTCAGACTGGAGATATTCAGGAAAGCATCGTCGCTGTCCGGGAACAGCTGCCCGATGTCTCCCAGGGCGGCGGCACCCAGCAGCGCGTCCATGACGGCGTGGGTCAGCACGTCGGCATCGGAATGACCGTCCAGGCCACGGTCATAGGGGATGGTGACGCCGCCTAAGATCAGGGAGCGTCCGGCGGCGAGACGGTGAACGTCGTAGCCGTGGCCGATGCGGAGCTTTGTCATTGGTCACGCCCCCGGAGGATGGCCTCGGCAATCAGCAGGTCCAAGGGGGTGGTGATCTTGATGTTTTCCCGGCTGCCGGTGGCCAGGTAGACCTCCTTGCCCAGGCGCTCCACGGCGGAGCAGTCGTCGGTAAGCTCCACGCCGGCGTCGATGGCGGACTGAAGGG
>ERZ779880.3061-NODE-3061-length-10588-cov-7.634197_pt1 | contig 10588 bp, 9 predicted proteins | sample MGYA00511555_ERZ779880 | MGnify/ENA primary metagenome ERZ779880 (study PRJEB29588, sample SAMEA2145815) | human gut metagenome | biome: human gut; feature: human-associated habitat; material: faeces | place: Denmark | collected 2008/2010 ...
AATTTATTAGTGCTATTACAGGACTTTCTTTAGATGAGCTTGATAACATATTAAAATAAATAATTTAATGAAAATAAAACGATAGTATTAATTTGCTATCGTTTTGTTAAAAAGATTTAATTGTAAAATTAATTTTTTTCTTTATGTTCTTTATATTGAAGCTTAATAAAAGCAATTAAAGCTGCACATCCATTTAATCCATTAAGGAATCCAGAAATAAATAATCCGGCACCTTGAATCATAAAGCATACTGCCCACATAAATGATGATATAGAAAATGATAGCTTAAGCCATTTAACACTAATGCCATCAATCATTACTGCAACAGAATATTCAAAATTTGCGATTATTGGTAAGAAACTATACCAGTGGATTTCATCCATACCCTTCCATGGTGTAAATGTATTTTTCCCAAATAAAGCACAATATCCGCCAAAAATGACTCCAATAGCTATCAAGATTAGATTAACAATTTTAGTATTTTTATTAAAATATACTAAAATATTTCTTGTAATGGAAATTATTTCTTGGATTATACTTGAAAATGCGTTAGAAATAAATTCGCCAATGCCTAATAAAATATGTCCTAAAACCTGTACTAATAAAATCTTTTTTTTACTTTGAAGACAAGCTGAAAAAATGAAAATAATGATTGCAAGCGATGAAAAAACTGTAGACATCCATCCCCAAAAACTAGTTGGGAAAACTTGATCAATAAATTCTAAAATCATAAAATCCTCCTTAGTTGATTTAATTTTAGCATAAAGAATAAAATAAAAAAAGGCGTTATCCACACCTTTTCAATAAAAGTACAAAAAACAAAAAAGAGTTTTTATACCATAGTCTGAGAATTTATTCGGTTCTCTGGTAGAAACGTAATCACCATATTTGATTACTTATATGTTATTAGAACTACGGCGACAATTATATCACAAAAAAAATATTTGTCAACAACTTTTTTATTTTTTTATTATTCTCAAAATGAGCATATAAAAATTATGTAATGTGTCTTTAAAACAAAGCTTTTATAATGTATAATTATACTATAGAGTGTATTTTGTAAAAGATAACTGGAAATAATAAACAAAAAACTTGACAACTATTAATTATTTTGTATAATATAATTGCATTTAGTTAATGCGCACAAATTTAATATTATAGTGTAAAAGGCAAAGCAGTAGAAATGCTGTGACGCAAAGCTATAGGGTCTTTAAATGAGATAGCCAGTTGTCAATAAAAGTAAGTAAACTATTATTGGCAACTTTTTTTATGCTAGGAGGTGAAAAGATGCCCCAAAAGAACATATATGTTAAAGATATTTATGGTCCTAAAAAGAAGAAAAAGAAAAGACTTATAATCTCGCTATGCTTCACTGGTATCTTAGTCACTTTGATTGTTATTTTGGCATATTTTGGTCAAAATGTTGGATCATTTTCAATTAAGCTTGGCGATGATTTAACATCAAGGCAAATTTTCATTTCTGAAAAAGAAGATTTTTCTTGGTATGATTCAAGACTCGAGGCTGCGTCTGTTAAAGAAGCTAATGTCATTATGTACCCCTTTATTAAAGCAAAAGAATGTAGAAATACTGATGGATCTAGAATTTGGGAAAACAATTCTTATGTTTCATATACCTTTTATTTGAAAAATATGGGGCGTGAAATAGTTAATGTTATGCAGCAATGCTCAATTACAGGTAAGAATGATGGTCTTGAATTAGTAACTTGGCTTGAATATTTTGAGGATGATAATGAAGGAATAGTTTATCAAGGCGGAAATGTACCGGATAAAGCATCTGATCCCTTTTTTGAAAGATATCCTGATCCCAAATTATATGATCTTGAAAATAACATTGCCTATGAGAATAAATTTTATGACTTGCATCCTGGGGATGTTAAAAAGTTTACTTTAATTACTTGGGTTGATTCCCAAGACCCTGACTTAAGCGAAGAAATCCTTGGTGGTACAATTAGATTTGAGATTTATTTCTCATTATTCAGAAGGTGATAATATGAGACGAAAAATTATTGTATTATCATTATCTATTATTTTGCTAATTGGTACAGCTGTAACGGCGACATATGCAGCATATCTTAAAGGTCTTACAGCTTCAGTTGGTAACCTTGAAATGAGTCTTTATAAAGATAATTATTCTTTAGTTTCTATCGATGGAGTAAATTTTAGTGAGAATCTTGGCAATGATGAAATTTATAAAGCAGTTGTAGCTTCTTCAAATGGATATACAGTTGGCGCTGATGGTAATTTCTATGATGGAATGAAATTGGTTGAAACATCTGATGATTTTGTTAAAACTGAACTCAAAAAGATAAGCTTAAGCCCAATAACATCCTCAGATGGAATTATCTTTGAGAGGGTAAGCTATAGTGGAATTAATCAAAGTGTAGATGTTGCCAGCGGTGCTTATATAAGCTTTGACTTATATTTTAAAGCTAATGTTGATACACCATTTGATTTATGCTTTAATACCGAGGCTAATAATTATGATGCATCTAAGCAAGTTCTTAATATATCATCTGATTATTTAGAACTTAATTCTAATCAAGCATTTAGCTTGAAAAGTGGATTTGAAGCATATGATGAATTAGGCAATATAACTTATTATAAGAAAGATACTAAAGGCTTTAAAATTCGTCCTAGTGACGCAATGAGATTTTCGACTATTGTAGAAGATAAAGCCAAAATATATGAGCCTTCAATTGGCATTGGCTCTTATGCAACATCACTAGATAGTGAATTGTATAATGATTCATATAAGTCCATAGCTTCTAGATTTGATAGTAATAAGAATGCATCTTATACTTATAGTGTAAATCAAGGAGCGAGTTTTAGTCCAATAAATTATGATGCATGTCCTTCAAGTTATCAAAGCTTTGACTTGCTTGACTCATTACAAATTGTATCATTTAAACAAAAGGACGAAATAAAAAAAGTCAAATTTAATTTTTGGCTTGAAGGCTGGGATGCAGATTGCTTCGAAGGTATCCAAGGAACAAATATAAATATTTCATTATCATTTAGAGGTATGCAAAGCATTGATTCTTATAGAATTAATTACCATGATGGTGATAATGTTACAAGTGTTGATTATCTTAGTAGTGCCCTTTTAAATACAGTACCATATAATATACCTTATAAAAAAGGTAAAAAGTTTATGGGGTGGTATTTAGAAGAATCGTTTGACACCTTATTTGATCAAAGTGTATTAAGTACTGATCAAGTAGGAGACGTGTATGCCAAATGGCAATAATAAAATAGTTAAAAAATAAAGGAGAAATAGAATTATGAAAAAAAGTTTAAGAAGAAAATTAATTATGTCTGCTGTAGCAGTAGGAGCTGCAGCTGTAGGAACTACTGCATCAACATATGCATGGTTTGTAACAAATAGTGATGTAAGCATGAATGAAGTAACTGGTGATGTTGCTGCTGCAAATGCGAACTTATCAATTAGTGCGACAGCAGATGGAAAATATGGAGTTAGTGCTACACCAACATTAACTGGATCAGCTTTAAAACCTGTAACAGTTTCTGGTGGAAAATTTGTGAATGAAAATAATCAAGAAATATCAGGGGGATATTATACATTCTCTTTAAGTTTTAAGGTTACAGGACTTGAAACTAATAAAAAATATCCACTTTCAATTAAGAGTGTTCGTGCTGTTGATAAAGATAAAGAAAGTAAAAAATATGTTGCAATTGTTGATTCAAATTCAAGCAAAACGTCTATTAAAGTTGGTGATGAATTAACAGAAGATGTAACAAAATCATTGATGTTAAGTTATAAGGCTTCATCAACGGCAATGACTGGTACTGATGTTTCGGCTAGTAATACTTTCCATTTAAATAATTCTGATGCAACTTATGATGCAAAACAATATTACATTGATGTAAAGAAATCATCTAATTCGTCATATGATGGTTCCGATTTACCAGCCGGACCTACTGTAACAAATGCATTTGATGTTGATGGTAATCAAGTAGAATCAGGAAATTTTGTAATTACAGAAATTACTTCTGCAGATGCTGTAACTGTTCAATTTTTAGTTTGGTTAAATGGTGCAGATGAGGCTTGCTTTGATGCCATTGCTGCTCATGCATGGACACTTTCAATGAACTTTGAATTAGGTGAAGGAACTGCCATTGCTGCATAGTATTACTCTGTAAAATTTAACGAAAGGAGCATACCATGGAATATTTCTTAAAAAAAATATGGTTATCAGCTATACTTAGTATTTTAGTGTTAATAACCGGTGTTACATCAACATATGCTTGGTATGCTATGACTCGTACAAATAATGTAGAAGATTTTAATTTTGATATCAAAGGTGGAAATTCACTTGCAATTTCCACCAATGGTATTGATTTTCAAGATTCTTTATCATCACTGGATGTAAAAAAAGCAATTCTTCAAAAAAGAGGAATAGATGCTTCCGGTTTAAGTGATGATAAGGTTAACTCTTTATTAAATATTGTCCTAGATCCTGTAACTCCTAAGGATTATACTTCCTTAGATAAAGGATTTCAGTATGTAGATAATAAAGATGCATCTGATTATAAATACATATCATTTGATATTTATCTTGCTTCTAATAACGATAATAACGAAGAAGCTACGTCTGTCAGGCTTTCAACAATTAATCCCGTTAAAGCATCTGATAAGTATGTAAGCTTTGATGGTGAGAATGTTAATGATGAAACATCACTTGGCAAAATATCAGATGGTGTTAAAATGAATGTTGCAAATGCAATGAGGCTTGCTCTTACAACATATGATGCTTGTTTATATAGTGATATTTTAAATTCTAGCAATAATCCACATACCACTATTTATTCTATAGGAGGAAATGCTCCTAATGTAAAGAATAATGTATATAATTTTGGTGGAATTAATACAGAATATAATTTGGCAGTAGATTTATATAATCAAAGAAGTGAAAATAAAATATCAATTCCCCAAAATGAAAGAAATGATCTTGATTATGATACAACTGAAATTATTTCTTCAAATGATGGTTTATATTCAGGTATGATGAAAAAAATGACAGTGTATTTGTGGCTTGAAGGATGGGATGCAGATTGCATTACTGAACTTCAAGGTGAAGCATTTACATTTGAGCTTGGTATGTCATCAAGTATTTAAAAAATAAAATGCGTTTTTATAATGCTATTTTATGTTAATGTTTTAAAATGATTTTATTTGTGTTAGAATATTAACATAAGATTGAAGAGAGGTATATATATGCAAGAAAACACTACCAAAGAATTAAAAACTCCGATGACTACTAAACAAAAAGTTTGGTTTGGAGTAAAAATCGCTTTAAACGTTGTATTTTATATATTAATTTTATTGGTACTTTTATTTTCTATTTCAAATATTAGAGCTAAAAACAAAAATGATCAAATTCCTAATATTTTTGGAAAAGGTTATTTAAATGTACTTTCTGATTCAATGACTGGTGATAATGAAGACTCATTTAATACAGGAGATATGATTATTGTAAAAATCGCTAACAAGAAAAATATTTCAAAACTTGAAGTGGGTAATATTGTTACATTCTATGATTATCGTCTTGCATCTAATAAGGGAGCCGGTTCAGCATTAGATACTCATAGAATTGTTTACATTGATAAAACAAACAATGATTCATATGTATATTACACAGTTGGTGATAAGATTGCTAAACAGTTAAATTTTGATGCATCCAAATTAAATGCTGATAATTATTTGACAATATTAAATAGTCTAGGAAGTAATAATTATCAAGCCTTTGGATCTACAGAGATTCGTGGTATTTATTCTGGAAAATGGTCTGGTTTTGGTAAAACTATTCAGACTATAAATAATCATTTTATTGCGATTATTATTGTACCAGTTGCTATTCTATTGGTTTTTGAAATTAGTGTTTTAGTTTTAAATATAATGCGTGCAAGAGAAGAAAAGTTAAAACTTGAAATGAAAGAAACTAGTCAAGAGCTTGCAAATCAAGAGACTATTTCTGCAGATGAAAAAGAAAAGCTTAAGGCAGAACTTCGTGCAGAGCTTTTAAAAGAAATGCTTAAAGAATCAGATAATGAAGAAGAATCAAAAGAAAAAGAAGAAAACAAATAATTGATTAGATTAAATTTTAGTAAGGAGGATTAAATATGGCTGAGTTTTCAAAATATTTTATAAGCTTTTTAAAGAAATTCTTTGAAAATTTTTTTGATTGGTTTAAAACCTTATTTAGTCTTTTTTCTAAGATATTCTATTCATATCCTAAACAATATATAAATGATATTATAACATCTTGTGTTAATAATGAAAATTTTAAAGTATTAGATTGGATTGTTCTTGTATTAGTATCAATTGTTTTAGTTATTTTCTTTGGCTTAGTAATTGTTGTTATTTTTCAGTTCCTACGTAAGTATATAAGATTTAGAAAGCGTGAGATTGAAAAAGATGAGCTTGTTGATGAAATAGCAGTTTTAAATAATCGTGTTTTTGATTTAGTTGAGGAAAAAAATAAGATTTTAGCTTTACGTATTAATCAAATTGGTGGTACTGAAGCCTATGCAAGACAGGCTGATATGGAAAGAGGAACTTCATCTCTTAAAGGTAAAAGACCTGCTCTTCAATCTGATTCACGTTTCGTTAAGCTTACACAGGTTGATAAAGACTATGAAATTTCATCTGAATTCACGGTAATGCAATCAAGCGATATGGTTAATTTACCTGAGCTTATTGATAGATTTATTAAATACAGTGCTTCTCAGCTTCATCTTTATTATACAAAAGAGATTATTGCTAGATTTTTTGCAGGAATGGCCACTTCAAAGGTTTTAATTTTGGAAGGTATTTCTGGTACTGGTAAAACTTCCCTTCCTTATGCAATGGGTAAATTCTTTAACAAGGAAACATCTATTATTTCTGTTCAACCATCATGGCGTGATCGTGCAGAATTGCTTGGCTATTTAAATGAATTTACAAAGAAATTTAATGAAACTGATTTCTTAAAAGCTGTTTATCAAGCAGGTTATTCTGATAAACCTAATTTTATTGTTCTAGATGAAATGAACCTGGCTCGTATCGAGTATTATTTCGCTGAATTCCTATCAGTTATGGAAATGCCAGATGTTCATGAATGGAAAATTGATTTAGTTCCTGCTTCTGAGCCAAGTGATCCTAAGCTATTAATTAATGGTAAGCTATTTATTAATCAAAATACTTGGTTTATTGGTACAGCTAATAAGGATGACTCAACATTTACAATTACTGATAAGGTATATGACCGTGCAACCCCAATTGTAATTAACAATAAAGCGGAATTAATTGATTGTGATTATACTAATAATGTACAGATGACATTTGATTATCTTGACGAGTTATTTAAAAAGGCTCAAGCTGAGATTACTATGTCAACTAAGGTTATGGATTCATTTAAAAAAGTCGACGAGTATATTCAACAAAACTTCAAGATTGCTTTTGGTAACCGTATTATGAAGCAAATTAAATTATTCGTTCCTGTATATGTTGCCTGTGGATTTACAGAGGTTCAAGGTCTTGATTATATGTTGGCTAATAAGATTTTACGTAAGTTTGAATCATTAAATTTATCTTTCCTTCATAATGAGCTTGATGGATTAATCGAACTTCTAGATAAATTATTTGGAAAGAATTCCTTTAAAGTATCAATTGAATATATTGAAGATTTAAAGAAAATGATGTAGGTTAGGATGTGATATTATGGCTTTAGAGGTTTTAAAACCAACTGAAGAAGAGTTAAGTGATAAGGCCGTTTCGCAATTCTATGAAGCATTTTATTCTTGTATTGAAAATGCAAAATCACCTTTGGGTGATTTTCTTTTTAATGAATTGCAGCAAGGCGAAAAAACAATATATAATAAAACAGTTCGCGAAACAAAGATTTTTGATGGAAACTTTCTAGATGTTGTTATAGGGGCATATCCAAGCTTGTTAAAAATATGTCGTGATCCTAAAAAGACACTTGCTTATATGCAAGAGGTTGTAGCAATGGAAAAGGCTAAAAAGGTTGATTCAGAATCGATTAGACATTTAGCCTCTCATACCCAATATATACGTGATATAAATGAGCAAAATGAAGTTATTCCGTCAAAAATATTATCTACATATGCGGAAGATAATATTGGTATTTATGAAAACCGTTTTATTAAAAGTTTAATCAATCGTGTGATTGTTTTTTTAGATACAAGATTAAAGCTAATGGATGAAAACCTAGAATCAATTAGTGCTGATGAAATTAGGTATAAAAATAATATTAAGTTATCACATCGTAAAATCAATTTAGAAATGAATATAAAAATATCTAATGAAATTTTGGATGAAACGCAAAAGGCAAGAGAGCTTTTTGACAAAACAAAGAATGCTCTTGATAAGTACCGGGCATTAAAAGGAACAGGATTATATCAAGCTGTAGCTAAGCTTAAAGATGTTGTACCTCCAATTATGAAAACTAATATAATTCTTCATAATCCTGATTTTAAGATTGCTTATAATTTATGGCTTTATATTGACCGCACAACTGAGGTAGGTTATAATGTTCAATCTGATGAGAAAACTAATGATGACGATGATGTAATTCTTAATGATTTTAATCATATTGGAGTTTTTCTTATTAATGATTTGATGCATCAAAGAGGAATCCAATCATTAGAAGCCTTTGATGGCGAAAAAAATGTTCGTGAATTAAAACATGATGATATTACTAAATATGAATTAGAACCTAAAGATATTAAATTATCCCACCAAGAAATATCTGAGTATCTATTGAGTCGGATATCAGAAATATTTGAAGAAAAATATAAAGAGCCATTGTCTCAAGGTTTAAGCTATGAAATGAGTGTTAAGCGTGTTTTCAGGGAAATGATTGATGTTTTGAACCGTATTTATCCTAATTTATTTGGGGTTAATACAGAAGATATGAAAAAAACACCTGAGTTGCTTGAAATATTAAAACGTAAACAACGTGTTATGAAGCTTATTAGAGAGCAAAAACAAATTGATTTAAATAAAATGGATAGAGAAACTCAGACTTTAGATACAAATATAAAGAATCTTGAAGATTATTTAAAACGCCAAGAGGAAAGACAAAAAGAAAGAGAAAGAACAGAAGCTATCCGTCTTGAAAAACTTCGCCTTCAAGAAGAAAAGCGTAAGGCTCGTGAGGAAAAACGTAAAGAAGCAGAAAGACTTAAGGCTGAAAAAGAAAGAATAAAGGCAGAGCAGGAAAGACTTAAGGAAGAAGAAAGATTAAAAAAAGAAGAAGAAAAGCGTACTGAAGAGCAAAAAGAAGAATTACTTGTAGAACCGTCTTTATTAGATGAAAAGACAAAAGAAACATCTAAGCCGGATGATGAATATGCTAAATTAAAATCAAGAAAATCGCAAACAACAATAAAAAATAAATATCTTGAGGATTTAGATGAAGATGTTGTTTTAAGATATAGTGAGGACGAATTAGTTGAAAATAATCGTGAAAATTTTGCATATGATGAAGATATTGATAATGATGTTATAATTCGCTTTGATGAAAATGAAGTAATTGAAAATATTCTTGTAAAGGAACAAGCTGCTAAAAAAGCTAAGGCGTTAGCTAGAAGCAATATTAAAGATTCTAAGGGAATATCTAAAGATAAAACAAAAAAGGTTCCTAAAGGAAGAAAGTCTATTTATATTGATGATGTTAAAAGAGGACATAAACCTTTGAGAAAAAATAGAGTGAATAAACATGCACGTTAAAAAAATAATAAGTATAATAATTACATCTATTTTAAGCTTAATTGTTGCGGGACTTTTGATTATATTAATAAAAAATACAATAGCATTAAAAAATAATCAAATTTCATCTTTTTTTGGTTATTCAATATCTTATGTTCCAACAGAATCAATGGAACCCACAATTAATCCGGGAGAAACGGTTTTAATAAAAAAAGGTTCAATTAAAGATGCTAATATTGGTGATATAATTGTTTACTACGATGGTGAACGTTACATCATTCACCGTGTCACAAGAATTTTAGAAAATGGAAATTTAAAAACAAAAGGTGATAATACATATACTAATCCTGTTGAGGACTCTTTGCAAATTGATGAAAATATGTATTATGGTAAGTATATTAAAACGGTAAATTTCTTAAATTTTACTAGCATCTTTAAAAATAAAAATTTCATTTTTCCAATTTGTATATTAATATACGTTGTTATTCTTATCTCGGAGGGGATTTCAATTGCTAAAACAATTAAAAAGAAAAATGATGAGAATATAAAGAAGATGCAAGAAGAGCATAATCTTAAAATGCTTAAAGAAACACTTCGTGAAGAAGTAAAAAAAGAAATATTAGATGAAATAAATAAAAATGCCCTCAAAAAGTAATTTAATACAATTAAGATGTTATCTTTTGGTAGCATCTTTTTTTTGTTATTAAAGGTTAAATAACGTTGAAATTGGCCTTTCTTTTCGTGAAAACGTTTTCAAGACAACTTTTTTTTAAAATCATAATTTTTAGCTTTTTTTAATGAAAAATCTTATTTTTGGAGAAAATATTTAAGTGA
>ERZ779880.3071-NODE-3071-length-10559-cov-16.599676_pt1 | contig 10559 bp, 6 predicted proteins | sample MGYA00511555_ERZ779880 | MGnify/ENA primary metagenome ERZ779880 (study PRJEB29588, sample SAMEA2145815) | human gut metagenome | biome: human gut; feature: human-associated habitat; material: faeces | place: Denmark | collected 2008/2010 ...
TTTTATAGTCAATGAAAAAAAAGAAGGCGCATCGTGTATTACGACACACCTTCATAAACAACTTTTTTCTTTCTTTTGTGAAGCACCTGTACGACCAACGGGAATCTGCCGTTTTGAGTTCTTCTTCCTTTTACTAACACTGTTTTAACTGTTGCCATAAGTCTTAAAATATTAAATGTTATCTTCTTGTCTCACCTGTTTTCAGCAAGGAGGCTACAAATTTATATACATCAATGATATTAAACTAGGAAAGTTTATTCATCCTGTCGGAATCATTGGAAAGATGACAAGTTACAGTCTGTGAAAGGTTCTGTTGTCTTCTCCTGAAAAGAGGCATATGCTGAACAGTACCCCATAACTTACCAATCAGACATGATATATCCGAATCCACATTTTGGGGTGTTCAGAAACAGTTTCTGTTTCCTCTGCGGGGAAACTCTTGCTTGACTTTGCAAATATGGTTTATATCTTCTATACTTTAATGGATAATGCTCCGAATATCATATAGAATGCCGAAACGTTTTCAGGTATACCGGGGAATAGCCATTGGTGGATATTATGGACAATAAACTTACGGTTAAAGATTCCCAATAATCAATAGCACCATGTATACCATTTTACCGATATAATTACCAAAAGAATATACCGTCTATATATGATAACAGACAATATATTTCATATTTAAGACAAAATGCATATAATCTTGTTTTTACTATATGTTTTTTAGAATTATTTAATTATGTTCGTGCCAGTTATTAAATTTTAAAGCAACAGTCCTTAAAAATATGAAAACTCTCGATTTTTATTAAAAGCCGGTTTGTATGCCGGGCTGTATCACTAATCCTCTGTTGACATTTACAGTTCCGATACATTTATCTGTATCACAGTACTCACTTAAATATTAATACTTATGAAACAAAAACTAATCTTGTTTGTTTCCTTCCTTTTTTGGGGAATAGGAGTGGCATTCTCCCAAATAAAGGTGACGGGAATTGTTGTTGACGAACAGGATGAGCCCGTTATCGGTGCGACCATCCAAATCAAGGGAGACAAATCAAAAGGGACCATTACTGACATTGATGGGAAGTTTAAAATCTCGGCACCACAAAATGCACAGCTGGTAGTTTCTTTTGTCGGCATGCAAAGTGAGGAGGTAAAGGTTGCCCCAACAATGAAGATTACCTTGCATGCCAGTTCCGAGATGCTTGAGGAAGTGGTGGTCACCGGTATGGTTGCTACAGACAAACGGTTATTTACCGGTGCGGCAGATAAACTCTCCGCTTCAGATGTCAAAATCGACGGTATGGCCGACATAAGCAGGGGGCTGGAGGGGCGTTCTGCCGGTGTGTCCATCCAGAATATTTCGGGCACCTTTGGTACAGCACCCAAAATCCGTGTGCGTGGAGCTACTTCCATTTATGGGAATTCCAAACCGTTATGGGTGGTAGATGGTGTCATTCAGGATAATGTGGTTGATGTCGGTGCGGATGATCTTTCTTCCGGTGATGCCGTTACCCTGATCAGTTCGGCCATAGCAGGGCTGAATCCCGACGACATAGAAAGCTTCCAGATTCTGAAAGACGGATCCGCCACATCCATTTATGGGGCTAAAGCCATGGCTGGAGTAATTGTGATCACAACCAAGAAAGGCAGGCAGGGAAACAGTAGCTTTTCCTACACCGGAGAATTCACGACCCGGTTGAAACCCAATTACCGGACTTTCAACATCATGAACTCTCAGGACCAGATGGGCATCTATCAGGAACTTCAGGAGAAAGGATGGCTGAATTTTGCATCCGTATACAGGGCCAGCAGCAGCGGTGTCTATGGAAAGATGTACCAGCTTACCCACTTTTACAATCCTGTGACGGGACAGTTCGGGCTTTCCAATACTCCGGAAGCGAGAGCTGCCTATTTGCGGCAGGCTGAGTTCAGAAATACGGACTGGTTTGATCTGCTTTTCAGCAATTCACTGATGATGAACCATTCCGTCAGCATGGCCACAGGAAGTGAGAAGTCCTCATCCTACATCTCATTGAGTGTGATGAATGATCCGGGCTGGATGAAACAGAGCAAGGTGTCACGGTATACAGCAAATTTGAACAATACCTATAACATAACAAAGCAACTCTCATTCACGGGAATCGCCAATGCCTCTTACCGCAGGCAGCAGGCCCCGGGAACATTGGGGCAAAGCAGTGATGCCGTTTCTGGTGAGGTGTCCCGTTCTTTTGACATCAATCCTTATTCATATGCCCTGAATACTTCCCGCACGCTGGATCCAAAACTTAATTATATGCGCAATTATGCGGACTTTAATATCTTTAATGAACTGGAAAATAATAATATTTCCTTGAATATCGTTGATTTAAAATTCCAGGGAGAATTCAAATGGAAGCACAAGACAGGAATCCAAGTCAGTTTTCTCGGTGCATTGAAGTATTCCTCCGTATCGCAGAACCACCAGATAAAGGATATGTCCAATCAGGCTCTTGCATACCGTGCCATGGGGGATGCCACTATTATAAATGCCAACTCATGGCTTTACAAAGATCCGGAGAAACCGAATACTTTGCCACAGAGTGTTCTTCCCAAGGGAGGCTTTTACAATAAGAACGAGTATAAAATGCTCAGTTATGACTTCCGTCTGGCGGCTACCTATAACCGGGAGTTTAATGAAACCCATATTCTGAATTCCTATGCGGGAGCTGAAGTGAATTCTCAGGAACGCAGCAGTGACTGGTCCGAAGGCTGGGGAATGCAGTATGACAACGGTGAACTCCCATTTTTTGATTATCTGGCCTTCAAAAGAATGCGGGAACGTAACACGAATTATTATGGCGTGAGCAATACGGTCAACCGTCAGATCGCATTTTTTGCTACAGGAACCTATTCATACAAGAGAAGATACACGTTGACCGGTACGTTGCGTTATGAAGGCAGCAACCGTCTGGGTAAGGCCCGTTCCGCACGCTGGTTGCCTACATGGAATGTGGCGGCAGCCTGGAACATGCACGAGGAAGAGTTTTTTAAGAAACTGCAACCTGCTTTCTCGTACCTGACCCTGAAAGCCTCTTATTCGCTTACTGCCGATGCCGGTCCTACTTGGGTGACAAACTCACGCGTTGTCATCAACAGTTACAATCCATGGCGTCCTTCTGCCGGTGTGGCAGAGTCCGGCTTGAGAATATCCGATTTGGAAAACTCATCCCTTACCTATGAGAAAAAACACGAATTGAATATAGGCGTGGATATGGGATTCTTGGATAACCGTATAAATCTGGCAGCCGACTGGTATAAGAGAAACAATTTTGACCTTATAGGGTGGACCAGTACACAAGGCGCAGGAGGACAGGTCAACCGTATGGGGAATGTGGCTTCCATGAAATCACACGGTTTTGAATTTACCCTTTCTACCAAGAATATAAAAAACAAGGGGTTCGAGTGGAGTACCGATCTGATTTTCGGCTTGAGCAAGACGGAGGTGACGGAACTCAACACCCGCTCCTTCATGTTTGCTCTCATCTCAGGAAGCGGGTTCACACGGGAAGGGTATCCGCACAGGGGGCTGTTTTCCATTCCGTTTGTAGGGCTGGATGAACAAGGCTTCCCTATATTTGAAATTTCCGATAAGAACAATCGGAAGGTGTTGGTGGATAAGAACAATTATGGCACGTTGAATTTCCAGGAGATGGAACATTTGGATTTCCTCAAGTATGAAGGCCCCACCGATCCTACTATTACGGGAAGCTTTGGAAATATATTTTCAATTAAAAATTGGAAATTGAATGTGTTCGTTACTTACTCTGCAGGAAACAAAGTGAGGTTGGATCCTGTCTTTAGGAGTACATACAATGATCTTGATGCGACTCCAAAGGAGTTTAAAAACCGTTGGAGGGTTCCCGGTGATGAGAAGAGGACAAATGTTCCTGTCATCTCTGCCCGCAGGCATCACCAGTTGTACTCCAACCTGAACTTAGGGTACAATGCCTACAACTACTCGACAGTCCGTGTTGCCGACGGTGGATTTGTCAGAATGAAGGAAATATCTCTGACCTACTCCCTGCCGGGTTCTCTGCTTGAAGGAAAATTGTTGAAGTCCGCTTCCATAAAGGTTCAGGCTACCAATCTGTTCCTGATTTATTCTGACAAGAAGCTTAACGGCCAAGATCCTGAATTTTTCCGTTCGGGAGGAGTGTCGGCTCCCGTTCCCAAGCAGTTTACCTGTACGCTGCGTTTGGGATTCTAAAACATAAGAAAAACAAGTATTGATTTAAAAATCGATTTTCAAATGAGAAAAGTATATTATATGGTTTGTATGCTCGCTGCATTATCTGTCATAATTTCCTGTGAGGATTTTTTGGACAAGATGCCTGATAAGCGGGCCGAGATTAACAGCAACCAGAAGATCAGTGAACTTTTGGTATCAGCCTATCCCAATGTCGATCCGATGATGATTTATGAACATCGTACAGATAATGTGATGGATAACGGCCGCAGGTTTGGAGAACCGGAACGTATGATTGTTGAGAATTATTTTTGGGAAGACATCAGTGAGACGGACTGGGATGCCCCCGAAGCGTTGTGGAACAGTTGTTACGGTGCGATTGCAGCAGCCAACCAGGCCTTGGATGCTATTAGGAAACTCGGGCCTGACCTAGGGAATGGCCCGCAAAGGGGAGAGGCTCTTTTGTGCAGGGCTTATGCTCACTTCTTGTTGGTCAACACATTCTGTCAGCCGTATCGTAAAAGTTCTGCAAGTTCAGATATGGGAATTCCTTATGTGGAAGAACCTGAGACAGTTATCGGAAAACAGTATGACAGAGGAACAGTCGCTTCCGTATATGAAAAGATTTCCCGTGATATAGAAGAAGGCTTTCCTTTGATTAATGACAACTCTTATGCTGTTCCTCTCTATCATTTCAACAAAAGGGCCGCTGCGGCTTTTGCATGTCGTTTTTATCTGTTTTACGGCAAATATGAACAGGCTTTGTCATATGCCGGAGCTGCTATTGATGAGGACCCTTCCTCTTCTCTGCGAAACTTGAAAAGTTATACAATACTAACGCAATCGGATGAATGGCGCGACAGGTTTATCAGCAAGGATGAGCCGGCCAACCTGCTTTTGGTAGCATTGCGGTCCAGATGGGGACGAAACTATACAACCCAACGGTACGGAAACTCCGACAATATAGTGAATCTGTTGATTTACCGTTCGAGTGGCCCGTGGGGAAAAGCCTTGGCGGATTTTGACTTGCTTTTCCACGCTTCGGGATATCCTGTCAAGTCACAACCGAAATACAATGAGATATTCGAGGTGACGAATGAGACCGCACAGACCGGACAGCCCCACGTAGTGCAGATGGCGTTTACAACAGATGAAACGCTGCTATGCCGAGCCGAGGCCAATGTTATGTTGAAGCAGTACGATGATGCGGCAAGAGACCTCTCCTTTTGGTATGTCAAGAAAGGGGGGGGGGCTGCTTCAGTTTCCGATATTGTTGATTATTATACAACCAGAGAAGCGGCCGACAAGCAGGCTCTTGCCAAAGGGGAACTGAGCCCGTGGCTCTTGCTGGTAAAACCATTCAATGCAACATTCCCCGTTGAAGATGGAGTGCAAGAAAAAATGCTCCAGGCTGTATTGCACGCACGGCGTATTGAAACAGTATTCAGCGGTTTGAGATGGTTGGACGTACGACGCTTCGGCATAGAAGTGGTACATAATGTGGAGGAGAAAGAGCCGGTTGTATTACCTGCCGGAGATCTTAGGAGAGTGATACAGTTACCACAAGCGGTAACTGCGGCGGGACTGTCTGCGAATCCCCGATGATTTTCTATTAATAACCTAAAAAAGAATAAATAATGAATAAACTGATATACATTTTAATGGGCATCGCAGTTGTGATTCTGTTCTCTTCATGCGGTCAGGAGGAACTGGACCATTCAAAGAGTATTTTTGACACCTCCTCAGAAGTTAAGAGTGAGTTTGACAAGTGGTTGAACAACAATTATGTGGAAACATATAACATTGACTATAAATATCGCCTGGAGGATATTGAGTCTGATTTCTCCAAGAATTTGACGCCCGCAGATCTTCTGCAAAGCATGCGTCTTGCAAAAATCATAAAGCATGTCTGGCTGGAATCCTATGTGGAGGTGGCGGGTATAGACTTTATGAGAAAACATGCCCCGGCCATCCTGCACATAGTAGGATCGGCCGCATGGAATGGAGATGGAACAATCACGCTCGGCACGGCCGAAGGTGGACTCAAAATCACTCTCTATATGACAAACTGGTTGAATCCCAAGGATATTGCTAATATGAACAAATGGTTCTTCAAGACCATGCATCATGAATTCACCCATATATTACAACAGGATATCAATTATCCGCAGGAATACAATCTGATCAGTGCCGAGGACTACCGTCCTTCAGGATGGCACAACAGGCATGAACTTGCAGACTATGCCAGTCTTGGATTCATTACGGATTATGCCGGCAGCATGCCCGTAGAGGATATAACCGAAGTCACATGTTGTTATGTGACCTTTACAGATGAGGAGTGGAATGCCGTATTCGAAGCGGCCGGTGAACAGGGACGTGCCAAACTGAACCAGAAAGTAGGCATAATGAAGCAGTATATGCTTGAGGTTTGGAAAATTGATATGGACCGGCTGAAAGCGGTAGTGCGCCGCAGGATGAATGAAGTGATACAGATGGAACTGTTGGAACCCGAATGGCTCCCGGTCCCTGCAAACAGCCGAGCTACAACCAAGGCTGCATTCCAACTGCTGGAAGAACAGTTGCGCGGACAATGGGCACATGCTTTGGAGGAGATGGACCAGCATCCAGACCGCTGTCATATCCATAATGCTAATTTGATTAATATTTTACAACATGACAACAAGTAAGACCATGAAAAATAGATTGTATATGCAGCTTTTTCTGCTGTTGGGTATATGCGCTCTCGTGTCTTGTAAAACTGAAATTGATGACTATTTCGACAGTTCTGCATCACAGCGTATAGAAAATGAGATCTTGAAATATAGAGAATTGCTCTCTTCCCCTCAATACGGCTGGGCTATGGAATATTTTCCCGGAGGCACCAATCAGGCTTTTGGCGGTTATGCCCTGGCCGTCTCTTTCTCACAGGACGGGTATGCCACTTTTCTTTCCAGTTTGTCGGATGATGTGGGCAAGTCGGTGACAAGTCTTTATTCCTTGAAGAAGGATATGGGGGCAACCTTGAATTTTGATACCTATAATGAGCTCTTCCATTATTTCTCTGACTCAGATATCAGTGACGGTGACGGGCAGGGAAAAGGACTTCTGGGAGACTATGAGTTTATTTTACATTCGGCCACAGAATCCGAAATTTTAATGTATGGGAAAAAGCATGGTTCTGCCATACATATGTATGCCTTGAAGGAACCGGCAGAGGTATATCTGCAGAAAGCCAAGGAGAATCGGATGAGTTACCAGAATATTGCCGCAGTCAGCGGATTGAAAGGCACCTTTGCAGGTAAGCCTGTCACGGGTGATGTGATAACTTCCCAATATTTCATGCTTACCCAAGGAGACAAGCAGACAAAATTTTCCTTTATGTTTACCGACAAGGGAGTCAGACTGTATGCGCCAATAGAACTTGACGGACAGAGAGTGGAGAAACTTGTATGGAATGCTGATGAAAAGACATTTTCCAGTCCTGATGGAACCACGCGACTGGAATTGATTGCCGATCCTTTGGGCTTGAGGGAAGAACAGCTCCTGGGTGAATATGCATTGTCTTATACCGGTAAGAAAACGGATGTTTCTATCAGCAAACAGCCCAATGGAGGTATTCTGATGAAAGGGCTTCCTTTTGATGTAAGGCTTACTTATAATTCCAAGAAGGGAGCGCTGGAACTGAACAGCCAGCAGTTGAAAACCTCTCCGGATATACGGCTGGCCATATGGTGCTCGCAGTTGGGGAATCTGACGTGGGGCACTGGTTATGGTCTCACTACCCGCTGGAACGGGGATGATGAAAACTTTGTCCTTGAGCTGGTGGATAATGGATATGAATGGTTTGTCGGGGGCAAAAGGATCTATGCCGATGCTTTTATACTGTGGAATACGGCAGGTGGAGAATACAAGGGGTATGGTGATTCCCGTTTTCAGAATTTAAAACTGACTAAGAAGAAATAGGAGGGAAATGTTATGAAAGAAAAAAAATATAGTTTGTCTTTATTCAGCTTGTTCATGACCGGATTGTTTTTTCTTTTTTCATGCTCGGATAAAGGAACTGAAACAGAAGACAATCAGTACTTTCAGGTCGTACGGACCGATACAGATATAGATTATACAGGGGGGAGTGTTGTGATACAGACCAATGTGGATGGAGTGGAGGCACATTCCAAAGATGCCTGGCTGACGTCCGAGGTGTCGGGTTCCCAGGTGCGCCTGACAGCTTCAGCCAATCCCGGTTATGAGTCAAGGACGACAATGGTTCTGCTGACTTATGGAGATGAAACTCAGCAGGTTCCGATAACACAGCTGGGTGTCATATCCATTGTAGATGTTTATTCATATGATTTTCAAGAGCATGGGGGAAGCAAGGGCTTTTTATGGAAAACAGATCAGGAATATAAAATAACGGGTGTTGACCCTTCATGGCTCTCTTATGAAATCAAGGATGATTCTATTTATTTTAAATCAGCCGCATTAGGAATATACGATGATACACGTTCCTGTACGGTAAATATCACAGCCGGCACTTATTATAATAAAGAAGTGGTGTTCAGACAGGTGGCACCACCTCTTTCTTACGAATTGATTCCCGGAAACTATACATTGGAATATACCAGATGGGTTGGTTCTGAGAAACTCAGAACAGATGTGAAATTGGTTGAAAAGGAGGCAGGAATAACCTTTGTTCTTAAAGGGCTGGCTTTTGACATTACTGTCCTGTTTGATTCCGGACAACCGGGAATAGCCATCAAATCACAGTTCCTTCAAAAAGCAGACGGTCAGGATGTATGGTTGGCTGCGTGGGAAGGACAAGGTAGAGGACAGCTGTGGCCTGATAGCAGATTCGGTGTGATGAGCCGGTGGAATGGTGACAAAAAAAATATTGAATTCACAATGATTCCTGATGGGGTAATTGATGAAACTTGGCAAGATGATGCTGGTAGTCCTGTCATAACCAGAGGGTTTATTCTATGGGGGAAGAGCGAATATACATCCGGTGGGGAAAGCCGGCTGATCAATATGAAGTTCATTAAGAAGAACCAATAAAGTCTTGTTTATTGGGGTGGAACAGTCTTTCTCACAAGGCATGTTCCACCAATTTTATTAAATTTGATACGTGCGGTGTATTTAACTTGAAACTCCAGTCCGGAGGGTTCTATTTGTAATATTTCATAGCATATCTGGTCTCTTTACATGAAAATAATATGGATCGGCATCAAATAGGAAACAGGACTGTGGATAAATGTATTCTGATAGGAGGCTTTTATCCTCAACATCACCTTTTGTCCGTCTTTAGAATAGGCTTGACAATGAGTGATTCACAAGCGGCAGTGAGAAATAAAATTATGTGCATATTTTGCAACCGTTATCAGAGTCTCTTTGAATGTTTTCCAAAATTTTATGAGCCTGTTGATAATCGATGGAAATCATAACGTATTCTTGATGTGCATTTATATTTGCAATACTATACCAGATGTTATGATAAATAATGTAAGAGAGCTAAAAAACTCATCATGACATGAAGTATATAATCCCGACGCCGTGTTCCTTATTGTTTATTATAAATAACAGACAATATGTTGTTATTCTCGGATAAGGACAATAAAAATCAATACCAATTACTTTTATTTTTATTATCTTTGTACAGATCAAATAGTTAAACAGTCATTTAAATCTCAAGACAGAACGGGATTATCAAGAACTTTGTTGTGAAACAAAATTTCCCAACCTGTTTTTTGGCAGTGTTTACATGTTGTAGTAATTCCAGGAAAGTCCTGTATGTATCCCCTATGCATGGACTTTCCTTTAGTCGGTTTAAGATTTAACATGTAGTGACCTGATGTTCATCGGATATTTAATTTTTGACTGATTGCGAATGTTTTTGTCGTGAGACAAAACATGCTCCGTTCATTTGTATGCTAACACTACAAACGAGTCCCAAAGGACTCGTTTGTTTTTAGAAAAGAACATGAAATCGTTTATTCTCTTCCTCTAAACATACTAAAGACCATATAATAAAACAGAAATAGGCAATGATAGCCCCTAATTAAGATATTGTATTCTGATACTCGGTGTCTGCTGAAATCTGACTGCCAATACTGTTTCCTAAGGATATATTACAGCATATTCCACCACATTCGTTTTCAATCCGATATCCTTGAGTGTTTAATGACATGCAGCCGTTCGTACGGACTGTTCTTTCTTTAGGGTATGTCCCATCTTGATTTATAAAAACAGAAAAAAGATGAAGAACTGATTGGGCAGGATATGCGGTCAATTCTTCATCATTAGCTCCGGATGCAATTATGCAGTATCCTTTATTGTC
>ERZ779880.3079-NODE-3079-length-10527-cov-8.829163_pt1 | contig 10527 bp, 8 predicted proteins | sample MGYA00511555_ERZ779880 | MGnify/ENA primary metagenome ERZ779880 (study PRJEB29588, sample SAMEA2145815) | human gut metagenome | biome: human gut; feature: human-associated habitat; material: faeces | place: Denmark | collected 2008/2010 ...
ATTGGCACCGTAGATGCTGTCTTTATTATAACCAAGCTGTCCAACCCATCCGCACTTATCTGACTGGTAAATTCGATCATAATTATCTGTATTTTCAATTTTTGTGTAGGCTGCATTATAGATGCCGACATTGGAATCATAATAAGACACCCAAAAATATCCGCCGTCACCAAAGCCAGTTCCCCAGCTGTTCATGCAAAGCCATGCGCCATTTCCCTCTGGCTGTGTACGAAAATTTGACGCGGCATAACCATCATCCCAACCAACAATCAGCGTATCATGATTTATTTTGTTCGTTCCTATATAACAGTATGCGTTCTGTGCATTGTTATAATATAAAGATTCGCTGTTTTCACCGCTGACCTCACAGTAGATAGATGTCTGGACACTTCCATACAGATAAACAGCCCGCTTAATTGCAGATTGATCTTTTGACGGAATAATCTGAATTTCCTGCACATGCTTGACTGCCCTTAATGATGTATCAGTTTTTCCATCACCGTATTGGTCATCTTCTTCACGCACAGGTCCTTTCCATGAGAGCAGATACGCCATCGCCATAGTGTACTCACCGCCCGTATCCTGTTCCCAGGTATATCCATTATTCAGACTCATGTGATCAACTGAGAAATGCCAGCTTTCCTCCGGAAGAAGTGCTGCCTCTAATGCACCGACTGATGCAAATGCCCAGCATGTACCAAGCTTTCCCTGATTCATAACTGGCGCATCAAGACCATACAGCCTTGGGTCAAATGCTGAAGGAAGCTTAGAGGCTTCTGGACGGATATCAGTAAATCGAATTGTATTGGCTGACGCATCCCACTCGACCTCATAGTCAAGTCCCTTCGCTACTACATCCGCACTTAAATAGTAAGATCTTCCCTGAAAAACAAGTGCATTCGTGATCTTTTCCTTTTCACCATTGATTACGATCTCTTCTTTATTTTCCTCTGCCTCTATGCTTCGGTCATTGCGGTATGCCTTCAGTGTTTTGTGATCATAGATTCCTACATTGCAAAGAAAGACATCGCGAAGCGTATCCACTGGAATCATCAGTTGTCTGTCATCTGCCATATATGGCTGTATATCATTCTTTGCCAAGCGCTTTCCATCCACGCTCAGACTGATTTCCTTTTGGTTTGTCTTTGCTGCAATCAGCTCATTCCATTCATCACAAACGCCTGCCTGCGTATAGCCGCTTCTAACTGTGCTTGTTGTCTGCCTTTGATACAGACAGACAACAGCTAACACTAACAGTGCAAGAGCTGCGGCAATATACCACTGTTTATATTTCACTCGTTCTTTGTTCCCTTCTCGGCGGCTTCGGGCCGATGTACTGATAATAGTAGGTCTTAATCATTCCGTTGTAAATTTTACGGTTCTTGTCCGCTTTCTTGCCAATTGCATTCTGTGCATCCTCATAGGATGTGATTAAATACATAGACCATGTGTCCAGCTTGGCAAAACGATCACCTATTGTACGGTACAGCTCTGGCAGATCTGCCTTCTCTTCAAGACGCTCGCCATAGGGCGGATTCGTAATTAAAAATCCATATTTTTTCGGATGAGACAGTTCGCTCACCGGCCGCTGCTGGAAATGAATCAAATGATCCACACCCGCTGCCTCAGCATTTTGTCTGGCTGCACGGATAATCTCTCCGTCAATATCATATCCCTGAATATCTGTCTTTACAGACAAATCTACAAGATCATTTGCCTCGTCCATAGCATCATACCAGGTTTTCTTTGGAATCAAATTTTTCCAGCTCTCAGACAAGAAGCTTCTATTCATGCCTGGCGCCATATTCGCTGCCATCATAGCTGCTTCGATTGCAAAGGTACCGCTTCCGCAGAATGGATCAACAAGAATACGATCCTTTTTCCATGGGGTCAGCATAATCAATGCACTTGCAAGTGTCTCACTGATTGGTGCCTTTGTTGTGCTCTGACGATATCCTCTCTTATGAAGACTCTCTCCTGTTGAATCAATGCCGACAGTAAACTCGTCCTTCATGGCAAATACTCGTACTGGATAAGATGCACCTGTCTCCGGAATCACCTCTGTATGATACGCACTCTTTAAGCGCTCTACGATTGCTTTTTTCATGATGGACTGAATGTCTGATGATGAATAAAGCTTGCTCTTTACGGTGGATGCCTTTGTTACCCATACCTTGCCATCCTTTGGAATCCACTCTTCCCATGGCAGTGCCTTTGTGCACTCAAACAGCTCGTCAAATGTGCGCGCTGTAAAGCTGCCTGCCTTTAACAGGATACGCTCTGCGCTGCGAAGAAATACATTAGCGCGGCAGAGCGCTTCCATATCTCCTATAAAGGTTACTCTTCCATCTTCTGTTTTGCTGATATCATAACCAAGATCATCGATCTCTCTTTTTAACACCGCCTCTAATCCAAAGTGACACGGTGCAATTAATTCGTATGTTTTCATTTAGCCTCCAATTTTGTGTTTTTATATTTGTAAGCCAGACGTTTTTCCTGCAGCATTTATCATACAATAGCTACATATTGCTGAAACGACGGTATGCCTGCAGCCCTCCATTTACGGAGAGCACATCATAGCCGTACTGGCTTAACTTTCTGCCTGCGAGAATACTGGTTGTACCCCACTCACAGTATAACACTAGAAGGCGGTTTCGGGGAAGTCTTTTCTTGTAATCTTCTAAAAAATCATAAGGAATATTTACGGCACCCTCGATATGACCCTGCTCATACTCTTCTTTTGTGCGAAGATCGATCAGGTAGGCACCTGATCTTCTATAATCATCAAGTGTACTTGCTGCGATTAGTCTCATGAAAAGCACCTCCGAAAATTTCTTGTCTTTTCAGACTATGCTATACTTTATTCTATGCGTATGTTACTCGGAAGGTCTATGAAGGGCAGCATCATAAGTTGCTGTTCACGGACATGGTTACGAAAAGCCCTTCGGTGATGGTTTCGTCGGAGCCCCTTGTTCCCGCAGCGCTGTTTCGGTAACGTTGACAACTCATTAATGTCTTGGTATAATTTAACAAAATTATCGGAACGGCGGTGATGACCATGAAATTTAAAATTGCAATCTGCGATGATGAGCAAAATCAAATTGACTATATGGCTTCGATTGTTGCATCGTGGAGTGCTCACGCAGGACATAATTGCGAAATACGCACGTTTGCATCTGCTGAAGCTTTTCTGTTTGAATATGAAGAAGATAAGGCATTTGACATTCTTCTGCTTGATATTGAAATGGAAAATATGAACGGCATTGAACTTGCTAAGCGCATCCGCAAAGATCACAACCGTGCTGAAATCATTTTTATTACTTCGCATTTTGAGTTTGTCTGGGAAGGTTATGAAGTGGATGCGCTTCATTATCTGACGAAACCGCTCTCTGCTGAAAAACTCACGCAGGTTCTGAGCAAAGCTGCAGATAAGCTTTCTGTCGAACCGCCGTCGGTGGTAATCTCTTGCGATGGTGAAACGCTCAAATTATATGAATCAGATATCCTCTATGCAGAAGCCTTTCTGCATTACATTGTCATTCACACAAAAGACAACGAGTACAAGATCAAGGAACCTATATCTGTGTTTGAAAATAAAGTAAGCGATGATTTCTATCGTATTCACCGTTCTTACCTAGTTTCGCTTAAATATATAACTCGAATTTCTCGTACATCCGTTACTATCGGAAACTCAACCCTTCCTCTTTCCAGAGGAAAGTACGACGATATCAACCGAGCATTTATCGAGCATAATTGAGAATCGAGGAAACTTATGAGAAAGAAAACATACTTAAAGCTGGTTGACTATCAGACGGAACAATCTGAAAAACACTTAAATGAAGTGCGAAGTATCCACAAGGAAATGAGAGGTTACAAGCATGATTTTCACCATCATCTTCAAACATTAAAAGGTCAACTTGAAGCTGGAGAAATTGAGCGTGCGCTTGCTTATATCGAGCAACTTGACACGCAACTAATGCAGGTGGATACTCTGTTGAAAACTGGTAATGTATCTCTTGATGCCATTTTATCTGCAAAGATCGCACAGGCAAAGGCAGAAGCTATTACGGTTACCGTGAAAGCCAATGTGCCAGATATCCTGACAATTTCAGATTTGGAATTGAGTATTGTCATTGGGAATCTGCTTGACAATGCGATTGAATCCTGCCGTACCGTCACAGAAGAACGATTTATTCGTATTTTTATTTCTATGAAAGGAACAATGCTTTATTTTTCTATGCTCAACACAGCAGGTCCAAAGAAGAAAAAGACAGGTTCTTTGTTTGCAACCCACAAGGACGGTGTTCACGGGTTCGGTTTGCGCCGTGCCGAAGCAATCCTTGAAGAACATGGCGGCTGGGTCAAGTACAACAGTGAAGACGGTGCTTTTACTTCGGAATTTTTGGTGCCAGCCATCGAGTAATTTGCAATTCATGCACAGACAAAAGCATTTGGTGCACAAATTTATAATCGTGCAACTTCGTGTGTTAGCATAGGTGTATAGATAGGAGGTACGCGAATATGAAAAAAACTAACAGAAGTTCGCACGATGAATTAAATCTCACCAATTATTCGGCAATGAAAAACATCCTATATTGCCTGAATAATACAGTCAAATGTCATTCTCCGCTTTTGTGTTTGTGTTCTTTAAAAATACTGATTGGCACGTTAATTCCAATTTTAACAACCATTCTGCCCAAAATAGTAATCGAGATGATTACTGCAAAACAAAGCGTATATAAATTGGCATCTGCCATTCTCAGCTTTATGGGCAGCCTTGCCATTCTATCTGGTGCTGACAAATTTCTGACTAAGTTGATTTATCATCAGAAATTCAGAATGAACACATTTTATCTCAAACATGCGGCACTGAAAGGATTGACAACTGACTATATCAACCAAGAAAATGGAATTTTTCGGAAGCTTCAAACAGAAAGTTTTGAGTGCTGTAACGGAAATTACTCTCCGCTTTCCAATATATATGAAATTTTGATAAAACTCTGTACCAGTTTTTTGGGATTATTTGTTTTTGGTTCTATGCTCATTCAGGTTCACTTGGGAATCATTATTTTTCTAATTATAATAACTGTAATCAGCTATTATTTAAATCAAAAAATCATTGCATGGACAGCTGCAAATAATAATGAGCGGATTGGTTATCAGCAGCGACTCCACTATATTAACGATATTTCTGGTGATATTCGTTCTGCAAAAGATATTCGTCTATACAAAATAGCTGTATGGTTTTCCGATATTTACAACACCAATATGAAAGGAATTGCCGACTGGTACAAACGATTTACACGCAAACTTTTGGGTATTGCAGTATATGACAGTAGCTTAGCTTTCCTTCGTGAAAGTATTGTTTATTTCTATCTACTCTATCTTATCTGGAATGGTCAAATAACGGTTGCAGAATTTGTCATGTATTTAAGTGTTGTTACTAACTTCTCGTCATGGCTTGGCAATATTTTTTCAGATTTATCCTCGCTTAACCAGATAAATTTGAAAATCAATTATTTTCGTTCCTACCTTGAATACCCAGAAACATTTAATCGAAACAATGGCGTAACAAATTCGGTGGACGATTGTCCAAAAGAAATTGAACTCAAAAATGTGAGTTACCGATACGAGGGTGCAAATCACAATACATTACAAAATATCAACCTGAAAATAAATCCCGGTGAACATATCGCAATCGTGGGATTAAATGGTGCAGGCAAAACGACACTTGTTAAGCTGCTATGCGGTTTGATTGATCCGACAGAAGGACAAATATTCTATGATGGCATTGATATCCGCAAATACAATCGCACCGCATTTTATAGACTCTTTTCTGCTGTATTTCAACAATTCAGTATTCTGCCTGTGACCATTGCGGAAATTGTTTCCGAAACTACGCCAGAAAATATTGATTATAATAAAGTGAAACGCTGCTTAATTGTCGCAGGGTTATGGAATAAAATCGATCAACTGACCAATGGTGTAAACAGTCAATTTGGAAAAACAATATACGACGATGGTGTCGAATTTTCCGGCGGCGAAATTCAGAAATTGTTGCTCGCGCGTGCAATGTACAAAAATGCTCCTGTTATGCTTCTTGATGAACCTACAGCTGCCCTTGATCCCATTGCAGAAAACACATTATATGGAAATTACAATCAAATAAGTTTTCAAAAAACGACTGTATTTGTTTCGCACCGACTGGCAAGCACAAGCTTTTGTGACCGCATCATCCTGATTGAAAACGGAAAAATCTGTGAGGAAGGCAGTCATAATGAACTGCTTAAGCAAAACGGAACGTATCGTATGCTTTTTGAGACACAAGCAAAATATTACAAAAATAATCTCGATAAAACGGAGGTGGCAGAATGAGCAAAATTGCGCTTACCAAAAGAGTTTCTATCACCATGCGCGGATTTTCAATCTTAAAGCAGTACTGTCCAGGGCTTGCACAGGGAAAGGCTGCGTATGAATTGATCAATTCCATCCAGCCCTTCATTTCCGTTTGGTTTACTGCTCAGATTGTAAACGAAATTTCATCACAAAGAAGATTCAATACAATTTTGCTTTTTATTCTAGGTGCAGTGTTACTCAACTTTATCTGTTCTCTCCTTAAAAACATACTCAATCACGTCTGCAACGAAAAAGAGGCACAAATGTGGAACTGGTTTGAAAAAATATTCTCAGACAAGCAGATGTCTCTTGATTTCGTTGATCTGGAAAATGCCGCAATCCAGCATCAACGACAGGAAGCACAAGAAAACCTCTACATGTTCGGTAACGGTCTGGCACAGCTCTTTTGGGGGATATCCGCACTTGTACGAACACTCGTATATATCATACTCTCTCTTGCAATGACAATCTCTTTGTTTCTTTCTTCATCTGGAAACCGATTTATTGATCATCCTATCTGGATACTCATTATCCTAGTTTGTATTGCGATTGGTGGTTTGAGCAAGTCCAAAGCTACTATCAGCGAAAACGATATCTTCATGGAGTATTGCAAAAACACAGTTTGGTTTAATCGCGTCTTTCTGTTTTTTGGCAAAGAACTGTATATGAATCCAGAAAAAGCCAAAGACGTTCGCATATACAGTCAAAACACGGTTGCTGAAAAAATGCTGGATAAACTCATCTCGCACGAAAAAGAGAACCAATCTGATATCGTCAAAATGGCTCTCTATCCTGCTATTGCTCAAATCATCATTGTTTTTGCAAATGCAGTTTGTTATCTGTTTGTGGCATCAAAAGCCTTGTTTGGTGCTTTTGGCGTCGGCAATATTGTACAATATGTTGCTGTTTTATCAAGACTCGGAGAAGGCTTACAGGAATTGATGTATCTCTTATCCGATAATGAAGTATATTGTACCCACCTACAAAACCTGTTTGCGTATCTGGATTTGCCAAATCATATGTATCAAGGTTCGTTAACTGTTGAAAAAAGAGATGACAACGAATACTATGTGGAATTTAAAAATGTTTCGTTTCAGTATCCAAATGCAGATTCCTATGCGCTTAAGCATGTGAATTTAAAATTTAAAGTTGGTGAAAAATTGGCTGTTGTTGGAATGAATGGATCTGGCAAGACCACGTTTATTAAGCTGATGTGCCGCTTATATGATCCAACCGAAGGAGAAATACTGCTCAACGGTGTGAACATCAAGAAATATGACTACAACGAATACACTTCCATTTTTTCGGTCGTTTTTCAGGATTTTCGTCTTTTTTCCTTCTCTCTTGGGCAAAATGTCTCTGCCAGTGCTTCTTATGATGAAGATAAAGTGATCGAATGTTTGAAGAAGGCCGGATTTGCCGAACGTCTCAACTCATTACCAAATAAGTTAAATACGTTTCTTTACAAAGATATTGATGCTGATGGCGTAGAGATATCCGGCGGAGAAGCACAAAAGCTTGCTCTTGCCCGTGCTCTCTACAAAAATGCACCGTTCATCATCCTTGACGAACCGACTGCTGCACTCGATCCAATTTCAGAATACGAAGTCTATAGTAAATTTAATGAAATCGCAGGAACCAAAACCGCTATCTATATCAGTCACCGTCTTGCATCATGCCGCTTCTGCGACAAAATTGCTGTATTTCATGAAGGAGAAATCATTCAACTCGGAAGTCATGAAGAACTCCTTGCCGACAGCAACGGAAAATATTATGAACTGTGGAATGCACAGGCGCAATATTATACAACGTAAAATTTCAAAAATGCCGCTTGCACAGATCTTTTTTGTCGGTGCAGGCGGCATTTCTTCTATTCCTGCATTTGCCAATATAGATAATCATCCCATGCTCTGTCACTCCATAGTTTCTTCATCACTCTACCTCAATCAGCTCATGTTCTTGTGCTTTTCCTGCCTCAAACTGTGCGATACTTCGATCAATCATTGCAAGATATTCTGCATTTTTCGCAGCTTTTACCAATTGATTGTATTGCTCCAAGCTCATCAGTACAACATTTTTCTCCACTTTACGGGTTACACTGACTTAACCCAGCGGCAAGCCACTGGGGTTCCATTGACGGAGTTCTAGTGTCTGCGTACATCGCAAGGACTTTGGCAGACACATCTGTTCCGGAGCAACAAAACTCGCGAACAAGCAGTCCTACGACCACATTTGTGTCGATTCGATGGAACTGAATCTTCACATTCGCGTTCTCTGGGCCACAAGATCTCCCAGATGGATACTAAGTCAAATACCCGGGGCTATGAAATTAAACGGTACGAATACCGGAATTCATAATCTTTTTTCCTGAACGAATGATTTCTTCAATCATGTTCTTTTCTTTTTGATACATAGTGGCAAAATTAGATCGACATTTTAGTTTGTTGATCTGTGTATAAGTTTTATTGATACAATACAGTAAGTAAGAGGAATACCAGTCTCTTTGAACTTTTGTCCCATCTGTCAGATGATACATTCGCTGTGACAATTTCTTTGGAATGTAACTATCTGATGTGTGATCGTACTGACTGGCACGATATAAAATCGGTACCTCAACATACATCCCACCTGTTGATTCAAAAAGCTGTTTTGCCTTTGCCTGCAGGTAGCCGGGGCAACGATTTTTTATGGATCTTCCGAAGCGCTTTTTTCGCTTCATTCGTCCATTCTTATCGACCGGATTCTCTGGATTTGCTCTTTTTTGTAGTTTCTTTGCATTTGGCGGTTCTGTGATAAAGCAGTCTCCCAAGGATCGAAGGTGATTGACCTGCTCACGGATTGCCAGCGCTCGATTTTCTGCTGCAATCCGACACAATTCCTGATGTCTTTGTTTCAATTTCTGGTATCGTTTTGAAAAGTTCCATTGCTTGTGACCTTTCTTAACGGTACCATTTTCGTTGTAATGATTCGGATTCATCGCCCTTCGGGATCGTTCCATTGCTCGCAGGATCAAAGCCTCCTGTCTTTCCACATGCTGAATTGAATTTCCTCTTTCTGCCAGATTTTCAAGTCCCACTTCGGTATTGGAAGTGTAGGCGATTGTCTGCGTTCCGATATCACATCCAATATTTCCTTTTCCATAGTAATGTCTTGGTGTGCTGTCTTTTCTTCTTTTTGAGATTGCTTTTCCTTCAACTGTTATATGTACATAGACGCGAAGCCGTCCGCGAATCTTTTTACAGACGAGGGAAGCAAAACACGGTCTGTAGGTATCCGTAATAATTCCTTTTGACATCTGATCCACCGCATGAGCATCCTGTAGTTCTGGTTCTGCCAAATATGCAAGAATTGCTTTTTCTTCATCCCAAAGCCACAAATCCTTTGCTTTATATTTACAGGGAATTGTAACTTTTCCGTACTTCACAATCAGCCCTGACTGAGAAGAATCAATGACAAGCCCGCGTGTGGATTGTTTTGCCCGAATCTCCGGAAGATCGCCGCGCTTTTTGAAATGTAACTTTCTTCCGCTCGAATACAATATCGTTTCAATTGCAGCCCAAATATCTTCTGCACGGGAGAGAGCAAAGATGCTTTGAAGATGATACGTTTCTTTTAATTCCATCATTTTGGTCCGGCAAAAATCCCATGTCACCTGATAAGACTCTCTCATCTGATTCATTGAATTGGTAATTTCAGCGCGTTCCTTTTTCAGGTGATTCAGCTTTTGTGTTTCCTCATCTGATAGAACTTCTTTCTTTTCCAGTGCATGGATTGGATCCGATACTTTTCCATACAGTTTCTGCAAGGCACGATATCTCTTTGTGCGCAAAAGCTGCTCCAGATTTCGTTCCATAATACCGAGGAGTTCATTTCCACATTGGCGCAGATGGTCGGCATCCGAAAAAATGCGTCGCTTTTCATCTTCGCTTATATCAGCTTCAAACACGACAACATGTCGATTTGATTTTTTATGGAACTTACGCAATGCTTTTTGATATTCGCTTGGCTCCTGCTTTTTCCGAATCGCCATAAAACTCCTTTCTTTCCCGGTAATCAACTTAGGAATCTATCGATTGCTTTTTCTTATTAATAGTGAATATATACTCCTCATTACTATAATTAGTATATCAT
>ERZ779880.3084-NODE-3084-length-10509-cov-8.727090_pt1 | contig 10509 bp, 8 predicted proteins | sample MGYA00511555_ERZ779880 | MGnify/ENA primary metagenome ERZ779880 (study PRJEB29588, sample SAMEA2145815) | human gut metagenome | biome: human gut; feature: human-associated habitat; material: faeces | place: Denmark | collected 2008/2010 ...
TTAGCCGTTAAAGCGCACGCCGGTGTCCGGATGGGCCGCGTAGCGGCGGCCCTTTTTGTCCGCGCCGTCGGAGCAGATGCACCCGGTCTCGGGGTCGATGAGTGCGCTGATGCCGCCGGCGCTGAAATTGTCGATGATGCCGTCGCCGCGTCCGACGCGCAGCGTCGGGTGGAAGAGCCGCACCTCACCGTCGGCCAGGACGACTGTCGGGATGCGCAGCGTGTTGACCGACTGCGGGTGGATGCGGGAGAGCGCCTCGCCCTGCTCGATGATCTGCTCTAGGATGGCGCCGTGCGCGCTGTAGGCGGCGTGCGCAGCCTCGAGATAGGGGTAGTCGCGGATGGACTCCGTATGTACGCCCTTGCCGAAGGCGGCGTAAATGGGCTTGACGATGTAATCCGGGTGCGCCTGCGTGAAATCGCGCAGTGCCTCGAGCGCGGCGGGCGTGGGCTGCGCGCCTTTTTTGATGCGCAGCACATCGCGGCCGTAAAAGTCGCGGAATTTCTGGTACGTCAGGTACTTGTTCTCGAGCAGGTTCGTGTTCTTCGGGTCGTTCATGCGCGGGTAGTAGCTCATGCGCACGCCCTCGGTGATGAAGCTGTCGCGGTAGGCGGTGTCCTTCCCCTCGTAGCCGAAGAGGAAATATTCATTGTAGTACGAGCCGTACCGGAACAGGCTCCGGATCATGTCGCGCCGCAGACGGTACAGGCGCTTTTTGTCGCTCAGTACATCCACGCCGCGGTACTGGGCGATGGTCTTGTCCAGATCCCGCCGCTTGCGGTGGTAGTAGTATGCCTTGCGGTACCAGGTCTGAAAACGGATCTTTCGGTAGACTTTGCGCCGCAGTTTTTTCAGCACGGGGATCACGCTCCGTTCGCAGGGATTTTTTCACTCATTTTGGTTCAAGCCGCCATACATCGAATGTACGACGGCTTGAATAAAGCGGGTTTCTTTACTTTTTCTTGATGACTTTCTTTTTCTTCGGGCGGAACATATTGATCCGGATGCGGTGCGTTTTGTCGCGCTGGAAGGATTCCTCATACACGCGCAGGTAGCCGGTGTCCTCGATCAGCCACTCGCCGTCGACCTTGACATACTTGTCGGTGTAGATGGCAGAGCCCTGAATCTGCGTGCCGCAGTAGGGGTTGCCCTCGGCGAAGATCAGGTTGTCCTGCAGGTACCACTTGCCGTAGGCAACGGTGTCGCTCTCAAACCAGATGACCGGGTTGTGACCCTGATGCAGGGTGATCTCGGTGTCGGGCATGGACTCCTTGAAGTAGTTGGTGATCTCCTTCGGGCCGTGAAAAACGAGCTTGCCGTTGGAGTAGGCGGTGGAGATGTTCGGGGTCATGGTCGTCTCGAGCTCGTCCCAGTTCTTGGTGTCGAGCGCGCGGAAATACTTGCTCTTGAGCTCCTTGATGGCCTGCACGTCCTTGAGCTGCTGCACTTCTTTCTCGAGTGCTTCGAGACGTTCTTCAACTGTCATGATGATAACCTCCTAATCTGTTATCCGTGTTCAGACGTTCATGGCGGCGGCGTAAGCGTCGGCGGTGGCTTCGATGCCCATGTCAGCCTTCTTGGCGCTGCCGATCACGTCGCAGGGGATGCCGAGTTCGCTGCATGCGTCGGTCAGCTCCTGCGTCGGGCGGGAGTGCATGCCGGTGGCGATGACGAGGGAGTCAAAGTGGCGGGTCTTCTCGACGGTCTTCTTGGCCTTGTTCGTGAACGCATAGGTGATCTCGTGATCGCCGACGGCGGTGATTTTAGAGCCGCGGCTCTTCTTGATGGTCTCGCCGGGGTACTCGATGTCGAGGAACATCGTGCGCAGCATGCCCATCTTGTTGCCGACGCGCTTGGAATCCATCACGCGCACATCGGTGACGCCGTGCTCGATGAGGAACTGCGCGGTCTCGCAGCCAACGCCGCCGCCGCCGAGGATGATGGTTTCACCGTGCGGCATGGCCTTGCCGGCCAGCACGTCCTCAGCCACGTAGACGTCCTTCGCGGTGTCGAGACCCGGGATGTTCGGGGCGACAAAGTGCGCGCCGGTGGCAACGATCACGTGATCGGGCTTGACTTCCTTGATGAGCTCGGGCGTGACGGTCACGCTGGTCTTGATCTCGATGCCCATACGCTTGCACTCCTCAGCGTCCCACATGACGGCGTCGGTGAAGGCCTGCTTCTTCGGGGCCTTTCCGGCGAGCACAAAGTGGCCGCCCGGGGCGTCGGTGGCTTCATAGACGGTCGGATTGTGGCCGCGAGCCTTGAGGTACTCGGCTGCCATCAGACCGCCGATGCCGGCGCCGATGACCATGACGTTCTTGGCTTTCTCCGGCTTCGGGAGGCCCTTGTACTCCAGGCAGAGCGCCGGGTTGCGGGTGCAGGTGATGTGCTTGGCCTTCGGGTCGATGACCTTGTCATAGCAGCCCTCGGTGCAGCCGATGCAGCGGCGGATCTCCGCCTCGCGGCCTTCCATGGACTTGTTGCACCATTCGGGATCGGCGAGCTGCGCACGGCCGACGGCGACCATGTCGATCTTGCCCTCACGGATGAGCTGATCGGCCAGAGCGGGGTCGACGATGCGGCCGACGCCGATGACCGGGATGTTCACGCGCGCCTTGATGGCGGCGATGTTGTCCATGTTGAAGCCGGGCTCCAGATTGTAGGGCGGCACTTCATACACGGTCGCAAGGCTGCGGGCGTTGCCGCGGGACAGGTCGATCGCATCGACACCGGCCTCGGCGGCCCAGTTGATGAACTGCACGGTCTCGTCCTGCGTGGTCACGGCCGGGAGCATCTCGTCGATGGCGTCCAGGCGCATGAGCAGCGGCATGTCTTCCGGCATGTTCTTGCGCATCTCGCGGATGACCTCGAGATTGAAGCGGCAGCGGTTCTCCAGGCTCTGGTTGCCGTACTCGTCGGTGCGCTTGTTGAGCGAGGGGTTCATGAATTCGTGCGGCAGATAAGTGTGTGCGCCGTGGAACTCGAGTGCGTCAAAGCCGGCCTCGACAGCGAGCTTGGCGGAGTAGCCGAACTGCTTGACGATCTCGTGGATGCGCTCGACGGTCAGCGTGTCAGGCGTCTCAAGCTTGTTGGTCTTGTCGAAGAACTCTTCGGGCACGAAGCCGCCGTGCCAGATCTGCACGCCTGCTTTGCCGCCGGCCGCGTGGATCGCGTCGGTGATCTTGCGCAGCTGGTCTCTGTGGTGCTCATTATAAAGACCGAGGTACAGGTATGCATGGCACTCGGGGCAGATGGAGACGAGCTCGACAATGTTCAGGCCGCAGCCGCCGGCTGCGCGCGCCGCATGGTAGGCGGGCAGATCCTCGCCCACGTCGTTCTTGTCCTTGACCATCTTGGTGTTCATACCCGGCAGGACCACACGGTTTTTCAGCTCAAGCCCTCTGAGCTTGATGGGAGAAAACAATGCATCGTAACTCATGAAATACACCTTTCTTCATTGGAATGAATCCGAATCTGATTTCCTACACGTCTGCCTGAGAGCGGAGTTCCTTAATCATGTCCGACGGACCCGGGAATGATCCGGCGGAGACCGGCCGCTGGTGGCCAGATTCCGCTCTGCATCAGCTATTGTAGAAATTTTAACACTAGGCCGCAAAACGTGTCGGAAAGAATGTGGCGTAATCATGCGCGGGAAATGTACAAAAACTTCAGTTTTATTGTCACATGGCGGACGAAGTGTGGCATAATACACAAAATCGGCTGCGATTTCTTGTGCAGTTTCGCTTCTTTCCACAGAGAACGCCGGGGAATCGCGGCGCTTTTTCGACATGTTATCGACGGACAATTTCGACAAAATGGGTGCAAAATGTAGTGAAAACGAAAAAAGTGTCTGCCTGCGTGCCATCATTTTCTGAAATTCTTTTTGAAAATGTGGATTATTTAACAAGAAAATGTGCGACATGGCCGCGCCGTTTCCTTTATACTGAAAGCACGAACCATCCGGAGCACCCATGCGCGCCCTCCGGCCGGCATGTCCGGCGGGCGGCCGCTACGTGGGATACACATTTAATAATCGTTCAGGAGGCAATCACATGATAACCGATATGAAAGATGCGAAAATCTTCTCGCCCCTGCAGCTGGGCAGAACGACGCTGAAAAACCGTATCGCCATGGCGCCGATGAGCATGCACTATGAGGCGACCAACGGCACGGTGCCCAAGCAGCTCGCGGATATCTTTGTGCGCCGCGCAGAGGGCGGCGCCGGCTACGTCGTCATCGACGCAGTCACGGTCGATCATAAGTATTGGTACATCGGCAAGACGACCGCGCTGGACAAGGACTCCCTCGTCCCGCAGTTTGCCGCCTTTGCCAAGCGCGTGAGCGATGCCGGCAGCACGCTCTTCCCGCAGCTCATTCACCCCGGCCCGGAGTCCATCTGTGCGCTCAAGGGCATCACGCCGGAGTTTTGCGTGGAGGAAGCCCTGCTGGGTATGATGCACCACAAGACCGTCATCGTGCCGTCGGCCTTCATGCGGCTGTGCACCGGCGCGCAGAAGCTTCTGCCCACCCCGCTGCTGATGCCCATCGTGGCGCGGCAGCAGAAAAAGAAGCTGGGATGATAGAAGAAGACCGGACTGCAGTTTTGCAGTCCGGTCTTTTGCATCTGCTATTAAAGTGCGATGCCCAGCAGCAGGAACAACGCACCCAGAACGCCCATGCCGCCAAGCGCGGCTCTGGTGAGCTGCTTGTCCCGCTTTTCGTAATCTGCGGCGGCCTGCCCGACGTATACGGTGCAGTCTGCGCTGCGGCCCTCCGGGGTGCGGACCGTGACGATGGCTTTTCCGTCAGCCACGGCAGTGACGGTGCCGCTGGCGTCCACGACGGCTACGGAGGGGTCAGAGCTTGTCCATTGCAGTGCCACAGCGGAGGGCTCCTGCACAGCCACAGTGGGGATCAGGTCCTGCTGGCTGCCCACGCTGTGCAGCAGAAGAACGTCTGCATCCAGCGTGACTTTGCCGATCTCGGAAGTGACCGTTACGGTGCAGGTCAGCGTTTCGCCCTGCGTGGTGTATGCATGGATGACTGCTTTGCCGGGGGCCAGCGCCGTGACAAGGCCGCTGGCATCCACCGAAGCGACGGCCGGGGCAGAGCTGCTCCACTGGTAAACGGAACACCCGGCACGGGAGACAGACTTTAGTGCCAGCTGGCGGCGGGGGTTGGGATTCTGCCACGTCTGGGTCATTTCCAGTGCGGTCAGTTCCAGCTTAGAGCGTTCGGTCACGGGCAGTTCCGGCTGTACGGTGATGATGTAAAGTGAGGAGGTCTCGGTCTGGCCGGGGGAGACGGCCCCGGCAGCCAGCGGTGCGGACAGTACCAGACAGCTCAAAGCCAGAGAAGCGAAAATGATTGCGTGTTTTTTCATGGCAGGACTCCTTTTCTTTTGTGAGAATCATTCTTGATCGTGAGAATACAGGAAAGTCGTACTTATGTCAAGAAGAAACAGAGCGATGCCTGCAACTTTGTCAACAAGCCCAAATTTCAGCGCACGGTTTTGTGCGTTCTGATGATGAATGAAAAGTTGCATACAAGCGATTCTGCACTTTTGGCAGATTTGCGCAGTTTTTGATGAAAAAATCTGCCATGCAAAAGAAATTACAGTAAAAATGCGTAAGAAAATGCCTTGACAGCGCCGGAAAAGAATGTTAGTCTAGTATACAAGAGAGGTGCGGCCACGCTTCGGCGTCTGCCGCGCCCTGCAAAGCTGAACGGGGAAATCTTCCCCCGCTGAAAGAACAATTTGATTGGAGGACTTATTTATGGCACAGTGCACTCCCAAATCTTTTGACCTGACCGGCAAGGTGGCTCTGATCACCGGCGCATCCTACGGCATCGGCATGGCTATTGCAAAGGCTATGGCCGCTAACGGTGCGACCATCGTCTTCAACGACATCAAGCAGGAGCTGGTCGATAAGGGCCTGGCTGCTTATGAGGAAGCCGGCATCAAGGCACACGGCTACATCTGCGACGTGACCGATGAGGACGCTGTCAATGCTCTGGTGGCAAAGATCACCGAGGAAGTCGGCCACATCAACATTCTGGTCAACAACGCCGGTATCATCAAGCGCATCCCCATGACCGAGATGAGCGCTGCTCAGTTCCGTCAGGTCATCGATGTTGACCTGAACGCTCCCTTTATCGTTGCCAAGGCCATCATCCCCGACATGATCGAGCAGGGCGGCGGCAAGATCATCAACATCTGCTCCATGATGAGCGAACTGGGCCGTGAGACTGTTTCCGCTTACGCTGCTGCCAAGGGCGGCCTGAAGATGCTGACCAAAAACATTGCTTCCGAGTACGGCCAGTACAACATTCAGTGCAACGGCATTGGCCCCGGCTACATCGCCACCCCGCAGACCGCGCCCCTGCGTGAGATCCAGCCGGACGGCAGCCGCCATCCGTTTGACCAGTTCATCGTTGCCAAGACTCCCGCTGCACGCTGGGGCAACGCCGAGGACCTGGGCGGCCCCGCTGTCTTCCTGGCATCTGAAGCTTCCGATTTCGTCAACGGCCTGATTCTGTACGTTGACGGCGGCATCCTGGCCTACATCGGCAAGCAGCCGGGTTGATTGGGCGTCGGTTTGTCTCCCATAAAGGTCTGACCTGATCATAAAAGATTTTTCCCCGTTTTGCAGCAGGCGTAAATGCCGCTGCGGAACGGGGGATTTGTTTTTTATGTTGATGTATGGGCATTTTTTAATAGGCTCGCAGTTGGATTATTTGAGTTACGGAATATTTCGCAGCTCGTCCGCGGGCGCACAATGTGCGCCTCTACTAGTGTGGTAATTTTCAAATATACGCTTACGGCGGTGAGGTAAGGTTTTCGCCTCCTGCCACACCCTACCTCCAATTCCTAATTTTTCATTCCTCATTCCTAATTAAAATAGTTCCTCCCTCCTACCTCCCAACTTTTTCTCTTCGCCCCGATTTTGCCCTCTTTTTTTGCCCTTTTGCACAAGAAAAAGATTCTCATTCTATGGAAAAAGCCCTGCTGTCTTTCAGGCAGCAGGGCAATTTTTACAATGTTTTATTTCCTGATTTGTGCAGAATTACAGGTGGAAGTAACGCTGTGCGTTGTAGTAGCTGATGCCTTCCACGATCTTCTTCAGGGTCTTCTCATCGCTGGGGTACTGGCCATTCTCGACCCAGTTGCCGATGAGGTTGCACATCAGACGGCGGAACAGTTCGTGGCGGGTGTAGCTCAGGAAGCTACGGCTGTCGGTCAGCATGCCGATAAAGTTGCCCAGCAGCCCCAGGCGAGCCAGGGTCTTCATCTGCTGGTACATTCCATCGTCGGTATCGCAGAACCACCAGGCAGAGCCCAGCTGGATCTTACCGGGAACTTCGTCATCCTGGAATGCACCCAGGATGGTGCCCAGCATGTCAAAGTCGGCGGGGTTCAGGCTGTACAGGATCACCTTCGGGCATTCGCCGGTCTCGGTCAGCTTGCTCAGCAGGCTGCTGATGGCGGCGCTGCCATCGGTCACAGCGATCATATCAAAGCCAGTATCGGGGCCCAGCTTCTTGTACATCTTCTGGTTGACATTGCGCAGGCAGCTGTAATGGATCTGCATGGCAACGTTATACTTTTTGTACAGGCGGCCCAGGCTGATCAGCAGGTAGGTGGTGTATGCGTCGCCCTCTTCCTGGGTCAGCGGCTCACCGGCCATAGCCTTTTTGAAAGCTGCGGTTGCCTTTTCGGCGTTGGTCTCCACGTAAGGAACATAATCCAGCCCGTGGTCAGAAGCGCGGCAGCCCATCTCAACAAAGAACTGCAGGCGCTCTTCCAGAGCGTTGACCACACAGTTGGCGCAGGCGAACTTGCGGCCAACAACTTCTTCCAGCTTATGGATGTAATCCGCAAAGCCGTCCTTGCGGATGTTCAGGACCTTGTCCGGGCGGAAGGAAGGTGCAACAACAACCTTGATGGTGGGGTCTTCCTTGATCTTCTTGTGCCATTCCAGGCTGTCGATGGGGTCATCGGTGGTGCCGACCATGGCAACGTTGCTCTGCTCGATCAGGCCGCGCACGGTCATCTTGGGATCATGCTGCAGCTTATCGTTGCACAGGTTCCAGACTTCCTCAGCGGTATCGCCGTTCAGAACGCCGTTGTAGCCAAAGTACTTTTTCAGTTCCAGGTGGCACCAGGTGTACATCGGGTTGCCGATGGCCATTTCCAGTGCTTCTGCAAACTTCTGGAAGCGCTCGCGGTCCGGCTTGTCACCGGTGATGTACTCTTCGGGCACACCGTTGGAACGCATCACGCGCCACTTATAATGGTCGCCGAAGTAGTAGTCAGAGCCATCGGCCAGAACCTGATGGCCGCCCAGCCATACCTGAGCGATATTTTCAAAGCGGCGGTCCTCGTAGATCTCCTGCGGGGGAATGTGGCAGTGATAGTCTACGATAGGCAGCGTTTCTGCATAATCATGATACAGGTGCTGCGCGGTGGGGGTTTCCAGCAGGAAATCCTTGTCCATAAATGCTTTCATAATTGCAAGCTCCTTCGTTGTGTGCTGCGGGTCAACAGAACGAATCATGCTGCCCCCAAACAGCAGAATAAAACATAAGCTGATATTATTATACATACTTGCAGCGGTTTGAACAAGTTGCAAATCTTGCCCTTTTGATGTAAAAAGCACTAAAAATATTGCATCCCGCTTGTGCAAAACAGGGAAAGGGAAAAAAGTCAAAAAAGGAGCGCAAAATATGTGCGCTTCTTCACGAAAGAATCTTGACGTTGCAAGCAAAAAAAAATACAATGAAGCTAAACAAGGCGCTTACGCAGCGCAGGGCGTTTTTGTCTGGCCCTGCACACCGCCGCCGTAATTGCACACATTGCAAAGGAGAATTTCCAATGGAAACTTTGAATTATCAGGTCCTTGAAAAATCCGGTTATGATGGCTACATTCTGAAAAATGCCCCCGAAAAGGTTTTGCAGTTTGGTGAGGGCAACTTCCTGCGTGCCTTTGTTGACTACTGGTTTGACCTTGCCAACGAAAAAGCTGACTGGAACGGCAAGTGCGTTCTGGTTCAGCCCATCGCCCCCGGCCTGGCCAAGATGATCAACGAACAGGAGGGCCTGTACACCCTGTACCTGCGCGGCAGCGAAAACGGCCAGAAGGTCGATGACAAGCGCGTGATCTCCAGTGTATCCCGCTGCCTGAACCCGTATGAAAAAGCTGATTACGAAAAGATGATGGACGTTGCCGCCAGCGACGACCTGGAAATCATCGTTTCCAACACCACCGAGGCCGGTATCGTTTATGATCCCGCCTGCCAGCAGAACGACTGCCCGCCGTCCAGCTTCCCCGCAAAGCTGACCCAGGTGCTGTACCACCGCTACAAGGCCGGCAAGAAGGGCATCATCATGCTGGCCTGCGAGCTGATTGACAACAACGGCAAGGAGCTGCTGAAGTGCGTCAACCAGTACATTGACCAGTGGGGCCTGGAAGACGGCTTCAAGAAATATGTCAACGAGGACTGTACCTTCTGCGGCTCTCTGGTTGACCGCATTGTTCCGGGTCGCATCCGCGACCCGAAGGAAGTTGCCGAGCTTGAAGAGAAGCACGGTTACGCTGACCCCCTGCTGGACGTTGGCGAGGTTTTCGGCGTGTGGGTCATTGAGGGCGACACCAAGCTGAACGATATCCTGCCGTTCCGCAAGGCTGGTCTGGAAGACCACGTCTTTGTTACCCCCGATATGAGCCCGTATAAGAAGCGCAAGGTCCGCATCCTGAACGGCGCACACACCGGTTTTGTTCTGGGTGCTTACCTGGCAGGCTTCGACATTGTGCGTGACTGCATGCACGACGAAACCATCCTGGGCTACATGAACAAGATGCTGCTGCAGGAAGTTGTTCCCATTCTTCCGCTGGACCAGGACGACTGCAAGAAATTTGCTGCCGCTGTGGAAGACCGCTTCAACAACCCGTTCGTCAACCATGAGCTGATGAGCATCTCCCTGAACTCCACCTCCAAGTGGCGTGCCCGCAACATGCCGTCCTTCCTGGAATATATCGAGAAGAACGGCAAACTGCCCACCTGCCTGACCATGAGCTTTGCCGCTTACATCGCATTCTATTCCAACAACATCCAGGAACTGAACGATAAGGGCCTGGTCTGCAAGCGCGCCAAGGGCAACGAGTACACCATTTCCGATGACCGCTATGTGCTGGAATTCTACAATGCCCACAAGGATGACGACATTCCGACCCTGGTTCATGCTGTTATGACCAACGAGCAGATGTGGGGCCAGGATCTGACCAAGGTTGCCGGTTTTGAGGAAGCCACCGTCAAGAACCTGACCCTGATCCGTGAGCAGGGCGCAATGGCCGCTTATAAGAGCTGCCTGTAATTTGAGTTAGGAGGTAGGAGTGAGGAGTTAGGAGTTAGGGAGCAGCGCAGAGCCTTTGGTTATCTGCAAAAAGCCCTAAGGCAATACCGCACAATTCCCGCCTAACGGCTCAAGCACCGCTCCGGCGGCTG
>ERZ779880.3090-NODE-3090-length-10492-cov-18.155121_pt1 | contig 10492 bp, 5 predicted proteins | sample MGYA00511555_ERZ779880 | MGnify/ENA primary metagenome ERZ779880 (study PRJEB29588, sample SAMEA2145815) | human gut metagenome | biome: human gut; feature: human-associated habitat; material: faeces | place: Denmark | collected 2008/2010 ...
GGCCACGCTGCCGGAGGCGGACACGGTGGTGACGGCGGGGATGGGCAGCGTGGGACTGGCACCGACGCTGGCGGCCATCATGGAGAAAAAGCGCATCGCCCTGGCCAACAAGGAGACGCTGGTGTGCGCCGGTGAGCTGGTGATGTCTGCGGCCCGTGAGACGGGGGCGGAGATCGTGCCGGTGGACTCGGAACACAGCGCCATCTTCCAGTGTTTACAGGGCTGCCGCGACCGCGGCGAGGTGCGGCGGCTGCTACTGACCTGCTCCGGCGGGCCGTTTTTCGGCCGGAGCTTCGATGAGCTGGAGCATGTGACGGCGGCGGACGCCCTGAAGCACCCCAACTGGACCATGGGGGCAAAGATCACCATCGACTCGGCTACCCTGATGAACAAGGGGCTGGAGATCATAGAAGCCATGCGGCTGTACGGCCTGCCGGCGGAGCAGGTGGAGGCGGTGATCCACCGCCAGAGCATCGTCCACTCGCTGGTGGAGTTCCGCGACGGGGCCATGCTGGCCCAGTTGGGCACGCCGGATATGAAGCTGCCCATCCGGTACGCCATGACGTATCCCTATCGGGCGGAGACACCGGACAGGCGGCTGGATCTGCTGTCCTGCGGCGCACTGACGTTCAGCGCACCGGACATGGAGGCGTTCCCCTGCCTGCGCATCGCGCAGCAGTGCGCGGCGGCGGGCGGCACGGCCTGCGCCGTGATGAACGGCGCCAACGAGGCGGCGGTGCAGCGGTTTTTGCAGGGCGAGATCGGATTCAACGACATCCCGCGGCTGGTGGAGAAGGCACTGTCCAAGGTGCCGGTGATATATCGGCCGAGCCTTGCGGATATACTGGAGGCAGACAGAATGGCCCGTCAGGCCGTGCTGTAAGGCGCACAGCGCCATAAAGGAGTTGTGGGAATGGTATATATCTTAGCGGTCATACTGGTGTTCGGCGTGCTCATCGCCGTCCACGAGCTGGGGCATTTCATGGCGGCCAAGGCCTGCGGCGTGCGGGTCAACGAGTTTTCCATCGGCATGGGGCCCGCCCTGTGGAAGAAGCAGAAGGGGGAGACGCAGTACTCCCTGCGGCTGTTTCCGGTGGGCGGTTTCTGTGCCATGGAAGGCGAAGAGGAGGACTCCGATGATCCGACGGCCCTGAACAACCAGGGCTTCTGGGCCAAGCTGCTGATCTTCGCGGCAGGCGCGGCCATGAACTTCATTGCGGGACTGCTCATTATCCTGGTACTGTACGCCGATGCCCAGGCGTTCTACGTGCCGGTGGTGGCGGGCTTTGCCGACGGCTGCCCGCTGGAGAGCGCTGACGGCTTGCAGGAGGGCGACCGGCTGCTGCGCATTGACGGCGAGAAGGTGTACGTATACAGCGACATCAGCCTGCTGATGGGGCTGAACAAGACAGGCGCCTTCGACTTGCAGATAGAGCGGAACGGGGAGGTCATCACCCTCCGCGATTTCACCATGGAGCGGCGGGAGTACACCGACCAGAACGGCAAGGCCTACACGGGCTACGGCCTGTACTTCGGGGCGGAGGAGGCCACGCTGGGCAGGAAGCTGTCCTATTCGTGGAACAACGCCATGGACTTTGCGCGACTGGTGCGTCTGAGCTTACAGATGCTGGTGACCGGTCAGGCGGGGGTAAAGGATCTCAGCGGGCCGGTGGGCATCGTGTCCACCATGACCCAGGTGGGCGAACAGGCGGCCACCACCCGGGCGGCGGTGGAGAACATCGCCTATCTGGCGGCGCTGATCGCCGTGAACCTGGCGGTGATGAACTTGCTGCCCCTGCCGGCGCTGGATGGCGGCAAGATCTTCTTTCTGGTCATCAACGCCGTCAGCATGCAGCTGTTCAAAAAGCAAATACCGGCGAAATACGAGAACTACATCCACTTTGCGGGATTGATCCTGCTGCTGGCGCTGATGGCGGTCATCACGTTCAGCGATGTGTGGAAGCTGATACACTGAGAGGGGATACAATGAGCAGACAGATCATGGTGGGCGGTGTGGCCGTGGGCGGCGGCGCACCGGTGAGCATCCAGTCCATGTGCAACACCGCCACGGAGGACGTGGAGGCCACGGTGCAGCAGATCCTGCGGCTGGAGCAGGCGGGGTGCGAGATCATCCGCGTGGCGGTCCCCACGGAGGAGGCGGCACGGGCCGTGCCGGCCATCAAGGCCCGCATCCACATCCCGCTGGTGGCGGACATCCATTTCGACTATAAGCTGGCGCTGCTGTGCGCGGAGGGCGGCATCGACAAGATCCGCATCAATCCGGGCAACATCGGAGCCAAAGAGCGGGTGCGGGCCGTGGCGGATGCCTGCCGCGAGCGGGGCATCCCCATCCGCATCGGCGTCAACGGCGGGTCACTGGAAAAAGATCTGCTGGTCAAGTACGGCGGCGTGACGGCGCAGGCGCTGGTGGACAGCGCCATGGGGCATGTCCGGCTGCTGAATGACTGTGGCTTCAACGACATCTGCATCTCCGTGAAGTGCTCCCGCGTGCCGGTGAATATGGCAGCGTATCGGATGCTCCATGAGCAGACGGACTACCCGCTGCACCTGGGCGTCACGGAGGCGGGCACACCGGAGATGGGCGTGCTGAAATCCGCCATCGGCATCGGCGGCCTGCTGTGCATGGGCGTGGGCGACACCCTGCGGGTGAGCCTGACAGCGGACCCGGTGGAGGAGGTCATCGCCGCCAAGCGTATTTTGCAGGCGGCAGGCATCCGCCGCAGCGGCCCGGACCTCATCTCCTGTCCCACCTGTGGCCGGACGAAGTACGATATGATCCCCATCGCGCGGGAGGTGGAGCGGCGGCTGAAGGACTGTGCCAAGCCCATCACCGTGGCGGTGATGGGGTGCGTGGTCAACGGGCCGGGCGAGGCGTCCGGCGCGGATGTGGGCATCGCCGGAGGAAAGGGCGAGGGCCTGCTGTTCGCCAAGGGGAAGATTTTGCGGAAGGTGCCGCAGGAGCAGCTGGTGGACGCGCTGTTTCAGGAGATCGACAAACTGTAAGGTGAGAAAATGGCGGAAAGATTACCGTTTTTTACATTATTTGAGAGCTTTCAGGCACCGCGGCAGCTGCGGCTGCTGCTGCACGACGCCTACGTCACCGGCGGCGCGCTGGATCGGGAGGCCCGTACCATCGAGGTGCAGGCCGTCAGCAGCGAAACAGTGCCGGAGGCGGCGGTGACATCGCTGGAGCACATGCTGGCCCAGCAGTACGACCTGCGGCGGGTACAGCTGCGGTTCAGCGCGCCGGCTGCTGCCGGAAAGAGCGGCAGCGACCTGCTCTACGGCAAGGAGATCAAGGGCCGCGTGGTGCCGGTGGGGGAGCTGAACCTGAAGATGGGCTCCGCTGTGGTGGAGGGCCGCGTGTTCGGTATGGAGTGCTATGAGACACGGCGGCCAGGTCAGTGGTGCATGAACTTCGACATGACCGATGAGCACGGTTCCGTCTCCGTGCGGAAGTATATGGACGAGAAGGAGGCCAGGGTACTGGGCGGCGCTGTCAGCGACGGCATGTGGCTGCGGGTGCAGGGCAAGCTGGCGCTGAGCTTCGACGGCAAGGACGTACAGCTCCAGCCGGTGAGCATCATGCGCATCCAGCATCAGGGCCGGAAGGATACCGCGCCGGAGAAGCGGGTGGAGCTGCACCTGCATACCCAGATGAGCACCATGGACGCCATCACCGATGTGGGCAAGGTGGTGGCGCAGGCGGCATCGTGGGGACACCCTGCCATCGCCATCACGGATCATGGCACAGTGCAGGCATTCCCCAAGGCCCGGGACGCCGGCAAGAAGGGAAAGATCAAGATCCTCTACGGTGTGGAGGGCTATTTTGTCAACAATCTGGACGACCGCATCGCCGTACACGGTGAGCAGGATCAGGATTTCGCCGACGAGATCGTGTGCTTCGACATCGAGACCACGGGCCTGAAGGTGCGGCGGGAGGCCATCACCGAGATCGGTGCGGTGGTGCTGAAGAACGGGGAGATCACGGAGCGGTTTCAGACCTTCGTGAACCCCAACCGGCGGCTGACGCCGGAGATTATCGGCCTTACCGGCATCACCGACGCCATGCTGGCCGACGCACCCCAGCTGAAGGAGGCACTGACGGCGTTTTTGCAGTTCGTGAACGGGAGACCGCTGGCGGCCCACAACGCGGAGTTCGACATCAGCTTCATCCGCGAGGGGTGCCGGAAGGTGGGGCTGGAGTTCGACCCCACCTACGTAGACTCCCTTATCCTGGCGCAGAACCTGCTGCCGGAGCTGCACAAGTACAAGCTGGACATCGTGGCGGAGCATCTGGACCTGCCCGCCTTCAACCACCACCGTGCCTCCGATGACGCGGCCATGGTGGGGTATATGCTCATCCCGTTTTTTGAGAAAATGCGCAGGGAGATGGGCATCCACCGGCTCCAGCAGATCAACGGGGAGATGCTGAAGCTGCGGCCGGAGGGCGGAAAGAGCAACCGCCACCCCAAGCACATCATCATTCTGGCCAAGAACAAGCTGGGTCTGAAGCACCTGTACCAGCTGATCTCGGCGTCCAATCTGAAATATTTCAAGCGCGTGCCCATCATTCCCAAGACGGAGCTGGCGGCCCATCGGGAGGGGCTCATCATCGGCTCGGCCTGCGAGGCGGGCGAGCTGTTCCGCGCCGTGGCTGACGGCAGCAAGGACTGGGCGGAGCTGAAGCGCATCGCGTCGTTCTACGACTATCTGGAGATCCAGCCCATCTGCAACAACATGTTCATGCTTCGCAAGGGGGATGTCCAGTCGGAGGAGGAGCTGCGGGATTTCAACCGCACCATCGTCCGGCTGGGGCAGGAGCTGGGCAAGCCGGTGTGCGCCACCGGCGATGTGCATTTTCAGGAGCCGGAGGATGAGGTGTACCGCCACATCCTGCTGGCCAGCAAGAAGTTCCCCGATGCCGATGCACCGCTGCCCATCTACTTCAAGACAACAGACGAGATGCTGAAGGAGTTCGCGTACCTGGGGACAGAGACGGCCCACAAGGTAGTCATCGACGACCCGCGGCACATTGCCGACTGCATCGAGGATATCGAGCTGCTGCCACCGGGGCAGCTGTTCCCGCCGCGCCTGGAAAACTCCGAGCAGGAGCTGCACGACATGGTGTGGGACAAGTGCCATGAGCTGTACGGGGAGGAGCCGCCGCAGCTCATCGTGGACCGTCTGGACGTGGAGCTGAAAAGCATCCTGGGCAAGTACGATGTGGTGTATATGTCCGCCCAGAAGCTGGTGCAGCGCAGTCTGGAGAACGGCTATCTGGTGGGCTCGCGAGGCTCCGTGGGCTCCAGTCTGGTGGCGTACATGTCGGGCATCACGGAGGTGAACTCCCTGCCTCCCCACTACCGCTGCCCCAAGTGCAAAAATACGGAGTTCATCACAGACGGCAGCTACGGCTGCGGCGCGGACATGCCGGACAAGATATGCCCTGTGTGCGGGGAAAAGTACGTCAAGGACGGCTTTGACATCCCCTTTGAGACGTTCCTGGGCTACGGCGGCGGCAAGGTGCCGGATATCGACCTGAACTTCTCCGGCGAATATCAGGCCCGCGCTCACCAGCACGCTATCGAGATGTTCGGAAAGACCCAGGTGTTCCGCGCCGGCACCATCGGTACGCTGGCGGAAAAGACCGCCTTCGGCATGGTGAAAAAGTATCTGGAGGAGCGGGGACAGACGGCCTCCAACGCCGAGATGAACCGGCTGACCCAGGGCTGCGTGGGCGTGCGGCGCACCACCGGCCAGCACCCGGGCGGCCTGGTGGTGGTGCCGGACGACATGGACGTGGAGGATTTCACCGCTGTGCAGCACCCCGCCGACGATGCGGAGAGCGATACCATCACCACCCATTTTGAATACCACTGCATGGAGGATAACCTGCTGAAGCTGGACATGCTGGGACACGATGATCCCACCATGATCCGGATGCTGGAGGATCTCACCGGCGTCAACGCACGGGCTATCCCGTTGGACGACCCCGATACCATGAGCATCTTCACGTCCTCCAGGGTGCTGGGCTTCGAGAATGACGAGATCCTCGGCCCCACCGGCGCCGTGGCCATCCCCGAGTTCAACACCCGCTTCACCCGCGGCATGCTGATGGACACCCAGCCCAGGGATTTCAACACGCTGGTGCGTCTGTCCGGCTTCTCCCACGGCACCGACGTGTGGCTGGGCAACGCCAGGGAACTGATCGTCAGCGGCACCGCCTCCGTTCTGGAGACGGTGGGCTGCCGCGACGACATTATGCTGTACCTCATCTCCATGGGGCTGGACCCCAAGATGTCCTTCAAGATCATGGAAGCCGTCCGTAAAGGCAAGGTGAAGAAGGGCGGCTTTCAGGAGGGATGGGAGGAGGCCATGCGGGACCATCAGGTGCCGGACTGGTACATCGAATCCCTGGCCAAGATCGGCTATCTGTTCCCCAAGGCCCACGCCGTGGCCTACGTGATGATGGCGTTCCGCATCGCATGGTTCAAGGTGCATAGGCCGCTGGCGTTCTACGCCACATTCTTCTCCATCCGCGCCAAGGCGTTTGACGCCGAGTACTGCTGCGCCGGTCTGGACGCGGTAAAGCAGAAGATCAAGGAGATCGAAAACAACAAGGACGCCACCGATGTGGAGCAGAACCTGATGGTGACGCTGGAGGTGTGCTACGAGTTCTATCTGCGGGGCTTCCACTTTGATACCATCGACATCTACAAGTCCGACGCCACCCGCTTTGTGGTGACGGAGAACGGCCTGCTGCCTCCCTTCGTGACGGTACACGGCCTGGGCGAGTCGGCGGCGCTGGACACGGTGGAAAAACGGAAAGGCAAGACCTTTATCTCCGTGGAGGAGTTCGCCAATACGTGCAGCAAGCTGAGTAAGACCCACATCGAGCAGCTCAAGTCCCTGGGCGCGTTCGCCGGAATGGCGGACACCAGCCAGGTCAGCCTGTTCTGAGAAGTTGTGCCGGTATCGGTGCATTTTTCGTGAAATTTGGCATAATGACGAAAAACGGGACTTGACAATCGGCAAAAAAGCGATAAAATAGGGTGTAATATCGACATATGCGATGAGGGAAAAAAGACGAGGCAGGCCCGCCGAAAGAGAGCCGGCGGCTGGTGTGAGCCGGTGGGGGCGCTTCGTTGTACTGGCTCCGGAGCTTTCCGCCTGAACAGGGCGGAACGGCGGCGCACCGTTACCGGCGCGGCCCCTTGCAAGAGGGGAACTGAGCGCCGCACAGGCAACTGGCGGCGGGATCAGGGTGGTAACACGTGACATGCGTCCCTGACTGCGAAAGCAGTCAGGGACGTTTTTTTATCAGCAGTTAACAAAATTCAGATACAAGGAGAAGCGACATGTATTACGATTTTGCGGCCATTGAAAAGAAATGGCAGGCCAATTGGGAAAAAACCAAGCCCTATGCCGCCGTCACCGGCGACAAGCGCCCCAAGTTCTACGGACTCATCGAGTTCCCCTATCCCTCCGGTCAGGGCCTGCATGTGGGCCATCCCCGCCCCTTCACGGCCATGGACATCGTCACCCGCAAAAAGCGGATGGAGGGCTACAACGTGCTGTTCCCCATTGGCTTCGACGCCTTCGGCCTGCCCACGGAGAACTACGCCATCAAGAACCATATCCATCCGGCTGTGGTGACCAAAAACAATATCGCCAATTTCACCAGCCAGCTGAAGATGCTGGGCTACGGCTTTGACTGGGATCGCTGCGTGGACACCACCGACCCCGACTACTACAAGTGGACCCAGTGGATATTCCTGCAGATGTTCAAGCACGGTCTGGCCTATAAGACCACCATGCCTGTGAACTGGTGCACCAGCTGCAAGTGCGTGCTGGCCAACGAGGAAGTGGTCAACGGCGTGTGTGAGCGCTGCGGCAGCGATGTCATCCGCAAGGAGAAGAGCCAGTGGATGCTGAAGATCACCGCCTACGCCCAGCGCCTCATCGACGATCTGGAGGACGTAGATTTCATCGAGCGCGTGAAGATCCAGCAGCGCAACTGGATCGGCCGCTCTACCGGCGCCGAGGTGACGTTCCAGACCAACGTGGGCGACGAGGTGACGGTGTACACCACCCGTGCCGACACCCTGTTCGGTACGACTTACATGGTCATCTCTCCCGAGCATCCCATGCTGAAGAAGTGGCAGCCCCTGATCAAGAACTGGGACGCCGTGGAGGCGTATCAGGAGGAGGCGGCTCACAAGTCCGACTTTGAGCGCGGCGAGCTGAACAAGGAAAAGACCGGCGTGCGGCTGGAGGGTATTGAGGTCATGAACCCCGTGACCCATCAGGCCCTGCCCATGTTCGTGTCCGACTACGTCCTCATGGGCTACGGCACCGGTATCGTTATGGGCGTGCCCGGTCACGACCAGCGCGACTGGGAATTCGCCAAGAAGTTCGGTCTGCCCATCATCGAGGTGGTCAAGGGCGGCGATGTCACCAAGGAGGCCTTTGTGGCCAAGGACGACAGCGCCATCATGGTCAACTCCGGCTTCCTCAACGGCATGACCGTGAAGGAGGCCATCCCCGCCATGAAGAAGTACGTGGTGGAGCAGGGCTTCGGCAAGGAGAAGGTCAATTACAAGCTGCGTGACTGGGTGTTCTCCCGCCAGCGCTACTGGGGCGAGCCTATCCCCCTGGTGAACTGCGAGAAGTGCGGCTGGGTGGCCCTGCCGGAGGAGCAGCTGCCGCTGGTACTGCCTCAGGTGGAGAGCTACGAGCCCACGGATGACGGCGAGAGTCCCCTGAGCAAGATGACCGACTGGGTCAACACCACCTGCCCCTGCTGCGGCGGTCCCGCCAAGCGCGAGACGGATACCATGCCCCAGTGGGCCGGCTCCAGCTGGTACTTCCTGCGGTATATGGACCCCCACAACGACAAGGCTCTGGCCAGCAAGGAAGCACTGGACTACTGGTCCCCTGTGGACTGGTACAACGGCGGCATGGAGCACACCACGCTGCACCTGCTGTACTCCCGCTTCTGGCATAAGTTCCTGTACGACATCGGCGTGGTGCCCACCAAGGAGCCCTACGCCAAGCGCACCAGCCACGGCATGATCCTGGGCGAGGGCGGTGAGAAGATGTCCAAGTCCCGCGGCAACGTGGTGAACCCCAACGACATCGTGGCGCAGTACGGCGCGGACACCATGCGCCTGCACATCATGTTCATCGGCGACTTCGAGAAGGCCGTCACCTGGAGCAACGAGGCCGTCAAGGGCTCCAAGCGTTTCCTGGACCGCTGCTTTAACCTGCAGGACATTGCCACCGCCGAGGAGACCATCTCCGCCAAGAACGAGTCCATCGTTCACAAGACCATCAAGAAGGTGACGCAGGACATCGATGAGCTGAAGATGAACACCGCCATCGCCGCCATGATGACCATGGTCAACGAGCTCTACGCCAACGGCTGCTCCAAGGGCGACGTGGAGATGCTGTGCCTGCTGCTGAGCCCCTTCGCCCCCCATATGGTGGAGGAGATGTGGGAGAACATGGGCTTTGCCGCCAAGTACGGCAAGATGGCCATGCAGATGCCCTGGCCCGCCCATGACGAGGCCAAGACCGTGGATTCCCACGTGGAGATGGCCGTGCAGGTCAACGGCAAGCTGAAGGGCACCGTCACTGTCCCCATGGACAGCGATGAGGCCGCCGTGGTGGCCGCCGCCATGGACACCGATAAGGTGAAGAAGGCCGTGGAGGGCATGTCCGTGGTCAAGACCATTCACGTCAAGAACAAGCTGGTGAACCTGATCGTCAAGCCTGCCAGGTAAAATTGCACTTTTTGCGGAAAACTGCTTGACAAGGCGGCGCTTCACCGGTATAATACACCCGTTAGTCATGCGAATGGCTCTTAAAGAGCACCCAGGATCGAGCCGGGTGCATCGGAGGGAGGGAAATATAGATGTCTGAAGTTCACGTCAAGGAAGGCGAGTCCCTGGACAGCGCTCTGAAGCGTTTCAAGAGAAGCTGCGCCAAGGCAGGCGTTCTGGCCGAGGTGCGTAAGAGAGAGTGCTATGAAAGCCCCAGTGTCAAGCGCCGCAAGAAGTCCGAGGCCGCGCGCAAGAACCGTAATAAGCGTTATTATTGATCCTGAAAGAGCCCGAGGGTGATTCCCTCGGGCTCTTATCCTTTGCCCAGCAGCCGCGGCAGCGCCTCCATCGCTTCCGGCAGGGCCAGAAAGCCGGCAGGGATGCCCAGCTCCGTGCCCAGCGCTATCTTGCGGTGCAGGGTGTCGGCATCGTCGAACAGTACGAAGTGGGTCATGCCGCTCTGTTCGTAGGTGAAGTAGCGGGCGCACAGCTCCGGCGAGAAGAATACGGTGCGGCGGCCCCGCAGCTCTGTCAGCTGCTGCGGTGTCAGGGCCGTACCGGCGCCGTAGGGCGCGGGGAGGGAGAAGTCCATCCGCACGCAGGCCAGATCCAGTGCCAGACGCCGGGCCCCGAAGCGGCGGCAG
>ERZ779880.3091-NODE-3091-length-10490-cov-18.536272_pt1 | contig 10490 bp, 8 predicted proteins | sample MGYA00511555_ERZ779880 | MGnify/ENA primary metagenome ERZ779880 (study PRJEB29588, sample SAMEA2145815) | human gut metagenome | biome: human gut; feature: human-associated habitat; material: faeces | place: Denmark | collected 2008/2010 ...
CCGCGGCGCGGGTGGTGTAAATTTCACGCTCCACCGCGTTCGGCAGCTCCGCAAGGAGATCTGCCGCTGCGGCGGCGTAGTCGATGCGGCCCTGGTCGCTCGTGAGGTCAAAGCCCGCCGCAAGCCGCGCCATGCGGAAGTCCATGCCCGTTTCACTGCCGCTGAGCAGCCGCTCGAAGGCGTCGGGCCCCTGATTCTTGATAAAGTCGTCCGCGTCCTGCTTGACCGGCTGCCCGTCCACGATGCGGTTGGGAAGCTCGAGCACGCGCACGGAAAAATCGGTGTCGTTGAGCAGCTCCAGCGCCTTCTGCGTGGCGATGCGTCCGGCGTTGTCGTTGTCGTAGCAGAGAATGAGCTCCTTCGTGTAGCGCGAGAGCAGGCGGATCTGCTCGGTCGTGAGCGCCGTGCCCATCGAGGCGCAGGCGTTGTCGAAGCCCGCCTGATGGAGCATCACCACGTCGATGTTGCCCTCGACAAGGATGATGTTCTCCCGCTTGCTCTTCTTGGCGAGGTTCAGCCCGTAGAGCACGCGGCGCTTGCTGTAAATGATGGTCTCGGGCGAGTTCATATATTTTGCGCCCGGGTCGTTTTTATCCACGATGCGCCCGCCGAAGGCGACCACGTCGCCGCGTACGTCGATGACGGGGAAGATGAGGCGCTTGCGGAATTTGTCGTACACGCTGCCGCCCTTGCCCTGCACGACAAGTCCCGCGGCGAGCAGCTCGGCTTTGGAGTAGCCCTTTCTGGTCATCGCCGTGAGCAGGCCGTCCCACTCATCGGCGCTTGCGCCGAGCCCGAAGTTGACCGCCGTCCTGCGCGTGATCCGCCGCTGGTTCAGGTATTCCGCGCAGGCCTCGCCGCGCTTATCGTGCAGCAGCTCGTAGTAGAAGCGCGCCGCGTCGCGGTTGAGCTCCAAAAGCCGCGCGCGCAGGCGGCTGCCCTCGCCCTGCTCCTCCTCGGGAACGGGCAGATTCGCGCGCTTGGCAAGAAAACGCACCGCGTCGGGGAAGGACAGGTTCTCCTCCTCCATGATGAAGCTGATGACGCCGCCGCCCTTCTTGCAGCCGAAGCAGTGGTAGATCTGCTTGTCCGGCGATACGGAGAAGGAGGGGGTCTTTTCGTTGTGGAAGGGGCACAGGCCAAACAGGTTGCCGCCCTTGCGCTGCAGGGCGACATAGCCGGACACCACGTCCACGATGTCGCTGCGGGCGATGAGCTCGTCCAGAAAGCGCTGGTCAAACACGAAGCGTACCTCCTCTCCGGCAGAATGCAGGCTTGCACGGGGCCGTGCAACATTTCTCACAGTAGAGTATACCGCAAAAATCGGCGGCTTCCTCTTTTTTTGCGAAAAAATTTGAAAAAACCTGCTGCGGGTGGGGCGGATACCTTATATAATATAAGGGGGCGCGGGCGGCGCAGGGGGTGCGGTGCGCGTCTGCGGCGGGCAAATTGTTACGAATTGTCCGCGCGTGCGGCGGCGCGGCGCGGAAAAATGCCGCGTTTTGGCAGGAAATGCGCGGAACGAGGTGTAATTATTATGTTATTTGCGCCGCAACGCGCAGAATGCGCGAAAAAGTGGGCATCGATGGAGGTGTGTTTGCTCCTGAAAAGTTATGGATATTCTGTGAATTGAGCAATAATCGGTACGTTTCTGAAAATTTAATCCTTTTTTAACATTTATTTATGAGTTTTTTCGCATTTTTCGGGGTCAAGTCCCTTGATTTATTTCGCGGATATGGTATACTGTCACCGTGAAAGGCGAACCGGACCTTCCGGAGCCGGCTCCGTGGTGTAAGCTGACGGAGACGGGGAAGGCGGGGATGGGAAACCGATCAAAAAATTTTTTATGGAGGAAACAAACATGAAGAAGATCATCGCAACTGTTCTTGCTATGGTCATGGCCATGGCTCTGTGCGTTACCGCTTTCGCCGCTGTGAAGTACACTGCTTATGACAAGACCGGCAAGGAAATCGCTAAGGACGTCACCTATGAGACCTGCAAGGCTACCTACGACAAGAAGGCCGGCGATGGCATGGTCGCTCACTATGACGTGACCATGAACGGCGTGACCAGCTACTATGTTGTCGCTGCTGATGCCAAGACCTATGACCTGAAGCTCACCACTTCCGGCAAGGCCCCCCTGTATCTGGTTCAGGTCGACAGCCCCTACTATGTTGCTAAGGCCACTGCTTTCAAGGCTGTTGGCGATGGCTGCGGTCAGCTGGATGTTGACACCGACGAGACCTACTACACCTCCACCAAGGACGATGTTGTGACCTACTATGTGGCTGACAAGAAGGGCGCTGTGAACGTTCTGGTCGACAACAAGCTGGTTGCCGTCACCGTCCTGGGCGACGATCTGGAGCTGGTCGCTCACGAGTGGGAAGCTACCAAGTACGACAAGAATGACAACGCCACCCAGTACACCTGCAAGAACTGCAAGACCGTTGCCACCGTGTATCCTTCCAAGGATGCCGCTACCGCTGATGGCAAGAAGAACGTCGCCGTTCTGGACAACGGTGACATCATCGGCTTCAACTTCACCGCTAAGGGTGCCAACGCTTCCACCACCACCGATGGTAAGGGCTCTCCCAAGACCTTCGACGCCGGTGTCGCTATGTACGCTGGCATGGCTCTGATGAGCGTTGCTGGTTCCGCCGTTGTGATCGGCAAGAAGAAGGAGTTCTAATTAGAACTTAGTTCTGAACCAAAAAAGAAAGACCGCTTCGGCGGTCTTTCTTTTTTGCGTACTGGGGGACGCAGCGCCCTCACGCACCGCCCGCAGCGACCCGCTGATTTATTTTCAAAAGGAATGTTCCGCGCTTCCGGGCGCGGCCCAGCGGGCCGCACCCACACTTGCCGCCGCTGGCGGCAAGTGCGCGATTTGATAATCGCCCAAACGGGAGGGCGACCATTGCTCTCTGCGTGCCATGTCAGCGGCAGCGAGGGTAGGCGCAGAGGCGATTCGCTGCGGAACCTTTTTGCACCGCAACTGCAATCGGACGAAAGGAATTCCAAAAACCATTGGTTTTTGGCGGCGTTCTTTCCCCCATTTCTTTCGCTGCTGAAAGAAATGGGGCCGCCGGAGGCATGAAAGAGAAAAGTTAGCGGGCCGCTGCGGCCAAAAGTGACCCGCGCTCGGAAGTGCGGTGTCCTCCCTTCGAAAAAAAGAATGAGCGGGCCGTCGAGGACGACGCCGATCCCTGCAAAAAGCATATCGCTCTCCAAAAAAAGGAACCCCGCGCCCTTGGGCGCGGGATCCCTGTAACCATCAATCGCTGTCCAGCTTGAGGACTGCCATGAACGCCTCGGTAGGTACCTGCACCGTACCGAGGTTCCGCATCTTCTTCTTGCCCTCCTTCTGCTTCTCCAGCAGCTTCTTCTTGCGGGTGATATCGCCGCCGTAGCACTTGGCCAGCACGTCCTTCCGCATGGCCTTCACCGTCTCGCGGGCGATGATGCGGCCGCCGATGGCCGCCTGGATGGGCACCTCGAACAGCTGGCGGGGGATGTTCTCCTTCAGCTTCTCGCACAGGCGGCGGGCGCGGGGATACGCTTTGTCGCGGTGGGCGATGAAGCTCAGCGCGTCCACGCCGTCGCCGTTGAGCAGCAGATCCACCTTCACCAGATCGCTGGTGCGGTAGCCGGACAGCTCATAGTCCAGCGAGGCGTAGCCCTTGGTGTTGGCCTTCAGCGTGTCGAAAAAGTCGTAGATGATCTCGTTCAGCGGCATCTGATAGTGCAGCTCCACCAGATGGGTGTCCAGATACTGCATGTCCTTGAACTCGCCGCGCCGCTCCTGGCACATGGGCATGATGTTCCCCACAAAGTCCTGCGGCGTGATGATGGACACCTTGACGTAGGGCTCCTCTGCGTGCTCGATGGAGCCCGGATCGGGGTAGTTGTGGGGGTTGTCCACCTTCACCATGGTGCCGTCGGACTTATAGACGTGGTAGATGACGCTGGGCAGCGTGGTCACCAGGTCCAGGTTGAATTCCCGCTCCAGCCGCTCCTGAATGATCTCCATGTGCAGCATGCCCAGAAAGCCGCAGCGGAAGCCGAAGCCCAGCGCCACGGAGGATTCCGGCTCAAACGTCAGCGACGCATCGTTGAGCTGCAGCTTCTCCAGCGCATCCCGCAGATCGGGGTACTTGCTGCCGTCCTCGGTGTAGATGCCGCAGTATACCATGGACTGGGCGGGGCGGTAGCCCGGCAGCGGCTCCGCGGCGGGGGCCGCGGCGTCGGTGATGGTGTCGCCCACGCGGGTATCTTTAACGTTCTTGATGCTGGCGGTGAAATAGCCTACCTCGCCGGCCTGCAGGCAGTCCGTGGGCTCGTTGCCCAGCGGCTTGAGATAGCCGCACTCCAGAATGGTGTACTCCGCGCCGCTGGCCATCATGCGAACGGTCTGGCCCTTGCGGATAGTACCCTCCATGATGCGGAACAGCACCACCACGCCCACGTAGGGGTCGTACTGGCTGTCGAACACCAGTGCCCGCAGCGGCGCCTTGGGGTCGCCCTTGGGGGCGGGCACGTTCTGCACCACGTCCTCCAGTACGGCGTCGATGTTGATGCCCAGCTTGGCGGAGATCTCCGGGGCCTCCAGCGCGGGCAGGCCGATGATGTCCTCCACCTCCTGCTTGGCCTTCAGGGGGTCGGCGGCGGGCAGGTCGATCTTGTTGAACACCGGCAGGATCTCCAGATCGTGGTCCATGGCAAGATACGTGTTGGCCAGCGTCTGGGCCTCCACGCCCTGGGTGGAATCCACCACCAGCAGCGCGCCCTCGCAGGCGGCCAGCGACCGGCTGACCTCATAATTGAAGTCCACGTGGCCCGGGGTGTCGATGAGGTTCAGGGCGTAGGTTTCTCCGTCCTGCGCCTTATAGAAGATCTGGACGGCGCGGGACTTGATGGTAATGCCCCGCTCCCGCTCCAGATCCATATTGTCCAGCAGCTGGTTCTCCATCTCCCGCTCCGGCACGGCGTTGCACTTCTCCAGCAGGCGGTCCGCCAGCGTGGATTTGCCGTGGTCGATGTGGGCAATAATGGAAAAGTTGCGGATATGGGACTGGTCAAACATAGTAGAAAGCCTCCTTTGGAAATCCACGCTGCCCGCGTGGAGCGCGTACAAGCGTTTTGCGGGGCAAAACCTTGCCGCAGGCGGAATCCATTTCCGCCGAGGATGTCAAAATTATTTTCACCGCTTCGCCGCCAGGTCGTCCACATTGTGGACCACCTGCGCCGTGCTCTGCCCCACGCCGGGGGCGGCGGTGAGCGCATCGGAGTTCAGCTCCGGCACCTGTTCCGCCTCAGCCAGCGCCCGCAGGTATACCGCGCGGCTGCGCAGCATAGCGGCGTCCACCGTGCCTGCATCGAAGTCCACGCTGTCCACGGCGAAGAAATCCTCGTTGCCGCCGCCCCGCCGGTAGTAGTGCCGCAGCAGGGTATACAGCGCCGTGCTGAGATAGTCGCCGGCGGCGGTGATGGCCGTCCGGTCGCCGCACTTGCCCAGCAGGTCGAACAGCACGCCGGTGGTGTTCACCACCAGCTTTTTCTGCAAGGTGGCCAGGATACTGCCCTTCAGCGTTCCCTTTTCGTCGCTGGCGTCATACAGCTCCGCCGCCTCGATGATGGACCCGTCGCGGGAGCTGGTGCGCCCCAGCAGAAAGTCCGCCGACACGTGATAGAAGTCGCAGGCCCGGGCCACGAAGGCCAGTCCGGGCTCGCGGATGCCATTTTCGTAGTGGCTCAGCAGCGCCTGACTGATGCCCAGTGCCGCAGCGGCCTTCCGCTGGCTGATGCCCATCTCCTGCCGCAGCAGGCTCAACGTTCTGGAAAAATCCGTTGCCAATTCTCTCACCCCGTTTATTTTTATACAGCCCGTAAATCATACCCTATATAATACGGATTGTAAATACATTTTTCGCTCCGCGCCCAAAAAATTTGCACCGTCCTCCGCCGTGTGCTACAATAGGTGCAATAAAATCTGGAGGTGCTGAAACATGGAAGAACAACTGATCCTGTACGTGCGCTACACGGCCAAGCCCGGCTGCCGCGAGTCCTTCGTCCGCGACATCGTGGAGGAAGGTATCCTGACCCAGATCCGGCAGGAGGACGGCTGCCTGGCCTATGACTACTACTTCTCCGCTCAGGACGAGAACGAGGTCCTGCTCATTGAGCGCTGGGAGAGCGCGGCCCACCAGCGCGTCCACATGGAGCAGCCCCATATGGCCCGCCTGCGGGAGATCAAGGATAAATACATCGCCGCCACCAAGCTGGGCCGCGTTCACCTGGAGGACTGACTCATGCTGTTCGATACCCATGCCCACTACGACGATGAAGCCTTTGACGCCGACCGCGACGCGCTGCTGACGGCCCTGCCAGACTGCGGTGTAGGGCTGGTCATCGATCCGGGCTGCGACCTCACCAGCTCCCGCAGAGCGGTGGAGCTGGCGGCGGCCTACCCCCACGTCTACGCGGCGGTGGGCATCCATCCCGAGAACTGCGGCGGCTGCACCGACGACGATCTGGCTGCCCTGCGTCCCCTGGCGCAGCAGCCCAAGGTGGTGGCCATCGGCGAGATCGGGCTGGATTACTACTGGGAGGAGAACCCGCCTCGGGAATTCCAGCAGCAGGTGTTCCGCCGCCAGCTTGCGCTGGCGCGGGAGCTTCAGCTGCCGGTGATCGTCCACGATCGGGAGGCCCACGCCGACACCCTCTCCATCGTGCGGGAATTCCCCGATGTCACCGGCGTGTTCCACTGCTTTTCCGGCAGCCCCGAGATGGCGCAGGAGCTGCTGAAGCTGGGCTGGTATCTGGGGTTTGATGGCCCCGTGACCTATAAGAACGCCCGCCGCGCGCCGGAGGTGGCGGCGGTGACGCCGCTGGACCGGATGCTCATCGAGACGGACAGCCCCTACATGACGCCGGTGCCCTATCGCGGCAAGCGCAACGACTCCGGCTATGTCCGTCTGGTGGCGGAAAAGCTGGCAGAGTGGAAGGGCATCGCGCCGGAGGAGATGGCCCGCCTCACCACGGAGAACGGCAAGCGCCTGTTCCGCATTTCCTGACAACTGGACAAAAAAGGACCTGAACGCCATGCGTTCAGGTCCTTTTTATCGTTGTGTCAGATGCTCAGCACAGCTTGGCGCCGGCGGGCACGCTGTCATCGATGAGCATCAGGTGCAGCTTCTCCTCGCCGTGCTCCTGATGGACGGCGGAGATCAGCATGCCGCAGCTGGGGATGCCCATCATCTTGCGGGGCGGCAGGTTCAGGATGGCAATGGCCGTCTTGCCGATGAGCTGCTCCGGCTCATAGTACTGGTGGATGCCGGAGAGAATGATGCGGTCGGTGCCGCTGCCGTCGTCCAGCGTGAACTTCAACAGCTTGTCGCTCTTCTTCACAGCCTCGCAGTTCTTGATCTTCACGGCGCGGAAGTCGGACTTCAGGAACGTGTCGAAGTCCACCTCCTCCTGCACGAAGGGCTCCACCTCCACGGCGGGCAGCGCCGCCTTCTTCTGAGCCTCCTGCATGGCGTTGAGCTTCTCCAGCGTGGCCTCGGCGTCCACGCGGGGGAACAGATTCTCGCCCTTGGAGACCTGAGCCTCGGTGGGCAGCACGCCCCACACGTTGGCGTTGTCCCAGGTGCGGGCCGCCGCGCCTGCGCCGATCTTGGCAAAGATCTTCTCACAGGTGTCCGGCATCACCGGCATCAGCAGCGTAGTACACACGCGGATGGTCTCCAGCAGGTTATACAGCACCGTGGCCAGCCGGACGTGTTTGCTCTCGTCCTTGCCCAGCGTCCAGGGGGCCGTCTCGTCGATATACTTGTTGGCGCGGTCAATGACCTTGAAGATCTCGTCCAGCCCGTTCTGCAGCTGGAGCTTGTCCATCTCCGCCTCATAGCGGCCCCGCAGGGCACACACGGTCTTTTTCAGGTCGCAGTCCTCCGGCGCGTCCTCGCGGGCGGCGGGCAGCTTGCCGCCGAAGTATTTCTCCACCATGCCGGTGGTGCGGCTCACCAGATTGCCCAGCTTGTTGGCAAGGTCGGTGTTGATGGTGCTGATCAGCAGCTCGTTGGAGAAGTTGCCGTCGGAGCCGAAGGGGAACGTCCGCAGCAGGAAGAAGCGCAGGGCGTCCACGCCGAACATCTCTGCCAGCACGTAGGGGTCCACCACATTGCCCTTGGATTTGGACATCTTGCCGCCGTCGATGACCAGCCAGCCGTGGCCGTACACATGCTTGGGCAGGGGCAGGTCCACGCTCATCAGCATGGCGGGCCAGATGATGCTGTGGAACCGGACGATCTCCTTGCCCACGATGTGGTAGTCGGCAGGCCAGAACTTCTCAAAATCGTGATACCGGTCGTTGTCCAGGCCCAGCGCCGTACAGTAGTTGAACAGCGCATCTACCCACACGTACACCACGTGGCCCGGGTCGAAGTCCACGGGGATGCCCCAGGTGAAGCTGGTGCGGCTGACGCACAGGTCCTCCAGACCGGGCTTGATGAAGTTGTTCACCATCTCGTTGACGCGGGAGCGGGGCTGCAGGAAGTCGGTGTCCTCCAGCAGGTGCCGCACCTTGTCGGCGTACTTGCTCAGCCGGAAGAAATAGGCCTCCTCCTCGGCATCGTGTACCTCGCGGCCGCAGTCGGGGCACTTGCCGTCCACCAGCTGGCTCTCAGTCCAGAAGCTCTCGCAGGGGGTGCAGTACTTGCCCTTATAGGCGCCCTTATAGATGTCGCCGTTGTCATACATCTTCTTGAAGATCTTCTGCACGGCGGCACAGTGATAGTCATCGGTGGTGCGGATGAAGCGGTCGTTGGAAATGTTCATCAGCTTCCACAGATCGCGGACGCCCCGCTCGCCCTCCACGATGCGGTCCACAAAGGCCTGGGGGGTCATGCCGGCCTCCTCGGCCTTGGTCTCGATCTTCTGGCCGTGCTCATCGGTACCGGTGAGGAACATCACGTCGTAGCCCTGCAAACGCTTGTAGCGGGCGATGGCGTCGGTGGCTACGGTGCAGTAGGTATGGCCGATGTGCAGCTTGTCCGATGGATAGTAGATGGGCGTTGTGATATAAAACGTATTCTTTTCCATAGGTGGTCTATCTCCTTTTCCGCCGCCCCGAATGGAAGGACGGCTTAAAATACTGGCAGTCATTCATACTATTGTAGAGCACGCGGCGGGCTTTGTCAATCTATTCACCATCATGATGGGGAAAACTCCGCGATTTTTGCGTAAAAAGCCATTTACAGACTGAGAAAAATTTTGTATAATAGAGAATAGTGATTTGCGGGGCACGTGAAAATGCGCCCGCCGGAACAAATGAGCTTAGGAGGAACCCCCCATGTCTTACAGAATTCTCGTCATCAACCCCGGCTCCACCTCCACCAAGATCGGTGTCTATGAGGATGAGCAGCTGCTCTTTGACAAGACCCTGCGCCATAGTGCGGAGGACATTGCCCAGTTCAAAACCATCGCCGCCCAGAAGGACTGGCGCCGCGATCTGGTCATGCGCGCGCTGCGCGAGCAGGGCATCGACGCCCGCACCCTGTCCGCCGTCAGCGGCCGCGGCGGTCTGCTGCGTCCCATCCGCGGCGGCACCTACGCCGTCAACGACAACATGGTCACGGACTGCACCATCGGCATTCAGGGTCAGCACGCCTCCAACCTGGGCGGCCTGATCGCCCGCGAGATCGGCGACGAGCTGGGCATCCCCTCCTACATCGTGGACCCCGTGGTCATCGATGAGATGGCTGATGTGGCGCGCTATGCCGGTCATCCCCTGTTCCAGCGTGTCAGCATTTTCCACGCCCTGAACCAGAAGGCCGTGGCCAAGCGCTTTGCCAAGGAGCAGGGCAAGAAATATGAGGAGCTGAACCTCATCGTCTGCCACATGGGCGGCGGCGTTTCCATCGGCGCCCACATGAAGGGCAGCGTGGTGGACACCCAGAACGCACTGGACGGCGAGGGTCCCTTCTCTCCCGAGCGCTCCGGCTCCCTGCCCACCGGCCAGCTGGTGAAGCAGTGCTTCTCCGGCAAGTACACCGAGGGGGAGATGCACCGCATGCTCTCCGGCCGCGGCGGTCTGGTGGCCTACACCGGCTCCAACGACATGCGCTATCTGCTGGCGCAGGCCGAACACGATAAGAAGATCGCCGGTGTGGTGGACGCGTTCCACTATCAGATCGGCAAGGAGATCGGCGCCATGGCCGCCGTTATGCACGGCAAGGTGGATCAGATCATCCTCACCGGCGGCATCGCCTACGGCAAGGAGACGGTGGATGCCATTTCCGAGATGGTCGGCTGGATCGCCCCCATCACCGTCTACCCCGGCGAGGACGAGCTGCTGGCGCTGGCGCAGGGCGCTCTCCGCGTGCTCAAGGGCGAGGAGCCGGCACTGGAGTACCGCCGTCCCCGTCCCGACGACAACAACTGATCTATCCGCAGCTAAAAAGGCCGTCCGGCATACGCCGGACGGCCTCTTT
>ERZ779880.3096-NODE-3096-length-10479-cov-3.941097_pt1 | contig 10479 bp, 19 predicted proteins | sample MGYA00511555_ERZ779880 | MGnify/ENA primary metagenome ERZ779880 (study PRJEB29588, sample SAMEA2145815) | human gut metagenome | biome: human gut; feature: human-associated habitat; material: faeces | place: Denmark | collected 2008/2010 ...
AGGAAATAATTTATGTTACAACAAGAAAGCCGTTTAAAAGTTGCTGACAATTCAGGTGCAAAGAGTTTATTAGTAATTCGTGTACTTGGTGGAAGCAAAGTAAAAACTGGTAATATCGGTGACATAGTTGTTGGTACAATCAAAGATGCCACACCTAATGGAACTGTAAAAAAAGGAAAAGTTGTGAAAGCAGTTATCGTAAGAAGTAGACAAGGTCTTCGTCGTGAAGATGGTAGCTACATTAAGTTTGATGATAATGCTTGCGTAATTATAAAAGATGATAAGAGTCCAGTTGGAACTCGTATCTTCGGACCAGTAGCACGTGAATTACGTGACAAAAATTTCATGAAAATAGTATCTTTAGCTAAAGAAGTGCTATAAAGGGAGGATATTATGAAACTTAAAGTTGGAGACAAAGTAGTAGTAATAGCCGGATCTAGTAAAGGAAAAGAAGGAAAGATTACTAAGACTTTCAAAGATGAAAACAAAGTAATCGTTGAAGGCGTTAACATGATTACAAAGCATACAAAACCTTCTATGGCCAATCAGCAGGGCGGTATCATTACCAAGGAAGCTCCTATTGATATTTCTAATGTAATGTACCTGCACAAAGGTCAGCCGACAAGAATCGGATTCAAGATGGACGGAGACAAAAAAGTTCGTTTTGCCAAGAAAACTGGCGACGTAATTGATTAATTGAGAGAGGAGGTCGCAAAAGTTGAGTAGACTGAAAGAGAAATACCAGAACGAGATCGTAGACGCATTAATGAAAAAATTCGGATACAAGAACATCATGGAAGTTCCGAAGCTTGACAAAGTTGTTATCAACATGGGTGTTGGTGAAGCAAAAGAAAACGCTAAACTTCTGGAAGCAGCTGTAAAAGATATGGAAACCATTACTGGTCAGAAAGCAGTTCTGACAAGAGCTAAAAACTCCGTTGCTAACTTTAAAATCCGTGAAGGCATGCCAATCGGATGCAAAGTAACACTGCGCGGCGAAAAAATGTATGAGTTCGTAGACCGCCTCATCAACCTGTCACTGCCACGAGTACGTGACTTCAGAGGTGTAAATCCTAATGCATTTGACGGCAGAGGTAACTATGCTCTGGGTATCAAAGAACAGTTAATTTTCCCTGAAATCGAGTATGATAAGGTTGATAAGGTAAGAGGTATGGACATTATCTTTGTTACTACTGCAAAGAGCGATGAAGAAGCACGTGAATTGTTAACACAGTTCAACATGCCTTTCGCTAAATAATAAGGAGGTAAATTCTCATGGCTAAAAAGTCAATGAAAATCAAACAGCAGCGTAATCCTAAATTCTCTACACAGGAATATAGTCGTTGCAAAATCTGTGGCCGTCCACATGCTTATTTAAGAAAATATGGAATTTGCAGAATTTGCTTCCGTGAATTAGCATATAAGGGTGAGATCCCGGGAGTTAAGAAGGCAAGCTGGTAAGCAATATGCACAGGGCATTTTGCCTTTGTGCGGCTACCCGGCCAGACTTACAAACCAGTGAAGAGTAGTATATAAGGAGGAAAACTTCAATGGCAATGAGCGATCCAGTTGCAGATATGCTTACAAGAATCCGTAATGCAAATACTGCAAAGCATGATACAGTAGATATTCCGGCATCCAAGATGAAGGTTGCAATCGCAGATATCCTTGTTAACGAGGGATATATTGAGAAGTATGAGTTAGTTGAGGATGGTAATTTCAAGAACATCCATGTAGTTTTAAAGTATGGTAAGGACAAGAATGAGAAGGTTATCACTGGTTTAAAGAAAATTTCCAAGCCAGGCCTTCGTGTTTACGCAAATTGTGAGGATCTTCCTCATGTTCTGGGCGGACTTGGTATCGCAATCGTTTCTACCAATAAGGGTGTAATGACCGATAAGGAAGCAAGAAAGCTCAATGTAGGCGGAGAGGTATTAGCGTTCGTTTGGTAATAAGCGAGCGAGATTATCGCATAAGGCAAGTGGCAGCGATTAGGTTGCCATACTGCCATGCATTTAAATAGAATCCACATATATAGGAGGTATGGGCATGTCACGAATTGGAAGGATGCCGATCGCTATCCCAGCAGGAGTAACTGTTACGGTAGCAGAAAATAACACGGTGACTGTAAAAGGACCAAAGGGAACTCTTGAGAGAACTTTTGCTCCAGAATTAGGAATTAAGGTTGAGGGCAGCGAAGTAGTTGTTACTAGACCAAACGATTCAAAGAAGAGTAAGTCTTTACATGGTCTGACAAGAACTCTGATCAATAACATGGTTATTGGTGTAAGCGTAGGCTTCGAGAAGGTTCTTGAGATCAATGGTGTTGGTTATAGAGGAGCTAAGCAGGGCAAGAAGCTCGTGCTGAACCTTGGATATTCTCACCCGGTTGAAATTGCTGATCCAGAAGGTATTGAGACTGTTATGGAAGGACAGAACAAGATCATTATCAAGGGTATTGATAAGGAGAAGGTTGGTCAGTTCGCAGCAGAGATCAGAACTAAGAGAGAGCCAGAGCCGTATAAGGGCAAGGGTATCAAGTACGCTGATGAGACAATCAGACGTAAGGTTGGTAAGACCGGTAAGAAATAAATAAGGAGAGTGAGAAAGAATGGTTAGTAAGGTATCTAGATCAAAGGTTCGCGAAGAAAAGCATAGAAGAATGCGCAGACATATTATCGGTACTCCTGAAAGACCTCGTATGGCAGTGTTCAGAAGCAACAACCATATGTATGTTCAGATTATTGATGATGTAGCAAAGACAACCTTAGTGTCAGCTTCTACTCTTCAGAAAGACGTTAAGGAAAAATTAGAAAAGACCAACGATGTAGCAGCAGCTGCATATTTAGGAACTGTTATTGCAAAGAAGGCTCAGGAAGCTGGAATCAAGTCTGTTGTATTTGACAGAGGTGGCTTCATTTATCAGGGTAAGATTCAGGCACTGGCAGATGCAGCAAGAGAAGCTGGTCTGGAATTCTAATCAAGGAGGAAGAAGACACATGAAACGTACAAATATTGACGCAACTCAGCTTGAATTAGCTGATACCGTAGTTGCTATCAAGCGTGTATCCAAGACCGTTAAGGGTGGACGTACCATGCGTTTCTCCGCTCTGGTTGTAGTTGGAGACAAGAATGGTCATGTAGGTGTTGGTATGGGCAAGGCTGCTGAGATCCCGGAGGCAATCCGTAAGGGTAAGCAGGCAGCTGAGAAGAACATGATTACCGTTCCGCTTGATGAGAATAAGAGTATCCCACACGATTTTATTGGAAAGTTCGGAAGCGCATCTGTACTTCTGAAGAAGTCCCCGGAAGGTACCGGTATCATCGCAGGCGGTCCAGCTCGTTCCGTACTTGAGTTCGCAGGCGTAGAGAATATCCGTACTAAGTCCTTAGGCTCCAGCAACAAGGCTAACGTTGTTCTTGCAACATTGGCTGGTCTGGCTGCTCTGAAGACCCCGGAGGAAGTTGCAAAGCGTCGCGGTAAGACTGTAGAAGAGATTATCGGCTAAGGAGGGAAATACAATGGCTGAAAAGTTAAAGATCACATTAGTGAAGTCCCCGATTGGTGCAATCCCAAAGCAGAGAGCAACCGTAGAGGCTCTTGGACTTCGCAAGCTTAACAAGACTGTTGAGCTGCCGGATAACGATGCTGTAAGAGGCATGGTATGGCATGTAAAGCATTTAGTAAAGGTTGAAGAGATTTAATTTCAGAGGAGGTTACGTGATGGACTTATCTAATTTAAAGGCAGCTGAAGGCTCCGTACACAGCGGTAATTTCAGAAGAGGCCGTGGACATGGCTCGGGCAACGGTAAGACTGCTGGTAAGGGCCATAAGGGTCAGAAGGCACGTTCTGGAGCACCAAGAATCGGTTTCGAGGGTGGTCAGATGCCGTTATACAGAAGACTTCCTAAGAGAGGCTTCACAAATAGAAATACAAAGCTCGTTGCATACGTTAACGTAGAGAAACTTAACAAGTTTGAGGATGGTGCAGTAGTTGACATCCAGACTTTAGTTGAGGCTGGTGCAGTAAAGAACAGATTTGATGCTGTAAAGATTCTTGGAAACGGAGACCTGACCAAGAAGCTGACCGTTAAGGCAAACGCTTTCTCTGAGGGAGCTAAGGCTAAGATCGAGGCTGCTGGTGGAAACGTAGAGGTGATCTAATGTTCAAAACGCTTCAGAATGCGTTAAAGATGAAGGAATTAAGAGGTCGTCTTATATTCACATTTTTAATGCTCCTGGTAATCCGTTTTGGTTCACAGTTACCAGTTCCGGGCGTTGATCCTGATTATTTCGCTGATTTCTTTAATGGAAGCAACGGCGATGCGTTTAACTTGTTCAATGCTATGACGGGTGGTTCTTTCGAGAACTTCTCCATCTTGGCATTGAGCATTTCGCCATATATTACATCTTCCATTATTATTCAGCTGCTGACAATTGCAATTCCAAAGCTGGAAGAGCTGCAGCAGGATGGTCAGGAAGGAAGAAAAAAGATCGCAGAGATTACCAGATATGTTACAGTAGGTCTTGCTCTGATTCAGTCTACTGCTATGTCTATCGGATTTGGCAGAAGCGGAATGTTTGAGCATTATACCTGGTACAATGTGGTAGTATGTGTAATTACTCTGACAGCCGGCAGTGCTTTTCTTATGTGGGTTGGTGAGCGTATCACAGAAAAGGGTGTTGGAAATGGTATTTCAGTTGTCCTGTTATACAACATTATTTCCAGACTTCCAGATGATGCGATCACGATTTATGAAACCTTTATGTCAGGACGCAGCATCGCTGTACAGATTTTAATTGCAGTTTTCGTAATTGCAATTCTTCTTGCAATTCTTGGATTTACGGTACTGCTGAATGCAGCTGAAAGAAGAATTCCGGTTCAGTATGCGCAGAAGGTGCAGGGACGCAGAAGTGTAGGCGGACGTTCAACATATATTCCTGTAAAGGTGAATACTGCAAACGTTATGCCTGTTATTTTTGCATCCTCACTTATGTCCATGCCACAGATTATCGGATCATTTTTCGGCTACCAGATCGATGTAACAACGATCGGCGGAAAGATTATGGCAATGTTAAGCTCAAACTACTGGTTTAGACCGTCACTTCCGTTCTATTCAATTGGCGTTGTGGTTTATGTAGCGTTGCTTATCGTTTTTGCTTATTTCTATACATCAATTTCTTTCAATCCATTAGAGATTGCCGACAATATGAAAAAGTCTGGTGGTTTTATTCCAGGTGTAAGACCAGGAAAGCCAACTAGTGATTTCTTAAACAACATGCTCAATCACCTGATCATCATCGGTGCTGTTGGTTTGACCATCATTGCATTGCTTCCGATCATTTTGAGTGGTATATTCAATATTACAAGACTTTCCTTCATGGGAACTTCTTTGATCATTATTGTAAGTGTTGTTTTAGAGACGGCAAAATCAATTGAATCCAAGATGGTGGCTAGAGAGTACGAGAGTATATTCTAAAACAGTTCACGTGTTCCAGTAGCTTTGTTTGCGATTAGCAGCGATGCACGGTACGTGCAGTTTTGCGAATGGGCATTCAGTGAACTGTATTTTTACGAGAAAATCTCCTGTTTTGCAGGGGATTTTCTTGCTTTTTAAGCACAAATCTGTTATGATATTTCTGATTATAATTATAATTGCGGTAACGCATGCTGCTTTTGCGGCGGAATGAGAGGGAAATATGAAGATTATCATGTTAGGAGCACCTGGTGCAGGTAAGGGCACACAGGCAGCAAAGATTGCAGCAAAATATCAGATTCCACATATCTCTACAGGAGATATTTTCCGTGCCAATATCAAAAACGGTACAGAGCTTGGAAAGAAAGCGAAAACTTATATGGATCAGGGACTTCTCGTACCTGATGAACTGACCTGTGATCTGGTTGTGGACAGAATACAACAGCCGGATGCAGCAAATGGTTATGTACTGGATGGTTTTCCAAGAACAATCCCACAGGCTGAATGCCTTACCGATGCTTTAAGCAAGCTGGGAAGCAAGATTGATTATGCTATTGATGTTGATGTTCCGGATGAGAATATCGTGAACCGTATGGGTGGAAGACGCGCATGCGTAAAATGTGGTGCAACCTACCACGTTGTATTTGCAGCTCCGAAGACAGAGGGGGTTTGCGATACATGTGGTGAGGATCTTGTGCTTCGTGACGATGACAAGCCGGAGACTGTACAGAAGCGTCTGAATGTATATCATGAGCAGACTCAGCCGCTTATCGACTACTATACTGGTCAGGGCGTACTGAAAACTGTAGATGGCACCAAGAACCTGGATGAGGTATTTGGTGATATTGTGAAGATCCTTGGCGAATAGAATAGAGGATAAGAAGTAATGTCAGTTTCAATAAAAACAGCACAAGAAATTGAACTTATGAGGGAATCCGGACATCTTCTGGAAAAAGTCCATGACGGGCTGATCCCTTATATCAAACCAGGAATGAGTACCAAGGAAATCGACCGTATTGGCGAAGATATGATCCGTTCCATGGGATGCATTCCCAATTTTCTGAATTATGGAGGCTTTCCTGGCTCCTTCTGCATCAGCCTGAATGATGAAGTGGTCCACGGAATTCCTTCGGAGGACAAAATTATCCAGGATGGTGATCTGGTAAAGATTGATGCAGGACTGATCTATAAAGGATATCATTCTGATGCGGCCCGTACTTATGCAGTCGGAGAAGTTTCCAAAGAAGCCAAGCAGCTTATGGATGTAACCAGGCAGTGCTTCTTTGAAGGAATAAAATTCGCGAAAGCAGGAAATCATCTCAATGATATTTCCAAGGCAATCGGAGCGTATGCGGCGAAATACCGTTATGGTATTGTACGAGATCTGGTGGGACATGGGATTGGTACTCATCTTCACGAAGATCCGCAGATTCCCAACTTCCCTCAGAAACGCAGGGGAGTGAAATTACTTCCAGGCATGACACTTGCCATAGAGCCCATGATCAATATGGGCAGAGCAGATGTATGCTGGCTGGATGACGAATGGACAGTGGTGACCATGGATGGTTCCCTTTCCGCACATTATGAGAACACCATACTGATTACAGATGGCGAACCGGAGATTCTGACACTCACAGAGTATTAATCATTATCATTAAGGCGATACAGGAGGTATAAAATGTCAAAAGTAGATGTACTTGAAGTAGAAGGCACTGTTTTAGAGAAGCTGCCAAACGCAATGTTTAAAGTGGAACTTGAAAACAAACATGTTGTACTTGCTCATATCAGCGGCAAGCTGCGCATGAACTTCATCCGCATCCTGCCCGGCGACAAGGTCACGATGGAAATGTCTCCCTACGACCTGACCAAAGCCCGGATCACCTGGCGTTCCAAGTAAGAAGCGCCTTGTGTTATAAAGGAGGTTAACATCATGAAGGTAAAACCTTCCGTGAAACCCATTTGCGAGAAGTGCAAGGTCATCAAGCGCAAAGGCCGCGTGATGATCATCTGCGCCAATCCGAAGCATAAGCAGCGTCAGGGCTAAAGGTCCGGGGTTAAAACCCTGGAAACCGTACCCAAAACGCTTGGGGGCCAAGTGCGTAGATTCCCGGCGCAGGCCCCGACTAGGACATGGGATGTTACTAATGGAGGTGCTTTATGGCACGTATTGCTGGTGTTGATCTGCCTCGCGAGAAGCGGATCGAGGTTGGTCTGACTTATGTTTACGGCATTGGCCAGTCCACTGCCGACGAGATTCTCGCCGGTACCGGAATTAACCCTGATACCCGCGTCAAGGATCTGACCGCTGATGAAGAGGCCAAGATCCGTGACTACATCGACAAAAACAACATCATGGTGGAAGGCGACCTGCGCCGTAACGTCGCGCTTGACATCAAGCGTCTGACCGAGATCCAGTGCTACCGTGGTGTGCGCCATCGCAAGGGTCTTCCCTGCCGCGGCCAGCGCACTAAGACCAATGCGCGTACCTGCAAAGGTCCCAAGCGCACTGTCGCTAACAAAAAGAAGTAAGGAGGAACTGAGACATGGCTGCTAACAAAGCTACTGCGGCAAAAACCCGCACTAAGAAAAAAGAGCGCAAGAATATCAGCGCCGGTGCTGCTCACATCCAGAGCACCTTTAACAATACCATCGTGACCATCACCGACACCCAGGGCAACACCGTTTCCTGGTGCAGCACTGGTGCGCTGAACTTCCGTGGCTCCCGTAAGAGCACTCCTTACGCTGCGCAGAGCGCTGCTGAGGTCGCTGCCAAGGCCGCCATCGAGCATGGCATGAAGACCGTTGAGGTCTACGTTAAGGGCCCCGGTTCCGGCCGTGAGAGCGCCATCCGCGCCCTGCAGGCAACCGGCCTGGAGGTCACCATGATCCGTGACGTGACCCCCATCCCCCACAATGGCTGCCGCCCGCCCAAACGCCGCCGCGTTTGATTGAAAGGAGAACATGAGATATGGCTAAGAATACCCAACCTATCGCTAAGCGCTGCCGTGCTCTCGGCATTTCTCCTGCTGTTATGGGTTATGGCAAAAAGACCACCAATCGTAACCCCGGCGGCCAGATGAGAAAGAAGAAGAGCGAGTACGCCACCCAGCTGAACGAGAAGCAGAAGGTCAAGTTCGTCTATGGTATCCTGGAGAACCAGTTCCATACCTACTACGAGAAGGCCTCCCGCATGCCCGGCCAGACTGGTGTCAACCTGCTGGTCCTCGTTGAGCGCCGTCTCGACAACGTCGTCTACCGTCTGGGCTTTGCCAAGACCCGCCGCGACGCCCGCCAGCTGGTTTCCCACAACCACTTCACTGTCAATGGCAAGCGTGTCAACATCCCCTCTTACCAGGTCAAGGCGGGCGATGTGATCGAAGTCATCGAGTCCAGCCGTTCCTCCGTCAAGTTCAGCAAGCTGCTGGGCGAGGAGGCTCCTGTCGTGCTGCTGCCCTCCTGGCTGGAGCGTGACAAGAACGCCCTGAAGGGCACTGTCACCAAGCTGCCCGTTCGTGAGGACATCGATGTGCCCATCGCAGAGCACCTCATCGTCGAGTTGTACTCCAAGTAATCCTCTTAACTGTTTTCTACGATTTTTCCAACCGAACCGGTGCCTTTGGGCACCGGCTTAACAAGGAGGGTTTTTATGATGGAGATCGAACGCCCCAAGATCGAAACGGCTGCCCTTTCCCCGGATGGCCGCTACGGTAAGTTCGTCGTCGAGCCCCTCGAGCGCGGCTTCGGCACGACCTTGGGCAACAGCTTGCGTCGTGTGCTTCTGTCCTCTCTGCCCGGTGTGGCTGTCACCAGCGTCAAGATCGACGGTGTGGTGCATGAGTTCACCACCATCGAGGGCGTGCGTGAGGATGTCACCGAAATCGTCCTGAACCTCAAAGGCATCGCTGCCAAGATCTACGGCGAAGCCCCCAAGACCGTCCGCGTGGAGGCCGTCGGCCCCTGCGAGGTCACTGCCGGCACCATCAAGGGCGGCGACGACCTCGAGATCCTGAACCCCGAGTGGCACATTGCCACCCTGGGCGAGGGCGCTAAGCTGGTCATGGAGCTGACCTTTGACAAGGGCCGCGGTTATGTTCCTGCTGAGAAGAACAAGCAGGCGCTGATTGAGAAGAACGACATCAGCACCCTGCCTGTGGACAGCATCTACACCCCCGTCCTCAAGGTCAACTACACGGTGGATCGTACCCGTGTGGGCCAGATCACCGACTTCGATAAGCTGATTATGGAAGTCTGGACCGACGGCACCTGCAATGCGCAGGAGGCCCTGAGCCTGGCGGCCCGCGTGCTGACCGAGCACCTGAACCTGTTCGTGAACCTCTGCGATGAGACCGGCGAGACCGAGATCATGGTGGACAACGACGACCAGGGCCGTGAGAAGGCACTGGAGATGACGATTGAGGAGCTGGACCTGAGCGTCCGTTCCTTCAACTGCCTCAAGCGTGCCGGCATCAACACGGTTGGTGACCTCATCGGCAAGAGCGAGGACGAGATGATGAAGGTCCGCAACCTGGGCCGCAAGTCTCTCGAAGAGGTCATGGCAAAGCTGGACAGCCTTGGTTTCTCTCTGACCAAGGAAGACGAAAACTAACCCCCCGCGACACGCGGATTCTATTGATAAGGAGTGAATCGAAATGCCCGGTACCCGTAAACTCGGTCGTGCCACCGACAGCCGCAACGCTATGCTGCGCGCTATGGTGACCTACCTGTTTGAGAACGGCAAGATCGAGACCACCGTTACCCGCGCCAAGGAAGTTCGTTCCATGGCCGAGAAGATGGTCACCCTCGGTAAGCAGGACGATCTGCACGCAAAGCGTCAGGTCTTCTCCTACATCACCAAGGAGGACGTTGCCAAGAAGGTCATTGATGAGATCGGCCCCAAGTACGCTGACCGCAATGGCGGCTACCCCCGCATCTACAAGACCGGCCCTCGCCGCGGCGACGCCGCCGAGATGGCTATCATCGAGCTCGTCTGATTTCATCAGA
>ERZ779880.3102-NODE-3102-length-10443-cov-3.339141_pt1 | contig 10443 bp, 10 predicted proteins | sample MGYA00511555_ERZ779880 | MGnify/ENA primary metagenome ERZ779880 (study PRJEB29588, sample SAMEA2145815) | human gut metagenome | biome: human gut; feature: human-associated habitat; material: faeces | place: Denmark | collected 2008/2010 ...
CGTTATGGGTATCTTAACTGGGTACCGAGGCTGACAACCAGCAGAAAACTCTTTTTAAAAAGAAATTCTTAGAGGAGTGTGGTTAAGCATCACACTCCTCTTTACGTATGAGGTATGGATGGCAACAAAAGCAGATAAGAAAAATGCAATAAGACAAGGTATTATAGATTCAGCCGGTATATATAGTCAGAGCCTAGCTGGTAAAACATTTCTATATGTATATGGAGAAGAGTTTTTTGAAGTCTCTTTTCCGATAGATCATTTTCTTCACTTAACAGGAGTGGAGACAAAACTTTCTGCAAAGGACTTCTATAAAAATGCAAAAAAGGCAAAACTTACAAGTAGTCAGTTCTATTTTGATGCAAGGCATCCTTATGCAAATGCAAGAAAGAAGTTGCCCTGCTTAAAGAGATTACCGGAGTTGACAAATGATATGGTGTGTATCCTTAAGGAGATGCAGACGGTTACAATTATTTACAAACTAAGCGTAACGAATCTGGAATTTACGTTGGGACTTACAGAAAATACAGATGTAAATGGTAAGAAGATTAATGACTTTTTTCTTCCTATGTCACTACGAGTGGAGGATACATCCGTAGAAAAGAGTAATGATGGGGAAATCGTTGATTTCATTTTCTCAAAAGATGCAAGCGTTGCAAAGTATGATACATTATTGGTAGAAGATAAGAATAAAATGATTCCAGATAATATCAAGCATTTGATAAGCGAGAAATTATATAGTACAGAGCATGATTAATTACATATGAAAGTTTTGAAGCATCAGGAAACTGGTGCTTTTTTAGTGCGGAACAATGTATGAAATATAGTTGGTGAAAAAGTGTTCGTTTCTAAGAAGAATTTAATTGAAAGTATTCGCTCAATAGAATATAATTAAAGAGAAGTTTTTACACATTTTTGGAGGAAAACACATGGAATATATGACTTCAGCAGAATGCGCAGAAAAGTGGAATGTATCCCAGAGATGGGTAGCGATATATTGCAAAGAAGGCAGAATTGAAGGCGCTGTTCAAAAAGGCAGAATGTGGTTCATTCCGGTTGGAACAGAAAAACCGATAGATCCGCGTAAGGCCAGAAAACTTGAACAGAACAAAGTAATTAATCCCGGAGGATGTAGATAAATGGATAATGCAAGTATTAAGAAGCTGGAAGCAGACCTGTGGGAGTCTGCGGATCTCCTGAGAGCTGGGTCAAAGCTTACATCAAATCAGTACTGTATGCCTGTACTGGGCCTGCTGTTCCTCAGATATGCATACAGCCGATATAAAATGGTCGAGGAAGAAATTCTAAAGGACAGACCTGTAAGAAATGGTCGTAAGATGCCGGTGGAAGCAAGTGACTTTACGGCTAAGAGCGCATTGTTCCTTCCTGAAATGGCACAGTTTGATTATCTGGTAAATCTTCCTGAAAATGTTGCTTCTTTGGGACTGGTAAATGTATCCGGTCAGACTATGGGAAGTTTAGGTGAAGTGGTAAATAATGCCATGGAACTTGTGGAGCAGCAGAGCGATCAGCTTATCGGTGTCCTTCCGAAAAGCTACACCGATTTCTCGGATGAGCTTCTTGGTGAACTGCTCAGAATCTTTAATAACAACGCTTTGGATGAAGTTGGTGGAGATGTAATCGGACGTATCTACGAGTACTTTCTGAATAAATTTGCTAAAAATATTGCCTCTGACGATGGTGTATTCTTCACGCCAAAGTCCCTAGTAAAGATGATTGTAAATATTCTTGAGCCAAAGAGCGGAATACTTCTGGATCCGGCATGTGGATCAGGTGGTATGTTTGTACAGACCGGTGATTTTGTAAATGAGACTGGGCTACGTGCCAATCAGAGTATGACATTTTATGGTCAGGAGAAGGTAGAATATAATGCTAAGCTTTGCCTTATGAATATGGCTGTCCATGGACTTACCGGTGTTATCAAATCCGGTGATGAAGCAAACAGTTTTTATCATGATGCCCATAATTTGGAAGGCAAGTGTAACTATGTTATGGCAAATCCGCCTTTCAATGTTGATAAGGTTAAGGCAGAAACAGCTGCAAATGCCGGGAGATTACCATTCGGTGTACCGAAGGAAAATAAAAACAAGGAAATCGGTAATGCAAATTATCTCTGGATTTCTTATTTCTATGCATATTTGAATGAGACAGGTCGTGCAGGATTTGTTATGGCTTCCTCTGCAACTGACAGTCAGGGGAGTGATAAGGATATTCGTGAAAAGCTGGTCAAGACCGGTCATGTGGACGTTATGATTTCTGTAGGGAATAATTTCTTCTACACAAAGAGCTTGCCTTGTTCTCTGTGGTTTTTTGACAAGGGAAAGACAGGGAATCTGCAGGATAAAGTCTTATTCATCGATGCACGAAACTATTATACCGTTGTAGATCGTACCCTGAATGAGTGGAACGAGTGGCAGCTTAAAAATATGAATGCCATTGTATGGCTCTACAGAGGTGAGATAGATAAGTATAAGAAGTTACTGGAGGAATACAAGTCCACTGTTGCCAACATGATTGCTGAGGCAGGAGAAGACGACCTGAACGCAGTAAATGATGATGTATTTATAACAGGACTTGAAGTGGCGAAGAAGCATCTTAAATCTGTTAGAGAAGCGGCCAAGAAAGCCGTGGAAGCCTGTGATCGTAAAGAAAAGAAACAGGTTCAGAATAGCTGGGATGAGAAGATTGCAGCTGTCGAAGAGATTGTAGAAGTCGTAAAGGAAGCACACTGGCTTTGTAGTAAGTTTGGTGAAGGAAAGTACGAGGATATTCTTGGACTCTGCAAGATTGCCGACATCGAGACAATTGAGAATAAAGGCTGGTCATTAACACCGGGCGCCTATGTTGGTGTAGCACCTGTGGAAGATGACGGGGTTGATTTCGAAGAAAGAATGGCTGAGATTCATCAGGAACTTCTTTCGTTACAGGCAGAGAGTAATGATTTGATGGATACCATCTCACAGAATATGAAGGAGATGGGGCTATGAGTGAGTTGAAGTTAAAGGTTCCATTTAAAGCACCATTAAATAAAGTTGATACGGCACATCAGACATGGGGATGCAGAGCGAATAATCCGGATATCTGCAGAAACAACGGATTAGAAGATATTTGTGCTTTTGCAAGTTCAGATTGTATTTGTAAACAACCATCTAAGGCATGGGGAAAACAATACGAGAAGTTAAAGAGGGGAGAATGAAGCTATGGTATTAGAAGATGTTTGTGAACTTATAGCCGATTGTCCTCATACTACAGCACCTGATGAAGGAGAAGGATATCCACTTATTCGAACACCGAATGTTGGTAAAGGTAGACTTTTGCTTGAAGGTGTACATCGGGTTTCGAAGGATATATATGATAAAAGAAATATGAGGGCTATACCCCAAAAGGATGACATAATTTTTGCGAGAGAAGCTCCGGCTGGTAATGCTGCACTTATTCGTGAAGGGCAAGAAGTATGTCTTGGACAAAGAACTGTTTTGATAAGACCTGATTGTGAAAAGGTTTTTCCTAAGTATCTGGTCTATTATCTATTGGCACCGGAACAGCAGTATAAGCTGTTGGGGACTGCAAATGGAGCAACAGTCGCTCATGTCAATCTTCCGGTTATTAGAAAGATGCCAATAGAATTGCCAGATATAGATGTTCAACAGAAGATAGTGGGATATATTTCAATTTATGACGACTTAATTGAAAACAATCAGAAACAAATCAAACTTCTCGAAGAGGCAGCACAGCGCTTGTACAAGGAATGGTTTATTGATTTGAGGTTCCCTGGTTATGAGGAGACGGAAATTATTGATGGGGTTCCCAAAGACTGGGAGAAGAAATTAATTGGTGATATTATTAGAAAAATTCCACGTACTAAACAAATAAAAACTTCTGATTATTTATCGGAAGGGGCGATTCCTGTTGTTGATCAAAGCCGTGATTTTATTGCAGGGTATACAAATGATAAGGATTCAGTAGTTAATTTTGGGATACCTATAATTATATTTGGTGATCATACAAGAATTTTGAAATACATACAATTTCCATTTGCTAAAGGTGCTGATGGAACTCAGCTAATTATTAGTGATAAGGATAATATGCCACAATCATTGCTATATTTATCACTGAAAGCAGTTGATTTATCAAATTACCATTATGCTAGACATTTTAAGTATTTAAAAGCAGAAATTATATTGGTTCCAACACAAGAAATAGGTGATAAATTCGATAGAATAGTGTCACCAATGCTTAATCGGATTCAAAAGTTGAGAGATATATGTAATAAATCTTCACAAGCGCGTGACCGTTTATTGCCCAAACTTTTGAGTGGAGAAATCGAGGTGTAACTTATGGGAGACGTTTCATTTGAAATATCAATACCATTGGATTCGGATGGATTTATTGAGATGGAGTGTGACTATTGTAAAAATAGATTTATGCTGCATCATCAAGTATATGAAAGTGAAGATAATATAAACTTCTTTTGTCCTATTTGTGGTTTGCCGAATAGAACAAATACCTTCTTTGTGCCGGAAGTATTAGAGAAGGCTCAGCAAATTGCATTAAATTATATGTATGATGAAATAGATAGGACATTAGGTAAAAGTATAAAACAATTCAATAAAAATGGATTAGTAAAAATGACCATGAAGACGCCTAAGAGGGAAATAGAGAAAGAACTCTATGCTCCTTCAGAAGATTATGTCCAATGTGAAAAGGCCTGCTGTGGTTTGAAAGTTAAAGTGAAAAATATTGATAAAGAGACAGGAGTCTATTGTCCTGTTTGTGGAAGGAGCTGATTACTAGTGACTAGAAAGGAATTACAAAAAATCTCATTACAATATAGAACCCTCGCTTCTCAAATGCTAAAAATTAATTCTCAAGAAGAAATGTATTGTATTCAACAGTTTTATGATTTTATAAACGAGACCTCATTTTTGATGTCATATATAGATGAGTGCATTACAGAAGAGTATGATTTTATGAGCATATTTGAAGAAAAAGGATGGCGAGATATATTAGATTTGCCTTCAAATCAGAAAGAATTAATTAGCTATGGATTTCAATTAATTAAGTACATTCTTGATGGACCAAAACAGTTAATTGGGCTGTGTATGGGCTATACGAGTAGCAATAAGTTTTCTGACAACATTGAGGCGTTTATGCGAAAAAGTATAGAACCCTTTGTTGTGGCAGTTAGAACATATATAGAATTAAATTTTATAGATGCAAATGATGGAAATGCAAATATAGAAAAAACAGTCAAAACAGTCTTTTTGTCTTATTGCCAGAAAGATAAAGATATAGCGGATAGCATTGACGAAAAGATTGGTATGCTTATTGAAGGAAAGGCTACATTATCAAGAGATATTAGAGATGTTGAATATCATGAAAGCTTTAAAAAGTTTATGCAGTCAATAGAAAAGCATGATTATGTAATCTCGATAATAAGTGATAATTATCTAAAATCAAGAAATTGCATGTATGAAATGTTAGAGGTTGTAAAGGATAGCAATTTTAGTCAAAGATTACTTTTTATTGTATTGACTAACGAAGATGCAAAGTATTATAAAGTTGCTCCTATTCAAGATATTGGTGCAGATGTCTATTCTGTTTCGGGACAAGCAAAGTATTCGAAATTTTGGAGCCAGATGGATAAAGAACTTGATAGTGAAATAGAAGAGATAGGTAATTCGATTTATGCAATTAATCAGATTAAAGAAAAAAAGATTATTCAAAAAATCTTATTAGATTTACCAGATTTTCTAGAGTTTGTAAGAGAAAATAAGGGCTTATCACTAACGGAACATTTGGAAAATGGTTTTGCTGACATGATTTCATTTATGGAATTATAGTATTAATTTGATGAGGAGGCGACGCTATGAGCTACGATTACTCGGAAAATATATTAGTTCAAGAGAGTGCAGGACACCTGCTTGCTGATGAACTGGGCTGGCAGGTAGAACTTGCTTATAATCAGGAAGTCCTTGGAGAGAATAGAACGTTTGGAAGAAGTTCCTACAAGGACATTCTTTTAGTACGCTATTTTCAGAAGGCCCTTCGTACGCTCAATCCATGGATTACAGATGCTCAGGTTATAGAAGCTCAGAATACCTTTGAGAAGCATCTTTCATCTGCTTCTCTGATGCAGATTAATGAAGAAAAGTATGCATATATTCGTGATGGAATTCCTGTTACAGAGAAGAAGCCAAACGGTCAGACTGAAGAAAAGCGCGCAATGATTATTGACTTCCAACATTCGGATGATATGGAGAGAAATCATTTTCTGGCTGTGAAAGAAATGAAAATTCATGGTGATCTCTATCGTCGTAGAACAGATATTGTAGGTTTTGTAAATGGCATTCCGCTTCTCTTTGTAGAACTAAAGAAGAATTCTGTGGATGTTCAGAATGCATATACAGACAATTACACCGATTACCTGGATACCATTCCGCAGCTGTTTTATTACAATGCATTTCTAATGTTGTCCAATGGTGTAGAAGCCAAGGTTGGTACACTGGGCAGTAAGTATGAATTCTTCCATGAGTGGAAAAGACTTTCCGAGCAGGAGCAGGGAAGTGTTGCTCTGGAAACCATGCTTCGTGGTATTTGTAAGAAAGAGAACTTTCTGGATCTGTTAGAAAACTTTATCTTATATGATCATTCCGGTGGTAAAACCGTCAAAATCCTTGCCCGAAACCACCAGTATCTTGGAGTTAATGAAGCAGTCAAGGCTTATGAGGCGCGTAAACTCAATAATGGAAAGCTTGGCGTGTTTTGGCATACCCAGGGCTCCGGTAAAAGTTATTCTATGGTTTTTCTGTCGCAGAAGATTCGCAGAAAATTTGCAGGATCTCCTACTATTGTGGTGCTTACAGACCGTGAAGAACTGAATTCCCAGATTTCAGATACGTTTGAAAACTGCGGATTATTGGGAAAAACAAAGGCATCCAAGTTCATAGCGACTAGCGGTGAAGACCTAATCAGCAAATTGAAGGGAAATCCAAGCTTTATCTTCACACTGATCCAGAAGTTTAACAAGAAAGTGGATGAGCCGATCATTCCGGATCATGACATCATTATTATGTCTGATGAAGCTCATAGAAGCCAGTATGGTGTTTTTGCGGACAATATGGTTGGATTATTGCCGACTGCTTCAAGAATTGGATTTACTGGCACACCTCTTCTTTCGAATGACAATATTACTGAGCGAACCTTTGGTGGATATATTTCCATTTATGACTTTAAGCGTGCGGTAGAAGATAAGGCAACTGTCCCACTATATTATGAAAATCGAGGAGAAAAGATTTTAGATATCAATAATCCGGATATTACGGACAAAATTCTTGATGCCATTGAAGCAGCAGATCTTGATCCGGAGCAGGAAGAGAAGCTGGAGCATGAATTTGAAAAGGAAATTCATTTGCTTACTGCTGAACCGAGACTTAAATCTGTGGCCAGAGATTTTGTTTCACATTACTCTGATTTGTGGACTAGTGGTAAGGCTATGTTTGTTTGCTTGAATAAAGTTACCTGCGTGCGTATGTATAACTTTGTACAGAAATATTGGCAGGACGATATCAAAGCTTTAGAAAAGCAGATACAGACAGCATCACAGCAGGAAGTCCAGGAACTTGAGAGAAAACTGAACTGGATGAAAGAAACGGAGATGGCAGTTGTTATCTCGCAGGAACAGAATGAAATTCAAACCTTTAAAAAGTGGAATCTGGATATCAAATATCATCGTGAAAAGATGGAAAAGCGTGAGCTAGATAAGGAATTCAAGGACAAAGACAATCCGCTAAGAGTAGTATTTGTCTGCGCAATGTGGCTAACCGGTTTTGATGTGAAGTGTTTGTCATGTCTGTATCTGGACAAGCCACTCAAGGCACATACTCTTATGCAGACAATTGCCCGGGCAAACCGCGTGGCAGAAGGCAAGAGTAATGGTCTTATTATTGACTATATAGGTATTGTAAAAGCATTGCGAAAGGCACTTGCTGATTATACCGCTAATGTAGGTGGTGGAAGTACTGACCCGACGATTGACAAGGGTGAACTGATAGAAAGAGTGCTTGAGACAATTGCAGCGGCTGATGAATTTCTGGATTCCAAAGATTTCGATTTGGATGATCTGGTATATGCAAAGGATTTTGCAAAAATTTCCTTACTACTGACAGCGGCTAATGCAGTATCCGACTCTAGGAAATCAAAGAAGCAGTTTATGACATACGGCAATGAACTTAACCGCATGATGAAATATCTGGATCGTGATGATATTTCCAAGGCAGACCGTGAAAGAAAAGATGCCATAATTGCCATTGTTGATGAATTAAAGAAAAAGAAGAAGCATGTTGATAATACAGATTTAATGGTGCAGATTAACGGAATTCTGGGTGATTATATCATGATTGAAAGAGCAGCGGATGATCGTGGATTTGCAAAACGTTTTGATATCAGTAAAATTGACTTTGATTTATTGCGGAGAGAGTTTGCCAAAGTTAAAAAGAAAAATCTGGCATTCATGGATTTGGATGAATTGATTCAAGTCAGGCTGGATGCCATGATAAGGGAGAATCCTCGCAGAGTGGATTATTACATACGATATCAGCAGATTATTGAGGAATATAATTCAGAGCAAGATAGGGTCAATATTGAAAAGACATTTATGGAACTGATGGATCTGGCAAATTCCATGAATGAAGAGGAACAGAGGTATGTTCGTGAAGGCTTCAGTAGTGATGAAGAACTTTCTATGTATGATATGCTTTTTGACGAAAATCTTTCCAAAGAGGACATCAAGAAAATCAAGAAGGTTGCTGTAGATTTGTTGGATAAGATTAAGGCAAAGATATCAGAACTTGATCATTGGACAGACAAGCAGGAGACTAAGGCTGAGGTAGACACATTGATTGGAAAGATTCTGTGGGAAGAACTGCCGGAGAGTTATTCAGACCAGAGAATATTTGAATATCGCAAGCTGATATTTGAGTATGTGTTTATGAGATACAAGCAGGTGGCGTAAGGATTGAAACAGGAGGATTTATGGGAAAAAGAGAGTATGGGGTATCCATACAATGGAGGGCCAAACATGGTAAAGGTATTCAAGGGGGCTGTTAAAAATGAACTTGAGGAAACTGTAGTTCAGCAGGAGATGGCGTCATATTTACAATTAGATAATATTAATTTCTTGATTGGTGCCGGTTGCTCAAGCCATATTGTTGATGGTACTGAACTAGGTATTCCAGGTATGCGTAAACTATATGATGATTTCTTTAAGGAAAATGCTGATTTTAGCGCAGCTGGTCTTAAATTGAAAGACCGATTTGATTCTAATCTTGAAAAGATGCTGGAGGCATTAGGGGCAATTCAGGTTGCAAATGAGATAGTCGCTATTGATAAAGATATTGATGAGAAAATAGATACAGTACGGAAGTTCATTCGCTCCAAAATTATTGAAGGCCTTCATGGAAAAGAGGTGCTTTCAATTTACAAAGATTTTTATAAAAGAATGATTTCGGAAAGTCGGAAGGCTCCTATAAATATATTTACAACAAATTATGATTTGTATAATGAACAAGCTCTTGACTCATTGGGACTACCATATAATAACGGTTTTACTGGAACATACAAAAGGAAGTTTAATCCTGCAAGCTATAAATATGCATATGTAGAAGATATGAATCTTTCAAAAGAAGTATGGGAACGTGTGCCAAATTCCTTTAATCTCTATAAAATACATGGCTCTATTTCTTGGTATAAGGATGAAGGAGATATTTTTGAAAAAGATTATGCAGATATAGGTAGCGAAGATACGGTAATGATTTACCCTACCCCACTTAAGGATCGAACAACGCTGATGGTTCCGTATTCTGATCTTTTCAGAAATTTTGAGAGCTCTCTGCTCAAACAGAATAGTGTGTTAGTCACATTAGGATACAGTTTTGCGGATGATCATATTAATCGACTTATCTTAAATGCATTAGCGATTCCGACATTCAAACTAATCGTTTTTGGCGAGAGTGATGCAATAACTAAGCTAATCGAATTGGATGATAAGCGGATAATTGTAATAAATTCTGATGATAAGATTCATTATTTCAAAAATTTTGTGGAAAAGATTATGCCAGAACAATCTGAAAATTCAAGGGAGATGATTGATATGCCGACTGTTGCTAGGATTATCAAATCATTTGAGGAGAAAAAATGAGTAGTAGAACGATAGGTAAGATTGTTTCCATTGGGGTTAATGGAATTGTTGCTGAGGTTTATGATTCTTTAGGAAGTTATGTAAACACAGTAGATGGAATTAGATTTGTCGGTGAAGTAGGTTCATATGTATCAATATATGAAATTGGGAGAACTGTAATTGCAGAAATGTATCAGGCAAATAACTCGCCTGCCCAAAAAAGTATCGCCACCTGATAGAGGTGG
>ERZ779880.3112-NODE-3112-length-10402-cov-7.636996_pt1 | contig 10402 bp, 7 predicted proteins | sample MGYA00511555_ERZ779880 | MGnify/ENA primary metagenome ERZ779880 (study PRJEB29588, sample SAMEA2145815) | human gut metagenome | biome: human gut; feature: human-associated habitat; material: faeces | place: Denmark | collected 2008/2010 ...
AGAGCATTGAGCAGAGCCTGTCCACCTTCTCCGGCCACATGAAAAAGATCACCGGTATTCTGGAGCTTGCCATGCCGCACACCCTTGTGCTGCTGGACGAGCTGGGTGCCGGTACCGATCCCGCCGAGGGCGCCGCGCTGGCTGTTGCCATCATTGAGGAGCTGCGACGCCGTGGCGTTCTGCTGATGGCGACCACCCACTATGCAGAGCTGAAGGTCTTTGCATTGGAAACAAAGGGCGTGGTCAATGCCAGCTGCGAGTTTGATCTGGAGACCCTGCGCCCAACCTATAAGCTGAGTGTGGGCGTACCGGGCAAGTCCAACGCTTTCCTGATCAGCGAAAAGCTGGGCATCCCCAGTCGCGTCATTGAGGCTGCCCAGCAGCATCTGTCTGCCGAGGATAAACGTCTGGATGCAGTTCTGGGGCAGCTGGATGATCTGAAACTTCAACTGAAAGAAAGCCAGAACGAGGTGGAGCAGCTGCGCAACGAAGCTTCTCATCAGCTGGAAGCCGCCCGCAAAAAGCGGGATGAGCTGATCCAGCAGGGCGAAAACGAATTGGAAGCCGCCCGTGCCAAGGCACGTACACTGGCACAGCAGGTGGAAACACAGGCCTACGCGCTGACCGACGAACTGCGCCAGCTGCAAAAGGACGAGCGTATGAGCGCCCAGCAGAAGGCACAGCGCGCCCGCGAGATTGCCAAAAAGGAGACCGAAAAGCTGTTTGCCGGTACGGAGGTGGTGCATAACCCCGTTAAGGAGTTTGTGCCGCTGAAGGAGGTAAAGGTGGGGCAGGAGGTCTGCATTGCAGAACTGAACCAACTGGCCACCGTTCTGGCGCTGCCGGACAAAAACGGCGATGTGCTGGTGCGTGCCGGTATCATCAAGACCAAGGTACCCCTCAAGGGCTTGAAGCAGCCGGAAAAGCTGGTAAAAGAACCCACTGCACCAAAAACCAAGGCGCAGCAGCGGTATTCCCGCCTGACCGGCGACACCAACCGTCCCAACGGCAGGGTAGAGCGCGTACAGCGCACCGCCAAAATGGAGTGCAACCTGCTGGGGCTGACGGTGGACGAGGCACTGTCAGAGGTAGATTCCTTTATTGACCGTGCCATCCTGAACGGGCAGACGGTGGTCTATCTGATCCATGGCAACGGCACCGGTGCACTGCGCACCGCCATCCATAAGCATTTGCGCGGTAACCGCATGGTAAAAAGCTTCCGTCTTGGCCGTTACGGCGAAGGCGAAAGCGGCGTGACGGTTGTAGAACTGAAATAACCCAGTAAGGACTGCCTTTTGAAAAATTGGCAGTCTTTTTTTGTTGCAGCGCAGGGAAAAGGCGAGTATACTCGTATTATAAATGTAAAACGAACAGGAAGTAAAACTTTATGCCAACCAGTCATCGCAGACCTGCAAATAAACATAGCAAACATAAAACACGCCGCCGCAAAACACAGCGCCAGCTTTTACGCGGTATGCTGTTTGTTTTTGCGGTGCTGATGCTCTGCTTCGGCCTGTTTTTATGGAAGGCGGCGCTGGAACTGAATGCACCCGCAGAACCCGCAGTCTCAGCATCAGAGGATGATTTTCGTCCTGTGGTGGGCGACCCGCCGTACCGGGTGGCAATAGACGCCGGACATGGCGGCAGCGACCCAGGCGCAAGGGGAGTGGTCGAGGAAAAACAGGTCACAGCAGCAACGGCTGCTGCGCTGCTTCAATGGTTAGAGCAGGATCCGAATTACATCCCTTTGCAGATCCGGGAAAGCTTTGAAGTAACCGCGACACCTGCCCAACGTGCAGCCGCCGCTAGCGCCCAAAACCCGCAGCTGCTGCTGTCCATCCACGGCAACTCCGCAGCCAACGGCTCTACGGCATCCGGCTTTGAGTGCTATCCGGCAGTGCCCGGGCGCACATGGCATCAGGAAAGCTTTTATTTTGCCCGGCTGCTGGCCGGAGGAATGCAAAGCATCGGCGCAAAGCTGCGCGGACGTGGGGGAGTGCGTTACATTTATTATCTGGAAAACGACCAGAAACAGCTGGTGGAAAACACCTACACACAGGTGCGGAACGAACGCAGCTTTACGCTGCTGGAAGATGTGGATTGTCCGGCAGTATTGTCAGAACAGTGCTTTGTGACAAACGCCAAGGATGTAGAGCGATTTGGCAGCGAGGAGGGCTGCAAGACTGTGGCGCGTATTTATTACGAAGCCATCTGTGCGTACTTTGGCACAGAACCGCTGCCATTGAAATGAGCATCACATCACCAAAGCAGAAGAAGCGATACTGCTTATATAACATGACTGGTAACGCACCAGAACAGCCATCGCAGGCAGAAGTCAAACACTTGAACGTACTGGTAATACGTCCAGCGGTGTAGATGCAGGCGTATGCAAACTGAAACGCATCCACAGAAGCTGCCAGAAATCTGACAGAAAGAGAGAAGGGCAGCTTCTGTTTTTTGATTATAGTTGTTTCGTATAATGCACGTTATGCGAAACTTAGGGAAGTGAAAAATACCCATTTCCCGGATTTTTGGCGTTTCAGCCCCAGCTGGCTCATTTTTAGGCTTGATTCAACCGCTTTGCACATTCTGCACTTTTTACCATGTTTTATTGTTTTATTTGTCTCGCACTTTCAGATGCTTTCCGTGTTATGCGCTGCTTCATTGGTTCGTTAGTAATTCATTTTGTTCTAGCAATTTTATTCCAGCAAGCATCTCTATGCGCTTGCTTTATAACATTTCATGTTACGGCTATGGTTGTTCAGTTGCTTTTGTGTAGACATTACTTTGCGTGTTTCGACCAGATCGTTTCTTATATTTGGATGCTGACTGCTTATAATGTAAATTATAAAGACCCATGACTTTAATCCGGTCAAGCCGGATCCTGTCATAGGCCTTTGCATCGTTTCAAGCGCTATTCAGGTTATAAGATCTTAGTGGTTTAAGTATCGTTCGATGAGTCGTCGGTTTCTTCGGCAGACATTGCCGAGATATCTGCCCGAAAGCCATCCTGTGCAGCGCCCTCAAAGGCCGCCATAGGGCCGGACGGCTCAGAATCGTCCTCTCCCGCCGGGGCATTTTCGGCAGATGTCTCCCCTGCTGCTTCTGTTGTATCCAAGCTTGCTTTTGTGGCTTTTATGGGCAGTACCTTGCCCAGCGGATTTTCTTCAATGGCAGAGCGAACCTGAAATTCTTGCAGGTGCGTATAAATTTGCGTTGTCCCAACGCTGCTGTGACCCAGAAGCTGCTTGAGGGTGAGGATATCCACATTGCCGGTCTGATACATCAGGGTTGCAGCGGTGTGGCGCAGCTTATGGGTGGAAAAGCCATTCAGTCCGGCGGCCTTCATTGCGCCGGAGATCAGCTGTTCTACCCTGCGGTTCGAGATACGCTCCTTGCGCATCCGCGTAATGAACACGGCTTTTTCCTTGGGTGAAAGCCCTTCCATAGTATTGCGCTTGCGCAGATACAACTGCAACGCCTCCACGCAGGCATCGTTCAGGTAGACCATGCGTTCCTTATGGCCTTTGCCGAACAGGCGGATCTGCCGCTGCTCCAAATCAATGTCTCCAAGGTTCATGCCTACCAGCTCTGCAAGACGCATACCACAGTTGAGAAACAGCACCACCATGCAATAGTCCCGCTCCGGGAAATCGCTCTGGGTCTGGGTGCTCTCCAAAAGCGAGATGGACTGCTCTGCTGTCAGATATTTGGGCAATACTTTATCCTGCTTGGGCGGGCGGATAGCCGCCGTAGGGTCCTCGGTTAAGCGGTTGACCTGATTGACCAGATAATCATAAAAGCCGTGCAGGCTGGCCAGCCGCCGGGCGGTAGAGGATTTTTTGTTGCCGCATTCCCGGTTCAGAAAATAAAGATACTCGTAGATGTCCTCTTTTGTTATGCTGCCCCAGAAGGCTGTGTCCAGCCCCTTGGGGTCAATTTCTTTAAATTCTGCATCTGTTGGCACAAGACCGCGGCGGCGCTTCATAAAGCGGCTGAAAGAGCGCAGGTCACAGTAATAATTGAAAGCCGTGTTGGCACTTTTACCGGCGATCACCTCAAGATACCGCACATATTCTACAATATCCGGGGCGGCATCCTCAAAGGGCACGTGCTTACCGGGGTTTCTTTCGTCCAGATAGATCGACATAGGTTCCTCGTTTCATCACAGGCGGTCGTTTTTCAGCGCATTGATGGCATCTGCAATATAAGCTGCGCCAACCAGCTTCATGCCGGGATAATCTGCGGCATTCAGATGCGCAAGACTGTGCTTAGGGATAACTGCCCGCTCAAAGCCGATACGCTCTGCCTCGTGCAGGCGCTGTTCCAGATTGGGCACACTGCGCACTTCCCCGCCCAGACCTACCTCTCCGATGGCGATAAGCTTATCGCTGACCGGGCGGTCCAGCAGCGAGGAGACCATGCTCAGACAGACTGCAAGGTCGCAGGCGGTATCCCGCAACGCAATGCCGCCTACGATGTTAACGTAGACATCCAGATTGCCAAAGAAGTACCCTGCCCGCTTTTCCAGCACGGCGATCAAAAGGTTCATGCGGTTATAGTCGTATCCGCTGCAGGCGCGGCGGGGTGCCGGGAAATTTGTCTTGGTGGCAAGCGCCTGTATCTCGCTCAGGATAGGACGACTGCCCTCCATGGTGCAGGCTACACAGTTGCCGGAGACCCCCAGCGGACGCCCCTCCAGCAGCATCTGGGAGGGGTTTTCGATCTCGGCAAGCCCTGTGCCGGTCATGTCGAACATTCCCAGCTCATTGGTGGAGCCATAGCGGTTTTTTGCTGCCCGCAGAATGCGGTACGGCAGCATCTTGTCACCCTCAAAGTAAAGCACCGTATCCACGATATGCTCCATGACCTTGGGACCTGCGATCGCGCCATCCTTGTTCACATGACCCACGATGAACATGGGGATCTCCTGCTTTTTAGCTACCGCCAGCAGCCGCGCGGCACTCTCCTTCACCTGACTGACTGTACCGGACGAGGACGAGATATCCATGCAGCGCATGGTCTGGATGGAGTCAATGACCACAAGATCCGGCTTTTCCTTTTCAATCAGGCCGCAGATCTCATCCACGTCGTTTTCTGCCGCCAGAAAGATGTTGTCCTGCGGTACCTTCAGCCGTGCGGCGCGCAGTTTGACCTGCCGGACAGATTCCTCTCCGGTGATATACAGCACGCTGTGCTGGTTAGAGATGGCACCGCACAGCTGTAGCAGCATAGTAGATTTACCAACGCCCGGCTCACCGCTCAAAAGCACCACGCCGCCCAGCACGATACCGCCGCCCAATACACGGTCCAGCTCCGAGATACCGGTCAGGATACGGCTTTTTTCCTCAGTCGTGCTGATCTCTGACAGCCGCCGGGCGGTCAGGGTGGTCACGCCCTCCTGACGAGCCGCAGCAGCCTGCCGGGCAGCAGGAGTCCCTGCCTTTGGAGCTTCGGCAACAACGTCCTCGTTCATGGTATTCCAGCTGCCGCAGCTGGGGCAACGCCCCATCCAGCGGGGGCTTGTCTCTCCGCAATTGGAGCATACATAGACGGATTTCAGTTTCATGTCTGTCCCTCATTTATTTATGGTCTTTTGTTATTGTAACACACTGTACCAAAACCCGCAAGAAAAGGATATTGTTCACAGGCAGCTGCCCAGATACGAAAGCCCTGCCGCTGCGCCGCAAAGCGGCAGCAGTACCACCATGGTCAGCAGATACTGCCCCAGCAGTGCCTGCACCCCGGGGCGGGCTTGTCCTCCGGAATGCTTGCGGAAGGAATAGGCGTGGATTCGGCTGCTGACCTGCAAAGCGCAGGCCCCGAAAAAGCACAGACAGCCGCTTGCTGCTGCCGCCGGTAAGCCTGTCCACAGCAGTGCCGAGAGCATTGTTTTCCACCCGCCTGCTGTGCAAAGCTGTACCATAAGCAACCCGCTGCCCAAACCGTACAACATCATGCTGCCAAAGATCATTATAGGCCCAAGGGCTGACAGCCCCAATACCAGAAACAGGCTGACCACAAGGCCGAGAGCCAGATATTCCATGCTAAAAAGCTGTACCGTCCCTTGCATACTGCCCGGTGCAAACATCCCTTGCCACGCTTCCAGATAATACCGCAGCAGTTCTGCCTGCCGGGCATCACATACGGCCTGCAATACACCGGCTGCCGAACTCCCCAGCAGAAAGGCCGCAGCCAGCAGCCAGCAATCCCGGGTGGCGTGCCGCTTTGCCGGGATGCAGGGCTCTTTTGATGGCAATTGCTCTACGGGTTCCGGTGCAGTTGCCGGTACAGTCGGCAGAGCAGGCTCTGCTTTCTGCACCGGCAGGCTGACCGTCTGTGGCAGCAAGGACAGGTTTTCTTCCGTTTTTTCTTGTTCGTAGATCCACATACGCTGTTTTCTCCCTCTGATGGATTCGATTTGCCGGATCGATCAACGAAGCGTGTGCCTGCGGCTGCGCAGGGTGACCCCAAACAGCCCTCCGATACAGCCGCAGAGCAGCACCGCCAGAATACGGCACACTACAGCCGGCGCGGCAGCGGTGCCGTTCCATACAGCAGAAAGCGCCAGCGGCACTGCCAGAAATGTACTTTGGAGCAGTCCTGTCAACAGACCGCGCACCTTTTTACGGAACGCTGCCGCCAGTGCACACAGCAAACTGCCCATGCATACGGCTGTTGTGGCAAGTATCGGCACGACGCTGCCGGAGCAGCCCTGCCCGGCCATCAGCTGCGCAAAACCGGCCAAAGCTGCCGCTGTTACAGCCACCCCCAGCGCCCCGAAAAGCAGAAACGAAAGAAGCTCCGCCGGGAAACCTCGAGATTCAGACATAACAAAACCGCCTCCCTGCACATAGTCTATGCAGGGAGGCGGTTCATGTATGCACGGTGTTAACGCTTACTTCTTGTCGGCAGGAGCCTTGTCCATGTTCAGCTTTTCGACCGAAGAGATAGCAGACTTGGTGAAGCGGATCTTCACGCGGTCAGCGCCGGTCTCCAGAACAAAAGTGTCGTCCTTGATGGCGACAACGCGGCCAATGACACCGCCGATGGTAGTGACCTGATCGCCGATCTCCAGACTGCTGCGCATAGCGGCATCCTTCTTTTCCTGCTTCTTCTGGGGACGGTAGATCATGAAGTACAGCAGGACCAGCATCAGTGCCAGCGTGAAGAACAGGCTGATATAGCCTTCGGACGTGGTAGTCAGAAATTGCATGGGGCAAAATCTCCTCTCAAAAATTCAGATAATGCTATTATACCCTCTTATCGGCCTTGTTGCAAGGCTAAAGTTTAAATTCGGGTATCCAGAAGCTTCACGTATCTGTCGTGGAAGGCGGTAAAGGTGCCGGCATCCAGTTCATCCCGGATACGCTCCATCAGGTGGTTGTAGAACCACAGATTGTGCATCACGGTCAAACGCATACCCAGCATCTCGTCTGCCTTGAGTAGATGCCGGATGTAGGCACGGGAGTAATTACGGCACACCGGGCAGCCGCAGGCGGGGTCGATGGGACGCTCGTCCCGCTCGTACTTGGCATTTTTGATGTTGATGATACCGCTCCATGTATTCAGATGACCGTGGCGGGCATTGCGGCTGGGCATAACGCAGTCAAACAGATCCACGCCGCGGGCAACGGCCTCGATGATGTTGCCGGGGGTGCCGACGCCCATCAGATAGCGGATCTTGTCCTTGGGCATATACGGCTCCACCTGACTGATCATCTCATACATCACTTCGGTGGGCTCGCCCACAGCCAGACCGCCGATGGCGTAGCCGTCCAGCTCCAGCTCGGCAATCTGCTTCATGTGCTCCACACGCAGGTCTGCATAGGTGCAGCCCTGATTGATGCCGAACAGAAGCTGATCCGGGTTAACCGAGATGCCCTCGTGCTTCAGCCGTGCCATTTCGGCCTTGCAGCGCTTCAGCCAGCGGGTGGTGCGCTCACAGCTGTCCTTGGAGTAATCGTGCTGGGCGGGGTTCTCCACGCACTCATCAAAGGCCATGGCGATGGTAGAGCCCAGATTGGCTTGGATCTGCATACTCTCCTCCGGGCCCATAAAGATGCGGTGACCATCCAGATGAGAGGCGAAGGTCACGCCCTCCTCGGTGATCTTACGCAGCTTTGCCAGACTGAACACCTGAAATCCGCCGCTGTCGGTCAGGATAGGCCCGTTCCAGCGGGTGAACTTGTGCAGGCCGCCCATATCTGCCACCAGCTTGTCGCCGGGACGCAGATGCAGGTGGTAGGTGTTGCACAGCATGACCTGCGCGCCGATATCCTTCAGATCTTGCGCCGACAGGCCGCCCTTGATGGCACCGGCGGTGGCAACGTTCTGGAAGGCAGGGGTCTGCACCGTGCCGTGCACGGTTTTGAACTCGCCCCGCCGGGCGTTGTGTTCCTGCTTGAGCAGGGTGTAGGTCGTCAAAGAAGGCATGGTCTTTTCCTTTCTGCGCACGGAAAACAGCCGTGCAGCCTCGATGCAGGCAGTAAGCCTGCAAGTTATCAGAATGATCACAGCAGCATTATGCCGCAATTACAAAAAAATCACAAAATGAGCATGGCATCGCCAAAGGAGAAAAAGCGGTACTTTTCTGCCACGGCTACTTCATAGGCGTGCATGGTCTTTTCGTAGCCGTACAGAGCGGACACCAGCATGATCAGTGTGCTCTCCGGCAGGTGGAAGTTGGTGATCAGGCCGTCGATGCAGTTGAACTTCACACCCGGATACAGGAAGATGGAGGTGTTGCCGCTGCAGGCTTTGATCTCGCCATACTTGGCAGCAGCAGCCTCCAGCGTGCGGCAGCTGGTAGTACCCACTGCGATGACCCGGTGGCCTGCGGCCTTGGTCTCGCGGATGCGCCGGGCGGTCTCCTCGCTGATGGAGTACCACTCGCTGTGCATCTTGTGGTCGCTGATCTCGTCCTCCTGTACAGGGCGGAAGGTGCCAAGACCAACGTGCAGGGTGACCTCGGCAATGCCGACGCCCATGGCGCGGAGGGTGTCCATCAGCTCCGGAGTAAAGTGCAGCCCGGCGGTAGGCGCAGCCGCACTGCCCAGCTCCTTGGCGTAGACGGTCTGATACTGGCTCTGATCCTCCAGCTGCTTTGTGATGTAGGGCGGCAGCGGCATCTTGCCAAATTCATCCAGCTTTTCATAAAGCGTTTCGGTATCATAATAGAATGTAACGTACTTGTTGCCGTCCTCCATGGTCTCGTCTACCACAGCGGTCAGACTGCCGTCACCAAAGCTTACCTTCGTACCGGGCTGCATCCGCTTGCCGGGCTTTGCCAGACACTCCCACTGGTCGCCCTTCACCTGCCGCAGCAGCAGCAGCTCGCACACGGCACCGGTGGGCTGCTTGACGCCCACGATGCGGGCGGGCAGCACCTTGGAATTGTTTACCACCAAAAGATCCCCCGGCTCCAGAAATTCCGGCAGATCACGGAACACCTTGTGCCGGATGCTGTCGTCCTTTTGGCTCAGAACCATCAGCCGCGCCGCATCCCGCGGGGCTGCAGGCTCCTGTGCAATGAGCTCTTTGGGTAAATCATACCAAAAATCTTTTTTTAACATAGTGTGCATTTGCCTTTCCGATGATTGACACGGACAACGTATCAATGATATCATAGAATCTGTATAAACAGTATCTATTATATTGCATCGCTGTCCGGTTTGCAAGCCGTGTTCTTCGCAATACTAAGATTTGCTGTTTGTTTTTTTGAAAGGAAAGGTGCTGGAAATGGAAAGACAGTATAAAGTGGGTATTGTAGGCGCAACTGGCATGGTGGGTCAGCGTTTTGTGACTCTGCTGGAGAATCATCCCTGGTTCAAGCTGACCGTACTGGCCGCATCCGGCCGCAGTGCGGGCAAGAGCTATGAGGATGCAGTAGGCTCCCGCTGGGCCATGACCACTCCCATGCCGGAGAGCGTGAAGAAGATGACCGTTCTGGACGCTTCCAAGGTAGAGGAAGTTGCTTCGCAGGTGGATTTTGTTTTCTGCGCTGTCAATATGCCCAAGGACGAGATCAAAGCACTGGAGGAAGCATACGCCAAGGCTGAGTGCCCGGTGGTCTCCAACAACAGTGCCCATCGTTTCACCCCGGATGTTCCCATGGTGGTGCCCGAGATCAACGCCGACCATATCGAGATCATTCCCGCCCAGCGCAAGCGTCTGGGCACCAAGCGCGGCTTCATCGCTGTCAAGTCCAACTGCAGTCTGCAGAGCTATGTTCCCGCCCTGCACCCGCTGATGAAGGACTTCGGCGTCAGCAAGGCGCTGGTGTGCACCTATCAGGCCATCTCCGGTGCCGGCAAGACCTTTGACCGCATGCCCGAGATCGTGGATAACGTCATCCCCTACATCGGCGGCGAGGAAGAAAAGAGCGAGCGCGAGCCGCTCA
>ERZ779880.3121-NODE-3121-length-10382-cov-3.360318_pt1 | contig 10382 bp, 12 predicted proteins | sample MGYA00511555_ERZ779880 | MGnify/ENA primary metagenome ERZ779880 (study PRJEB29588, sample SAMEA2145815) | human gut metagenome | biome: human gut; feature: human-associated habitat; material: faeces | place: Denmark | collected 2008/2010 ...
TTTAGCAAGATTTTCCCTGTATTGCTGAAATGTGATTTCTCTTGATTTCAACCTATCATAGGACGTTTCTATAAGATGCGTATTTCTTGAGAATTTAACATTCACAACCTTTTTAAGTCCTTTTATTAACACAGTGTTATCGTTTTCTAACACAATGTGAATATTATCTGTGGCTAGATAGTAAATATAATGTGAGACATTGTGACGTTTTAGTTCAGAATAAAACAATTCACAGTTTAAATCTTTTCGCACTTGATCGAATATTTCTTTAAAAATGGCAACCTGAGCCATTGGTAAAACCTTCCATGTGATACGAGGGCGCGTAGTTTGCATTATCGTTTTTATCGTTTCAATCTGGTCTGACCTCTTTGTGTTTTGTTGATGATTTATGTCAAATATTAGGAATGTTTTCAATTAATAGTATTGGTTGCGTAACAAAGTGCGGTCCTGCTGGCATTCTGGAGGGAAATACAACCGACAGATGTATGTAAGGCCAACGTGCTCAAATCTTCATACAGAAAGATTTGAAGTAATATTTTAACCGCTAGATGAAGAGCAAGCGCATGGAGCGACAAAATGAATAAAGAACAATCTGCTGATGATCCCTCCGTGGATCTGATTCGTGTAAAAAATATGCTTAATAGCACCATTTCTATGAGTTACCCTGATGTTGTAATTGCATGTATAGAACATAAGGTGTCTCTGGAAGCATTCAGGGCAATTGAGGCAGCGTTGGTGAAGCACGATAATAATATGAAGGATTATTCCCTGGTGGTTGACTGATCACCATAACTGCTAATCATTCAAACTACTTAACCTGTGACAGAGCCAACACGCAGTCTGTCACTGTCAGGAAAGTGGTAAAACTGCAACTCAATTACTGCAATGCCCTCGTAATTAAGTGAATTTACAATATCGTCCTGTTCGGAGGGAAGAACGCGGGATGTTCATTCTTCATCACTTTTAATTGATGTATATGCTCTCTTTTCTGACGTTAGCCTCCGACGGCAGGCTTCAATGACCCAGGCTGAGAAATTTCCGGACCCTTTTTGATCAAGAGCGATGTTAATTTGTTCAATCATTTGGTTAGGAAAGCGGATGTTGCGGGTTGTTGTTCTGCGGGTTCTGTTCTTCGTTGACATGAGGTTGCCCCGTATTCAGTGTCGCTGATTTGTATTGTCTGAAGTTGTTTTTACGTTAAGTTGATGCAGATCAATTAATACGATACCTGCGTCATAATTAATTATTTGACGTGGTTTGATGGCGTAGATGCACGTTGTGACATGTAGATGATAATTATTATCATTTTGCGGGTCCTTTCCGGCGATCCGACAGGTTACGGGGCGGCGACCTCGCGGGTTTTCGCTATTTATGAAAATTTTCCGGTTTAAGGCGTTTCCGTTCTTCTTCGCCGTAACCTAATGTTTTTATTTAAAACACCCCCTGAAAAGAAAGGAAACGACAGGTGCTGAAAACGGGCTTTTTGGCCTCTGTCGTTTCCTTTCTCTGTTTTTGTCCGTGGAATGAACAATGGAAGTCAACAAAAAGCAGCTGGCTGACATTTTCGGCGCGAGTATCCGTACCATTCAGAACTGGCAGGAGCAGGGAATGCCCGTTCTGCGGGGTGGTGGCAAGGGTAATGAGGTACTTTATGACTCTGCCGCCGCCATAAAATGGTATGCCGAAAGGGATGCTGAAATTGAGAACGAAAAGCTGCGCCGGGAAGTTGAAGAACTGAGGCAGGACAGCGAGACAGATCTCCAGCCAGGGACTATTGAGTACGAACGCCATCGACTTACGCGTGCGCAGGCCGACGCACAGGAACTGAAGAATGCCAGAGACTCAGCTGAAGTGGTGGAAACCGCATTCTGTACTTTCGTGCTGTCACGGATCGCAGGTGAAATTGCCAGTATTCTTGACGGGATCCCTCTCTCAGTACAGCGGCGTTTTCCGGAACTGGAAAACCGACATGTTGATTTCCTGAAACGGGATATCATCAAAGCCATGAACAAAGCAGCCGCGCTGGATGAACTGATACCGGGGTTGCTGAGTGAATATATCGAACAGTCAGATTGATATTCTGCGGCGTGATGTACGCGCCGGGCTGCGAGCCCTGTTCAGGCCGGAGCCACAGACCGCCGTTGAATGGGCGGATGCCAGTTACTATCTCCCGAAAGAATCCGCATACCAGGAAGGGCGCTGGGAAACACTGCCCTTTCAGCGGGCCATCATGAATGCGATGGGCAGTGACTACATCCGCGAGGTGAATGTGGTGAAGTCTGCCCGTGTTGGTTATTCAAAAATGCTGCTGGGTGTTTATGCCTACTTCATAGAGCATAAGCAGCGCAACACCCTTATCTGGTTGCCGACGGATGGTGATGCCGAGAACTTTATGAAAACCCACGTTGAGCCGACTATTCGTGATATTCCGTCGCTGCTGGCGCTGGCCCCGTGGTATGGCAAAAAGCACCGGGATAACACGCTCACTATGAAGCGTTTCACCAATGGTCGTGGCTTCTGGTGCCTGGGCGGTAAAGCGGCAAAAAACTACCGTGAAAAGTCAGTGGATGTGGCGGGTTATGATGAACTTGCTGCCTTTGATGAGGATATTGAACAGGAAGGCTCTCCGACGTTCCTGGGCGATAAGCGTATTGAAGGCTCGGTCTGGCCAAAGTCCATCCGTGGCTCCACGCCCAAAGTGAGAGGCACCTGCCAGATTGAGCGTGCAGCCAGTGAATCCCCGCATTTTATGCGTTTTCATGTTGCCTGCCCGCACTGCGGGGAGGAGCAGTACCTTAAATTTGGCGATAAAGAGACGCCGTTTGGCCTCAAATGGACGCCGGATGATCCCTCCAGCGTGTTTTATCTCTGCGAGCATAATGCCTGCGTCATCCGTCAGCAGGAGCTGGACTTTACTGATGCCCGTTATATCTGCGAAAAGACCGGGATCTGGACCCGTGATGGCATTCTCTGGTTTTCGTCATCCGGTGAAGAGATTGAACCGCCTGACAGTGTGACCTTTCACATCTGGACGGCGTACAGCCCGTTCACCACCTGGGTTCAGATTGTCAAAGACTGGATGAAGACGAAAGGGGATACGGGAAAACGTAAAACCTTCGTGAACACCACGCTCGGTGAGACGTGGGAAGCGAAAATCGGCGAACGTCCGGATGCTGAAGTGATGGCAGAGCGGAAAGAGCATTATTCAGCGTCCGTTCCTGATCGTGTGGCTTACCTGACCGCCGGTATCGACTCCCAGCTGGATCGCTACGAAATGCGCGTATGGGGATGGGGGCCGGGTGAGGAAAGCTGGCTGATTGACCGGCAGATTATTATGGGCCGCCACGACGATGAACAGACGCTGCTGCGTGTGGATGAGGCCATCAATAAAACCTATACCCGCCGGAATGGTGCAGAAATGTCGGTATCCCGTATCTGCTGGGATACTGGCGGGATTGACCCGACCATTGTGTATGAACGCTCGAAAAAACATGGGCTGTTCCGGGTGATCCCCATTAAAGGGGCATCCGTCTACGGAAAGCCGGTGGCCAGCATGCCACGTAAGCGAAACAAAAACGGGGTTTACCTTACCGAAATCGGTACGGATACCGCGAAAGAGCAGATTTATAACCGCTTCACACTGACGCCGGAAGGGGATGAACCGCTTCCCGGTGCCGTTCACTTCCCGAATAACCCGGATATTTTTGATCTGACCGAAGCGCAGCAACTGACTGCTGAAGAGCAGGTCGAAAAATGGGTGGATGGCAGGAAAAAAATACTGTGGGACAGCAAAAAGCGACGCAATGAGGCGCTCGACTGCTTCGTTTATGCGCTGGCGGCGCTGCGCATCAGTATTTCCCGCTGGCAGCTGGATCTCAGTGCACTGCTGGCGAGCCTGCAGGAAGAGGATGGTGCAGCAACCAACAAGAAAACACTGGCAGAATACGCCCGTGCCTTATCCGGAGAGGATGAATGACGCGACAGGAAGAACTTGCCGCTGCCCGTGCGGCACTGCATGACCTGATGACAGGAAAACGGGTGGCAACGGTACAGAAAGACGGACGGCGAGTGGAGTTTACGACCACTTCCGTGTCTGACCTGAAAAAATACATTGCTGAGCTGGAAGTGCAGACCGGCATGACACAGCGACGCAGGGGACCTGCAGGATTTTATGTATGAAAATGTCCACCATTCCCACCCTTCTGGGGCCGGACGGCATGACATCGCTGCGTGAATATGCCGGTTATCACGGCGGTGGCAGCGGATTTGGTGGGCAGTTGCGGGCGTGGAACCCACCGGGTGAAAGTGTGGATGCAGCCCTGCTGCCCAACTTTACCCGTGGCAATGCCCGCGCAGACGATCTGGTACGCAATAACGGCTATGCCGCCAACGCCATCCAGTTGCATCAGGATCATATCGTCGGGTCTTTTTTCCGGCTCAGTCATCGCCCAAGCTGGCGCTATCTGGGCATCGGGGAGGAAGAAGCCCGTGCCTTTTCCCGCGAGGTTGAAGCGGCATGGAAAGAGTTTGCCGAAGATGACTGTTGCTGCATTGACGTTGAGCGAAAACGCACGTTTACCATGATGATTCGGGAAGGTGTGGCCATGCACGCCTTTAACGGTGAACTGTTCGTTCAGGCCACCTGGGATACCCGTCCCTCGCGACTGTTCCGGACACAGTTCCGGATGGTCAGCCCGAAGCGCATCAGCAACCCGAACAATACCAGCGACAGCCGGAACTGCCGTGCCGGTGTGCAGATTAATGACAGCGGTGCGGCGCTGGGATATTACGTCAGCGAGGACGGGTATCCTGGCTGGATGCCGCAGAAATGGACATGGATACCCCGCGAGTTACCCGGCGGGCGCGCTTCGTTCATTCACGTCTTTGAACCCGTGGAGGACGGGCAGACCCGCGGTGCAAATGTGTTTTACAGCGTGATGGAGCAGATGAAGATGCTCGACACGCTGCAGAACACGCAGCTGCAGAGCGCCATTGTGAAGGCGATGTATGCCGCCACCATTGAGAGTGAGCTGGATACGCAGTCAGCGATGGATTTTATTCTGGGCGCGAACAGTCAGGAGCAGCGGGAAAGGCTGACCGGCTGGATTGGTGAAATTGCCGCGTATTACGCCGCAGCACCGGTCCGTCTGGGAGGCGCAAAAGTGCCGCACCTGATGCCGGGGGACTCACTGAACCTGCAGACGGCTCAGGACACGGATAACGGCTACTCCGTGTTTGAGCAGTCACTGCTGCGGTATATCGCTGCCGGGCTGGGTGTCTCGTATGAGCAGCTTTCCCGGAATTACGCCCAGATGAGCTACTCCACGGCACGGGCCAGTGCGAACGAGTCGTGGGCGTACTTTATGGGGCGGCGAAAATTCGTCGCATCCCGTCAGGCGAGCCAGATGTTTCTGTGCTGGCTGGAAGAGGCCATCGTTCGCCGCGTGGTGACGTTACCTTCAAAAGCGCGCTTCAGCTTTCAGGAAGCCCGCAGTGCCTGGGGGAACTGCGACTGGATAGGCTCCGGTCGTATGGCCATCGATGGTCTGAAAGAAGTTCAGGAAGCGGTGATGCTGATAGAAGCCGGACTGAGCACCTACGAGAAAGAGTGCGCGAAACGCGGTGACGACTATCAGGAAATTTTTGCCCAGCAGGTCCGTGAAACGATGGAGCGCCGCGCAGCTGGTCTTAAACCGCCCGCCTGGGCGGCTGCGGCATTTGAATCCGGGCTGCGACAATCAACAGAGGAGGAGAAGAGTGACAGCAGAGCTGCGTAATCTCCCGCATATTGCCAGCATGGCTTTTAATGAGCCGCTGATGCTTGAACCCGCCTATGCGCGGGTTTTCTTTTGTGCGCTTGCAGGCCAGCTTGGGATCAGCCGCCTGACGGATGCAGTATCCGGCGACAGCCTGACTGCCGGAGAGGCACCCGCGGCGCTGGCGTTATCCGGTGATGATGACGGACCACGACAGGCCCGGAGTTATCAGGTCATGAACGGCATCGCCGTGCTGCCGGTGTCCGGTACGCTGGTCAGCCGGACGCGGGCGCTGCAGCCGTATTCGGGAATGACCGGTTACAACGGCATTATCGCCCGTCTGCAACAGGCTGCCAGCGATCCGATGGTGGACGGCATTCTGCTCGATATGGACACACCGGGCGGGATGGTGGCGGGAGCATTTGACTGTGCTGACATCATCGCCCGTGTGCGAGACATAAAACCGGTATGGGCGCTGGCCAACGACATGAACTGCAGTGCAGGTCAGCTGCTTGCCAGCGCCGCCTCCCGGCGTCTGGTCACGCAGACCGCCCGGACAGGCTCCATCGGCGTCATGATGGCTCACAGTAATTACGGTGCTGCCCTGGAGAAACAGGGCGTGGAAATCACGCTGATTTACAGCGGCAGCCATAAGGTGGATGGCAACCCCTACAGCCATCTACCGGGTGATGTCCGGGAAACACTGCAGTCCCGGATGGATGCAACCCGCCGGATGTTTGCGCAGAAGGTGTCGGCATATACCGGCCTGTCCGTGCAGGCTGTGCTGGATACCGAGGCTGCAGTGTACAGCGGTCAGGAGGCCATTGATGCCGGACTGGCTGATGAACTTGTCAACAGCACCGATGCGATCACCGTTATGCGTGATGCACTGGATGCACGTAAATCCCGTCTCTCAGGAGGGCGAATGACCAAAGAGACTCAATCAACAACTGTTTCAGCCACTGCTTCGCAGGCTGACGTTACTGGCGTGGTGCCAGCGACGGAGGGCGAAAACGCCAGCGCGGCGCAGCCGGACGTGAACGCGCAGATCACCGCTGCGGTTGCGGCAGAAAACAGCCGCATTATGGGGATCCTCAACTGTGAGGAGGCTCACGGACGCGAAGAACAGGCCCGCGTGCTGGCAGAAACCCCCGGTATGACCGTGGAAACGGCCCGCCGCATTCTGGCCGCAGCACCACAGAGTGCACAGGCGCGCAGTGATACTGCGCTGGATCGTCTGATGCAGGGGGCACCGGCACCGCTGGCTGCAGGTAACCCGGCATCTGATGCCGTTAACGATTTGCTGAACACACCAGTGTAAGGGATGTTTATGACGAGCAAAGAAACCTTTACCCATTACCAGCCGCTGGGCAACAGTGACCCGGCTCATACCGCAACCGCGCCCGGCGGATTGAGTGCGAAAGCGCCTGCAATGACCCCGCTGATGCTGGACACCTCCAGCCGTAAGCTGGTTGCGTGGGATGGCACCACCGACGGTGCTGCCGTTGGCATTCTTGCGGTTGCTGCTGACCAGACCAGCACCACGCTGACGTTCTACAAGTCCGGCACGTTCCGTTATGAGGATGTGCTCTGGCCGGAGGCTGCCAGCGACGAGACGAAAAAACGGACCGCGTTTGCCGGAACGGCAATCAGCATCGTTTAACCTGACCCTTCATCACTAAAGGCCGCCTGTGCGGCTTTTTTTACGGGATTTTTTTATGTCGATGTACACAACCGCCCAACTGCTGGCGGCAAATGAGCAGAAATTTAAGTTTGATCCGCTGTTTCTGCGTCTCTTTTTCCGTGAGAGCTATCCCTTCACCACGGAGAAAGTCTATCTCTCACAAATTCCGGGACTGGTAAACATGGCGCTGTACGTTTCGCCGATTGTTTCTGGTGAGGTTATCCGTTCCCGTGGCGGCTCCACCTCTGAATTTACGCCGGGATATGTCAAGCCGAAGCATGAAGTGAATCCGCAGATGACCCTGCGTCGCCTGCCGGATGAAGATCCGCAGAATCTGGCGGACCCGGCTTACCGCCGCCGTCGCATCATCATGCAGAACATGCGTGACGAAGAGCTGGCCATTGCTCAGGTCGAAGAGATGCAGGCAGTTTCTGCCGTGCTCAAGGGCAAATACACCATGACCGGTGAAGCCTTCGATCCGGTTGAGGTGGATATGGGCCGCAGTGCGGCGAACAACATCACGCAGTCCGGCGGCACGGAGTGGAGCAAGCGTGACAAGTCCACGTATGACCCGACCGACGATATCGAAGCCTACGCGCTGAACGCCAGCGGCGTGGTGAATATCATCGTGTTTGACCCGAAAGGCTGGGCGCTGTTCCGTTCCTTCAAAGCCGTCAGGGAGAAGCTGGATACCCGTCGCGGCTCTCATTCCGAACTGGAGACAGCGGTAAAAGACCTGGGCAAAGCGGTGTCTTATAAGGGAATGTATGGCGATGTGGCCATCGTCGTGTATTCCGGACAGTACGTGGAAAACGGCGTCAAAAAGAACTTCCTGCCGGACAACACGATGGTGCTGGGGAACACTCAGGCACGCGGTCTGCGCACCTATGGCTGCATTCAGGATGCGGACGCACAGCGCGAAGGCATTAACGCCTCTGCCCGTTACCCGAAAAACTGGGTGACCACCGGCGATCCGGCGCGTGAGTTCACCATGATTCAGTCAGCACCGCTGATGCTGCTGGCTGACCCTGATGAGTTCGTGTCCGTACAACTGGCGTAATCATGGCCCTTCGGGGCCATTGTTTTTCTGTGGAGGAGTCCATGACGAAAGATGAACTGATTGCCCGTCTCCGCTCGCTGGGTGAACAACTGAACCGTGATGTCAGCCTGACGGGGACGAAAGAAGAACTGGCGCTCCGTGTGGCAGAGCTGGAAGAGGAGCTTGATGACACGGATGAAACTGCCGGTCAGGACACCCCTCTCAGCCGGGAAAATGTGCTGACCGGACATGAAAATGAGGTGGGATCAGCGCAGCCGGATACCGTGATTCTGGATACGTCTGAACTGGTCACGGTCGTGGCACTGGTGAAGCTGCATACTGATGCACTTCACGTCACGCGGGATGAACCTGTGGCATTTGTGCTGCCGGGAACGGCGTTTCGTGTCTCTGCCGGTGTGGCAGCCGAAATGACAGAGCGCGGCCTGGCCAGAATGCAATAACGGGAGGCGCTGTGGCTGATTTCGATAACCTGTTCGATGCTGCCATTGCCCGCGCCGATGAAACGATACGCGGGTACATGGGAACGTCAGCCACCATGACATCCGGTGAGCGGTCCGGCGCAGTAATACGTGGTGTTTTTGATGACCCTGAAAATATCAGCTATGCCGGACAGGGCGTGCGCGTTGAAGGCTCCAGCCCGTCCCTGTTTGTCCGGACTGATGATGTGCGGCAACTGCGGCGTGGAGACACGCTGACCATCGGTGAGGAAAACTTCTGGATAGACCGGATTTCGACGGATGATGGCGGAAGCTGTCATCTCTGGCTTGGGCGGGGCGTACCGCCTGCCGTTAACCGTCGTCGCTGAAGGGGGGATGTATGGCCATAAAAGGTCTTGAGCAGGCCGTTGAAAACCTCAGTCGTATCAGCAAAACGGCGGTGCCTGGTGCGTCAGCAATGGCCATTAACCGCGTTGCTTCATCCGCGATATCGCAGTCGGCGTCACAGGTTGCCCGTGAGACAAAGGTACGCCGGAAACTGGTAAAGGAACGGTCCAGACTGAAACGGGCCACGGTCAGAAATCCGAATGCCAGAATTATCGTTAAACGCGGTGATCTCCCTGTGATTAAGCTGGGGATCAGGATGCTGGGCCGTCGTCCGGACAGCATACTTAAAGCTGGTCAGCATCGGTATCAGCGGGCATTTATCCAGCGATTAAAAAATGGTCGCTGGCATGTCATGCAGCGTGTGGCCGGGAAAAACCGTTACCCCATTGATGTGGTGAAAATCCCGATGGCGGCCCCACTGAAACAGGCGTTTGATGAGAATATTGACCGTATCCGGCGTGAACGTCTGCCCGGAGAACTGGCATACGCGCTGAAACAACAACTTAGGATTGCGATAAAACGATGAAACATACTGATATCCGTGCGGCAGTGCTGGATGCACTGGAGCTGCATGAACACGGGGCGACGCTGTTTGATGGTCGCCCCGTTGTTTTTGACGAAGAGGATTTTCCGGCCGTCGCGGTTTATCTGACGGATGCAGAGTATACCGGTGAAGAGCTGGATGCAGATACCTGGCGGGCCACACTGCATATTGAGGTGTTTTTACCGGCACAGGTACCGGATTCGGAGCTTGATCAGTGGATGGAAAGCCGGATTTATCCGGCGGTGACTGCGATCCCGGCACTGGCAGACCTGATTACGACGATGGTTACGCAGGGCTATGAGTATCGTCGTGATGACGATATGGCGTTATGGAGTTCTGCGGATCTGACTTATTCCATTACATACGAGATGTGAGGACGATATGGCAACACCAAATCCCCTTGAGCCGGTAAAAGGTGCCGGTACCACTCTGTGGGTTTACAACGGCAAGGGTGATGCTTATGCAAACCCGTTGTCAGACGATGACTGGCAGCGACTGGCTAAGGTGAAGGATC
>ERZ779880.3122-NODE-3122-length-10380-cov-2.662567_pt1 | contig 10380 bp, 8 predicted proteins | sample MGYA00511555_ERZ779880 | MGnify/ENA primary metagenome ERZ779880 (study PRJEB29588, sample SAMEA2145815) | human gut metagenome | biome: human gut; feature: human-associated habitat; material: faeces | place: Denmark | collected 2008/2010 ...
GGATTCACCGTGACGACCTGACCGCTGTTGGAAGAACCAGTGCTGGCGGTGCCGGTGCCGGTGCCGGTGCAGGCTCAGGCACATAAGTGGGCGTGGAAGCGGAAGGAGCGGACGGTGCAGTGTAACTCGGCGTGGTTGCTGCACCTGCGGAACTGGTAGTTCCGCTATAGTTGGTTGCAGGCTTAGCTGCAGCCTTATTTACCGTGAGCGCATAATCAGCACTCACATCCCCATCAGACTCGCTGGTTGCCTTGATTGTGGCATTCCCAGCAGCCACTGCAGTTACCTCCCCATTGCTGTCTACCGTGGCAACCTTTTCGTCGCTGGACGTCCAGTTAATGGTGGTGTTGGTTGCGTTATCCGGAGTGACAGTGGCGGTAACGGTAACGCTGTTGCCAACGGTAAGGACACCCTCCGTCTTATTCAGCGTAATTTGTTCAACCTTCGTGGTGACGGTAACCTTGGTCTCAGCACTCAGACCATCAGGCACAACACCGAACGAAGAATCGGTAGTGTCTTCCGGCTTAGAGGCAGCTGCGTTGTCAGGGGCTTCGGAATCTGCTGCGGAATCGGCAACCTCTGCTTCGGAGGAAGCAACTTCATCCACAACAGGCTTTGCTTCTGCATTCTCTGCAGTAGCGGGGATATCAGCAGTCACATAAGTGGTGATTACACACTCGCCATCGGCAACTGCGGTTACGACGCCGTTTTCATCGACGGTTGCGACGTTCTCATCGCTGGACTCGTATGCCAGCTTGACTTCGGTTGCATCCTCGGGCGTCATTTTGGCTCCAAGAGCCTTGCTGTTCTCGCCGTTCGTGACGAGCTCAATGGAATCGGGAGCCTCGACTCCGGTAGGGGTAATCACGACCTTTACATGGGTCGTGGAAGAAATATTGGCATCTGCAACGGATACCGTGACATAAGCCTCACCGGCACCAACTGCGGTTACCAGACCGGTCTCATCAACCGTAGCAACCTCTTTGTCGGAGGAAGTCCATTCCAGCTTCAGCTTCGACGCGGCCTCGTTAATCTTCTCTTCGGTCGTTTCATCTTTTGCCCCATACTCAATAGTGAGCTGCTGAATTTCGCCCTTTTCCATCACAATATTGGTCGGCAGGCCAATGGAGGTGATATCAACGCCGCAGCCAACCAGACTGACAGCGAGTGCCATCGCAAGCATAATGCCTACGAGCTTCGTAATCTTTTTAAAAGTAGTCTTCATTGTATGTACTCCTTGTGCGAATAAAAGTGTAAATAGAATTCATATAAATTTTCTCCGTAGCGTCTGTTTGTGACCTGAAACGGAATATACCTCTTTCTGCTATTGTAGGATAATTTACAGATGGATTTCTTTCCATCTGTTCTAATTATATTATACCACATTTTTACAACAATTACAACTGCAATTGTAAAAAATCAGTTGTTACAGTTGTCATTTGCTGCAAGGTTAGTATACTGAATTTGTTCCTACAAATAAAACTTTTAGCCGATTATCGAAATATTACACTTTAACCGTAACAATAACTATTACACAAGGAGAAATTATGGCCGCTGTTATCTATTTGGATGCCGTATTCACCGCTGAAAGTCCCAAACGCCTTTGCTTGCATAGCGTTGTCGTGAACCCGCATGAGGCCGGAGCAATCAGAGACATCTATACCAAGAAAAACCTGTCTGGTACAGGAAGTATCTTCGTCAACGCCGCAAAGCTGGAAGAATTGTATTGTATTCTTCGTGGGCTGTGCTTGCCGCACGGTTCGCAAGTCATCATTTACGCGGATGATGACTCTATCTGTGAAAAGAAGATTACAGGAACGAATCAAAAAATCTGGAACAAAATTCAGGCTTTTTGTGATGAAGAAGAGTATCAAGTCGCCTACGCATATCAAGGTTTGATGCAGGATTCTATCCGCAAGGCAACCGCGCAGTACGCATTTAGTGAATGACGTAAATAAGAAAAGAGCAGTGGCTTCACGTTGCGTGAGGCTACTGCTTTTTCTTTAAAAGATAAAACACAAAGGGACTACCTAACACAGTAGTCCCTTTGATATAGGGTTCGTTATCTGCCGACTGTGCTTTTCTCCGCACTGAGCTTTTGGCCCTTCCAATGATTATCTACTACAAAATGTAGCAACGTAATTGGCATCTCCCAATCCCTATATAGTATTATATTATGCAGAGCCCTTATTGTCAATACCCTTTTTAACGATTACGGCATATACTTTACTCCGAATCTTTCCGGCAAATTTTGATTTCCATCATAGCGATAATGCTTTAGTGTCGAAAAAATATTGGGAGAAGCTTGTGCTTTTCCTGCGCAATCTCTTGCAAACCCATTTGGGATAAAGTCTGCAATTTGGAGTCCAGTATTATTATCTTGCTTTTCAGTAAAGTCCATTCCCAGCAAATGCTTTTCAGCTGCCTTTTTAGACATGTACATCGAACCCATCAATTTCATGTGATAGTATTTGTTTCTTAAACTTTCGTTTCCAATCGACTCTCGTGATTCATACAATACTTTGCCTCTTGCATTTTTTGAGCATAAAAAGTGGCAGTAATTTTCCAGTATAAGCTGCATCGCAACAAGATATTGGTCCTGCGTATTTCTTCCTGAAACACCATAATATGTGTTCATGTTGTCTTCTGATAAGCTACTTCCAATAACCGTTATCTTGTCTCCAAGAAAAATCTTTTTAAATTCAGAATAAAATTGCTTCCGAACTTTCATTTTTCTGAATCTAGCATATTGAGGAAATTCTGTTACATCAAGCTTTCCATGTTCAGCCTTGTTAATTAGCATTTGGTGTAAAACGATTTTTTCAGGATTATCATAATCGTTCCAGATAACACTTTTCAATGCATTGAGTTTGTTTGTTACGTCTTCAATATCGTCATCAGCAATAATAACTCCCGCCATACAAAAGAACGGATTCGTGCGTATTCTTCCATTCTGCAGAGTGAAAGTCTCACTCTCATCTAAGTACAATGTGTAGCTATTCATTTTGATTTCGTCCTTATATTTTTCTTTATTATATCACAATGAATCATTATAGTCTACATTGCAGTATAATTTTGAGACACTCAATTTCCTACATTTAATTTGAACCATGCACTTTCTCATTTAATTTCTTTTTTATCAGATTTCGCTGATACCGTCCGTTTGGAGGTAAGTGAGCGTCACAGTATTTTCGGTCGCGATTACCGACAACGAAATAGGTATCGCAACAAAGGCACTTCCTGTATGAAAGACCACGCTTCAAATCCCAAGAAAGATATGCGTACATTGCATCCACAATCGTGTCTGCCACAAGGAATTGCCTATTCTCGATACTGTCGATTTGCAGCCTAACACCTTGCAGATGGAAATTAACAATATCGTCTAACGCATCTTCCATTACCTGCGCCAAATTTCCCAGCACATAGTCAAGCATCGCTTCTGCATTCGGCCATTCCGGACCAACGCGGATTCTTTCTCCTCTTGAAATGGCATTCATCCAGTCACCGGGAAAACGTGTCAGGCTTTGAATTCCTTCGTCTTGCTCGCCATCAGAATACTTCCGCTTGTAGTAGAACAGGCTTTTCAAGATGTAATTCCGCCGTTCCTCCAATAGCTGCTTGATTTCATCGGTAGCTGCACTGTTTGACCACCACCGAAATATGCCTGCGGTTCCTTTTCCATAGTCTCTGGGGGTCACACCATATTTAGGCTGTAACTCTGCATCATGATTTCGCTCAATATCTTTCCACATACAGGAGAGTACCATCGCGGCCGCAAGTGCATTCGTATACTGAGGCCATTTACCAAGCAGTAGATTTACTGCTTCGTCTGAGTAATCCATTCGTTCCGCAATAAAATCAGGCACACCGTCATCGATATATCGTTGTGTCTGTTGTTCCATTGTCTCGTTGGGAAGAAATGCGGTTGCCACCTCGTGAACCGCTTCGTAGATTTCACCATGCTTTAATGCAGCATAACAACGTTTAATCTCTCGATAATGCTCCAGTTCCTCATACATCGTAGCCACGAGCGCGTCATCACGGATGCCATCATAAGGGACAACGTAATAATCGGGCGGAAGATGCTTTCGGCCAAGCCACTTATACAGTTCGGTCACAGACTGAATTGTTTCTTGGCAGGAAAGCAGCATCTCTTTATCTAAACTGGTGAATTTGACTTTCTGCTCTTTTTTCGAATTGGTTTTGTCATCTGGCTTTTTATACCAACGGTACATGATTTCTGTCTCATAATACACTGGCATATGCTTCACTTCCTTCCATCTCGATTATACAATATCAAACAAAGCAGCGCAATATTTTTTGAAAAGGAACAAAGATTTGCATAGGAAGTACAATGGTATGCACACATTGTTGCAGGTATAATAAGAGTGAAAGAGTCTAAGCACAGTATACTGCAAATGTGCGCAGAAAGGCATTCAGTGCATTTCTGCACGGTCCTAAAGGTGAAAGATGAGATATACAGTCGATTATGCACGTTATCCGCATGGAAAAAATAACTCTATTGAAACCCGCATGCGCCTTATTTTTGATGACGGCCTACCTGCAACAGAACTTAACAGGCATCTTGTCATGACACAGTTCAATCGCAGCAAGCCCCTTGGTACCACGGTCTACCAGCTTTGCATTTATCTAAATTATCTGGATTTGCATGGACTTGAAGCTGTAGATGCCACAATGGATATTATCTATAACTTTCTGTGCGAACTCTATGTTGATGGGCTTTCCTATGCCGGAGATGGAACTCCTAAAAGCTATAGTACAATCTGCGACTATGTAGAAACCTTGTCCAAATTGTACGATGCGCTTTCTTTACGCGGATACCAATTGGATGAAAGTCTTTATACCCGCTCTCAAAAAATGATGCTTTTGCCTGAATCATCAACAAAATATCGCAAGGGACACGTCATCAAAAAATACGAGCATCTCACAATGGTCCACTATCTTTCTAAGATGTTTTCTCCAAATCAAAATGACATTCCGGAGTTCACTTATACCAAGTGGTATTCAGCCGAGCAGATTCGTGCTATCTCTGATGAACTTCCACTTACATACCGCTGCATCTTTCTCGATACCGTATATACCGGGCATCGGATTGACAGTGCCCTATCTTTAACCCTTGACACAGTAGACCTGTACAACGCACAGGTTACGCCAACCAGAACCAAAACTGGGAAGAAACATACTTCACTTATTCCACCTAATCTTGTTGAAGATTTTCAAAGCTATATTATGGAGGTCAGAAACAGCATTGATACCGACAGCGAGTATTTCTTTGTTGGCCGCAATGGAACCCCTGTCACTTATGGTGCTTACCGCAGCGCCTTGGAGAGCGCCAGAATAAAGGTCAACAAGAAGTACAGCTGGAATATTAAAGCACTCCATACCCACGCAGGCCGCAGCACCTTTGCCGCTGCAATTAGGAGTTATCAGCTGGAGCAACAACGTAAAGGTATTCCGACTTTTTCTGATGTCGATTTTTGCAATTTGATGGACTGGAAATCGCTGGATTCCTTGAAGCACTACGATTTGGTAAACCGCGTGCAGGATGCTGCTTCTATGTTGATTGATTTTTACAAGAACTATGATGCCCTTACTTCCACAAATGCAGGTACGCTATGAATAGAGACATCAAAATTATCAATACTGATACATACTATTGGACAATCAGTATTGACGGTCAGATTCTTCAATTAAGCCGCTACAGACACCATATTGACTTAGGTGTTGCCGAGAACGTAAAAGACGTTCTAAAAATCATCGAAGATGTTTTCATGTGGAGACGTACTTTCATTGATGTTCGTGAGCTTATCAACGGAAGCAATCTTTTAGTCCTGCTTGATGCCATTTATCCAGAAAGCACTGTCGAACTGTTCGAGAATTTATATCGGCAACAAATTTCCGAATCGTACATGAATTTCAAAGCATTCTTTTTCCATATCTTCTCATTTACTTATGAAAGCCGTTACAAAAAATTTTCTATCATCAAAGAACTTAATTCCATTGTATCTGCAATTTCTAGTGAAATGGCTGCCGATTCTAATGAGGCAACACAAAAAGTCACTCCTTTTCAAACCATTCAAAACGGCAAATTTGCAGTTACTTATATTTCTACAGTCGGAAATGTTGCCTCTTTCATTGTGAACGATTCAACCCTTGAAATCTGCCTTAGTGGGCAATCCTATATGCGCAATCCCGCAGAGGTTATGGACGCAATCCTCAACATACAAGACGCTTTAAAATTCAATGACCAAACAAAATTAGAATCCATCATCGAACATATTGGTAGTATTGCCACTATTTGGATTATGCAAATATGCTATCCTGCACTGGCAATTGACTACTTTACAAATGTCTGTGATGGTATCGTTCAAAAACGGGAACAACTTTATCCTCAATCTGTTCTGCGAGGGTATTTTCGCCAAGCACCTTATCGTGGCCCTGCACGTTCTTTCTTCTACACCATTCTTCAATCACTGGAGCAGAAAGTTCCCTACTGGAACAGAATACTATTCGAAGGAAACCATCAAGAAATTCTATCAGCAAAAAATCAGTGGACACTATTTTACTACAATGATTCCACTTTGTTATCATTCCTTAGAATTCGTTTTATCGGTGCAGAATCATTACAATCAGAGCATCAAAAATATCTACTGTATCGCGCCACCATTGGGCGTCAAAGCCCTGACATAATTGCACTCGGCCGTGAGTCTACCGAAATAAATATTTGTATCAATATTCTTTACAATCATTTAGACATATACTTCGAATCTGTCCAATCCTTGACAAACTTTGATATACAACTATTACTGTCCTATTTCACTCAAAATACAAACTACAACTACAAGACAATCCTTCGCTGCTTAATGTCACTCCGCCTTTTTTATGGATTCATCACCTGCGTTGGAAACAACTCTCCTTCTTCAGCTTTTTATAAGATTAAACTTCAATCATCACTGCCCCATCCTACCATTCCAATGTCACCACAGGCGAAAGATGCAGTTTTCCAACGGCTTTCAGAATTACCCCCTGTTGCTCGAATCGGCATTAAAATTGCTTGCTGCACAGGGCTTCGTTCCGGTTCCTTTGGCGAACTGCTGACATCGTCACTTACCTGTGCTGATGGAAAATACACGCTTCGAGTGTTCTTGAAAAAGACTTATAAATACCGAATAAAGAACAGTCTTCCAGCTTTTATTGATTATGCTATCCCAAGTGAACTAGGTATAGAAATCAAGCAATTTATTGCAGATACACAAAGTCTCCGCATCATGCTAAACAAGCCATATTTATTGGTTTACCAACCTGCTTCTCGACGCTCTGACACAAGTCGGCTTCCTATTGTTTTTAGTGGTAACTCATTAGCTTACTACTCATCAAAACTCCTTATGGAAGCACAACTTTATAGCTCCGATGGTTTTCCGGAAAAATTATCTCTTCGAAACATTCGCGCGGAAATGGGACGTTCTCTCTTTGCAAGTGGCAAAAGTGCCCGCGAAGTTTCCAATTTTCTTGGCAATTCTTCTATAGTAGCCCAAACACATTATAACAATTGCCGTCCGATTGATGATGCCAAAATGTATGACGCCCTTTGGCAAGAAACTATTGAAAAGGGCATTGCCTCCTGTTCGAATCCAAGGATTGCTCCACATCCTGTCATGTACGGAACATGCACTGCACAAAAAGAATGTTCTGGAAAAGACTGCCGCAAATGTCCTTCCTTAATCCAATGTAAAGGTGGTGACACTAATGACATCTGCTGCTCTCCAACTGCCAAATAATAATCCTCGTGATTATGAAGGATTACCAGAAGAACTCCGGCAAGAATACGCCAAAATGTTGAATCTGTATTCCACAGACGATTTCTATTCTGCAATATGGCATATCCATCTTAACAAAGCCAATCGAGCTGGCAATATTCGTTTTCCACAAGCGCAGACATTACTCGAATCCGACATCACCAGAATCGCCGTTATCATCACGCTTACATCCGGCACAGCCATTGCTACATGTCAACGCAGAGTCCACGACTTTAATACCATTTTCAATTTCTTTGCTTCTGAAAATCTGAATCTTCACTATATAACACAAAACAGCATTGATAATTTTATCAAATATCTTGATTCCTCACCCTATGATGCTTGGAAACGCAATCAATACATGCAATCACTCCAAGTCCTTACGGAATCTCTCACAACATTTGACGTAATACATATTCCCAGTAATCTGGATGCTACCTATCGTTTCCCTCAACAGCGCGAACCCAAACGGGCTCCGGATACTATTACAATCAACCAACTGGACAGCTTTTTCTTTGACAATAAGGTTGATATTCCTCTCGCCTATCGTGCTATATACCTTCTCCTGCGGTTACATACGCATCGCTTTTCTGAAGTTGTTGCCACACCGCTCGACTGCATCAGTTATCCTGATGATAATGTGTTTGCCATTACCATTCCTAATTCTAAGGAAACGCCACTCCACATACCCAATTATCAAAAATACAATTTCCTGCTTACCGGCTTCTGCGGCGGATTCTGCCATGATATTGTATATAAACAGCAACAATACGCAACTGACATGCAACAGAGCATTCCCGACGAGATAAAAGATTATCTTTTCGTTTCACATAAAGGTCCGCACTTGGTTACGACGTCAGAGTTCAATTCATTCCTTGCAGAGTTTTGTGCTCAGCTCCAGATTGTCGATGCTACCGGGAACCCTGCCAAAATCACTTCGCACGACCTTCGGCATATAGATGTTTGTGAGCGTTTCAAAAGCAATATCGTTTCTCCAGAACGGACCTCCGTTGAATGCAACCACACCTGCGTTGAGGATACGATGGGATATGGCTATTATTCAAAGCACGATGAAGCAACCCATTTGGCTGAAATTGTGAAGCCTATCCTCCCGTTCGATTTTGACACTGCACCTTCTCCAAGGGAAGTTCCTCCACGCAAATACGAAACGCTTGCAAAGCAGCCCGCAACGAGGGTTATTCCCTACTACGGGCTTTGCCTCAATCGCAAGTGTTCACCTCAATTTGAGAAGTGCTTCCATTGCGGTTCATTCATTCCTGACCCGCAGCACAAGGAATATATAAAGGCTAATATAGAGCGCCTGCAAAAAGTAAATGACCAGATTTTGAAGAAGCATGGAAACCCCGCTGTACTTCAGCAGAATCTCAAAGATATTCAAACCTTTAGCACCTACTTGGAAAAGATTGATGCCACAGAAGAACATCAGAAAAGGAGCCGCGTTGTATGAAAAAGCAAAATGAAGGCGTTCGTGCCTATCAAGAGGCGCAGCGCCAAGAGACACTCTCCAAAATTGATAATGCCTACGAATACCTCAAGAAAACGCACCAGCCCGTCACGAAAACAGCAATCAGCACGGAGAGTGGTGTTTCCATCAGAACAATACACAAGCCCTATGTTCAGCAGTATCTTCTTCAATACCCTGAATTTAATCCGAATATCAGCCAGCATCCCTCAACGGTAGAGTTGGAGGATGCCCTAAAAGAAATCGAGCGCCTCAAGTCTCTTCTATCAAAATCTCGAAATCAAAACAATCGTCTGACGGCAGAACTCCTGACATGGAAAAGTAAATGCAAAGAACTCCAAGTACAAAATGAGCGCTTAGCTGGTCAATGCCAGAAATTGGGCGAAAAGAAACTCATCCGCTTGTAAGCGCATCCCTATGGCCTAAAGTCATAGGGACTTTTTATTGCAAAAAGAAATAGCGTGCTTTGCATAAAGATACAAAACACGCTATTAGATTGTCTGAAAATAACTTTTGCAAATTATGCACGCTAGAAAGATTTTGCAAATCGCATAACGATAAGCCTTTTCTACGGTGCATTGTACCGTGCATCTTTTATTTTCAGGTTCCGTTGGTTGGGTCGGCGAGGTTCGAACTCACGAATGCGGGAGTCAAAGTCCCGTGCCTTACCACTTGGCGACGACCCATTATAAAAGAAAAGGCCGTGCAGGAACGCGCCTGTACGGTCTTTGGTGGGGTGCCTAGAGAGATTCGAACTCTCGGCCTCCAGAGCCACAATCTGGCGCGCTAACCAACTGCGCCATAGGCACCATAGAATGCGCCCGAAGGGACTTGAACCCCTGGCCCACTGCTTAGAAGGCAGTTGCTCTATCCACCTGAGCTACGGGCGCGCACGGGTCAGTTCCTGTTGTCTGGGAACATGCTGCGAGAATTATAATATCACATGGGGCGCATTGTGTCAATAGTAAAGTTCAATTTTTTTGAACTTTTTTATTTGTGTTTTTATCGGGGCTTTCTGCCCGGCTTTTAAGGCAATACCGCATAATTCTAAGTGCCGATACGGCGAGCGAGGTGCGGCAG
>ERZ779880.3123-NODE-3123-length-10380-cov-2.352252_pt1 | contig 10380 bp, 10 predicted proteins | sample MGYA00511555_ERZ779880 | MGnify/ENA primary metagenome ERZ779880 (study PRJEB29588, sample SAMEA2145815) | human gut metagenome | biome: human gut; feature: human-associated habitat; material: faeces | place: Denmark | collected 2008/2010 ...
TTCGGTATATTATTCGTACTTCTTTAAAGAAATCCGGATCAGTTCCTCGCAAAGCGTCGGATAATCCATTCCCAGTACCTTCGCCTCCTGAGGAATCAGACTGGTAGGAGTCATTCCCGGAAGGGTATTTGCTTCCAGACAGTACATATCTCCGTTCTCTTTCATCATGAAATCCAGACGGCTGTAGCCAGTAAGTCCCAGTGCTTTCGCTGCCTTCACTGCATTCTCCTGCATTTTTGCTGTGAGCTCCGGAGAAATCTCAGCCGGGCAGGTCTCTACAGTAGAGCCAGCCTGGTATTTATTCTTATAATCATAGAAGCCCTGGATCGGTGCAATTTCAATAATCGGATATGCTTTGTCATCTACAACTGCAACAGAAAATTCACGGCCTTTGATATACTCCTCCACAACAATATCCGCGCCATACTGGCATGCATCTGTAAGAGCCTCTTCGTATTCTTTCTGATCATTTACAATATAAACACCTACGCTGGAACCGCCGCAGCTTGTTTTTACAACTACCGGGAATTCCAGTCCATGCTTAGCAATGTCTTTCTCCAGATTGTCTCTTGTCATGGTAAATCCGCCTGGGGTAGGAACATGGTTCATCAGGAAAACTTCCTTGGTGATACGCTTATCCATAGCCATGGCGCTGCTGAGATAACCGGTTCCTGTATAACGGATTCCCATCAAGTCAAATGCAGCCTGCACCTTGCCATCCTCACCATTTGCGCCGTGAAGTCCAAGGAACACAATGTCACATTTTTCACAAAGTTCCAGAACATTTGGTCCGAAAAAGCTTCTGCGTTTTTTCTCCATCTCCTTGATCTGCGGATTGAAGCTGCTCATATACTCTGCTGCCTTTTCCACATCATATTCAGCCGGGAAAGGATTCTCCCAGTCTACATTCTCAACTCCACAGAAAATATCTACAAGTATTGCCTCATGACCTTTCTGGCGCAGTGCACCGCAGATTCCGGTACCGGATACAATGGAAATCTCTCTCTCCGTACTGGTTCCTCCAGCCAAAACTACTATCTTCATAATCTTATATCTCCTTTTTTGTTCGTAAACGTAACTGTTCAGTTCCTTCACAGTTACACGCTTTGCCATGCACAGAAATCATGCATTCGCATGATTTCGCGCTGAATTTCCGTGGGGCGTGCAGATTGCGGAAATGATTTTTCAAACAGACTCTAGTTTTCCCAAAACACCTCGCAGAATATTCTCTACTGAATAGTTACTCATACACAACCACCGGCATGCCAACCTCAATATTTGCATAAATCTCGGCCGCCTTGTCATATGGAACATTTACACATCCATGGGAGCCTTCCCACAGATAAAGATTTCCTCCAAACTCAGACCGCCAGGAAGCGTCGTGAATTCCCACATTTCCTGCAAAAGGCATCCAATAGGTCACATTTGCCTCATAATCCTCTCCTGTAAGCACAGCCGGAGATTCCTTGGCATCCAGTGCATAACAGCCTGTAGGAGTGCCACAGCCTTCAATATCCGGATTTCCGCTTACAATAGGTGTGTCCACGATCGGAGTTCCCTTCTGGTAAAAAACAAGACGCTGGTTTGTCAGATCTATCTCCACGTAGGTGGAACCAATATCATTGGTTCCGCGACTATAGCCTGAATACAGATAAACAGGCTCACGAACCTGGGTAACACCGCTTTCGATAGCAGCGATCAGCGCTTTTACTTCTTCGTCCTGATCGATCACCCAGCCGTAATCGCCGCCTTTAATTTCCACCTGGCGATTATCGTAAGTCAGAAAAGTCCTGGTCTGTCCCATAGTATCATATTTCAGCCCAAGGTCTGCCACATACTGCCGCACCAGATTTTCATCCAGTATCACATTGCCATCCTCATCATAACCGAACCAGTTCTTGATCAAGGTACGGTCCACAGTCTCAGTACGATCAGCAAAGTCATAAGTTATGATCACCTTGACAAGCTGGTTCATTTTTTCACAATTGGCTTTCAGCTGTTCATCTGTGCTGTATACCGAAGGCTTCCGGTAGCAGCTCTCGTTCTCCAGATTTACAGAAGTTTTTCCCCGGAGCATAGCTGCGGAAATCACTTCCTCCGTCTTAGTGCGATCCAGAGCATTTCCCATTACTTCCGGAATGATTTCAAAAGTATCTCCGGTATCCTGGATCTGGGCATCCACAGGCTGGACTACATTCTCTGGCTGCATGCATTTCAGATTATCAACAGCCTGCCCCATGAGCTCCACATTATAGCTGAGGGATTCTGAAATATCATAATTCTTATCCTGGTTAAAAGCAAGAAACCAGGTAAAACGGTCCTGATTTTTGATCAACTGCTTCACAATTCCAGTAGACACATAGGAAAGCCCCACATCCTGGGCAGAAATTGCTTCCTGACCGTTTTTCATGGTCTCCACAGCAAGAACATAAGCGCCTACACGCTGGTTCAGAAGGTCCTCGGTATCTTCTGAAGCCATATAGGAACAATTAAAGCCATTTACCATAGATCCTGGAAGAAAATGACTGGAAAAGTAGTACACGCCATATCCATAGGCTCCTGCTGTAAGAAGCAGCAGCAAAACCACAAGTAAAATAACAATCGTTCTTCCTGCGCCTGCTTTTTCCTTATTTTTTGCCATAAATTCCTCCCTGCTTATGATGAATTCTTATTGCCTTTACACGACCACATCTTCTGTTTAACCTTATGCAGGAAATAAACTCCATAGTCGGCATTTATTTCTGCCGTCCAAATGCAGACGGGTAAAGACAATAAAAAGCAGATGATTACTGTTCACAGATAACAGTAGATTACTCTGCCTCTTTTTATATGCCAGATCAGGTACTCTTCCTGATCTGGCATGGTTACATTCTATGCGCAAATTTCCGATTTCAGAGCCTGTTTGAAAATAGCGGCTCACCTTTTACGGAAAGGTTACCGTTCACAGCAACACGCTTTTAACCGAGAAGTTTTTCTACACTGACAAGCTTCACACAGAGAATGAATACCTCTGCCGCTTTCTTTAAATCCTCTAGCGGAGGAAAGGTCGGTGCCAGACGGATATTCCTGTCATCCGGATCCTTTTTATAGGGATAAGCAGAACCTGCACCGGTAAGCACGACTCCTGCTTCCTTACATTTTGCAACAATTTCCTTCGCACAGCCATCCAGTGAATCAAAGGATACAAAGTATCCACCAATGGGTCTTGTCCATTCGCCAATTTCAAGACCGCCCAGTTCTTTATCCAGCGCTCCGATCAGATATTCAAACTTCGGCCGGATGATGGCTGCATGCTTTCTCATATGTTCCTTCATGCCGTCAATATTCTTAAAGTAACGTACATGACGAAGCTGGTTTAATTTGTCATGCCCGATGGTCTGAATGGTAATTACGCTCTTAATATATTCCAGGTTCTTTTCTGAAGTACCAAGGGCTGCAATACCGCTTCCCGGGAAGGTTACCTTGGAGGTAGAACAGAACTTGTATACCATATCCGGATTACCGGCTTTCTTACATTCATCCAGAATCTCCAATAACTGATCCTGCTTGTCATCATAAAGATGATGGATAGTATAGGCATTGTCCCAGAAGATACGGAAATCTTCTGCTGCAGGCTTCAATGCAGCAAAACGCTTTACGACTTCATCTGAATAGGTAATCCCCTGAGGATTGGAATACTTCGGTACACACCAGATTCCTTTCACAGCAGGATCATTATTTACATACTGCTCCACAAGATCCATATCCGGACCATCTGCTCTCATCGGGATATTGATCATTTCAATTCCAAACTGCTCGGTAATTGCAAAGTGGCGGTCATATCCGGGTACCGGGCACAAAAATTTTACCTTATCCAGTTTACACCAGGGCGTTGCTCCACAAACACCAAGAATCATGGAACGTGCCACCGTATCATACATTACATTCAGACTCGAATTTCCAAATACGATGACTTCTTCCGGAGAAATTTCCATCATATCAGCCATTAACTCTCTGGCTTCATGGATACCAACCAGTTCTCCATAGTTTCTGCAATCAATCCCTGCTTCTGACTTGAAATCAGATTCCGGGGAAAGGGTATTAAAAAAGTCAGCCTCCATATCAAGCTGCTCTGCACTGGGAAGACCTCTTGCCATATTCAGTTTCAGCCCCTTAGCCTTAGCCTCTTCATATTCCTTGTTCAGTTCTCCCTGCAGTTCTTTTAATTCTGCGATGCTGAGTTCCTTATAAGACTTCATAATATTCTCCTTCCGTTGTCGTATCGTTGGATAATTGTATACAATGCAACCTCAAATATTTTACTATATGTTTCCCCAATATTCAAGAGGATTTTTCACAGGAACCTCACTACCTGCTTTATCAAAAAAAACGACAGAATCCATTTCTGAATTCTGCCGTTGTACTTACTTCGCGTAGTCTATTACTCTGGACTCTCTGATTACATTGACCTTGATCTGACCCGGATATTCCAGTTCTGCTTCAATCTGCTTGGAAATATCTCTGGCTAACAGAACCATGTCTGTATCAGAAATCTGTTCCGGAACTACCATTACACGAATCTCTCTACCTGCCTGAATAGCAAAAGATTTATCTACTCCCTTAAAATTGTTGGTGATTTCTTCTAATTGTTTCAATCTTGTCGTATATGTTTCCAGTGTCTCACGACGGGCACCCGGTCTTGCAGCCGAAATCGTATCCGCTGCCTGTACAATACAGGCAATTAATGACTGAGGCTCTACATCTCCATGGTGGGATTCTACAGCATTAATAACAACCGGTGATTCCTTGTACTTTCTGCATAATTCAGAACCCAGCTGAATATGGGAGCCTTCCATTTCATGATCCACGGCTTTACCGATATCATGGAGAAGACCTGCTCTCTTCGCAAGACGGATATCAAGTCCAAGCTCTGAAGCTAACAGACCGGATAACTGAGCCACTTCGATGGAATGCTTTAACGCATTCTGTCCATAGCTTGTTCTGAACTTCATCTTACCAAGTAAGCGTACAAGCTCCGGATGAATACCATGAACGCCAACCTCTAAGGTTGCCTGTTCACCTTCCTCTTTCATCATCACTTCTACTTCTTTTTGCGCCTTTTCAACCATTTCTTCGATTCTGGCCGGATGAATACGTCCATCCACAATCAGTTTTTCAAGCGCAATTCTTGCAACTTCCCGTCGGATCGGGTCGAAACCGGATAAGACAACAGCTTCCGGTGTATCGTCGATAATTAAATCCACACCGGTCATGGTCTCCAGAGTTCGGATGTTACGTCCCTCTCGACCAATAATTCTTCCCTTCATTTAATCATTCGGGAGCTGGACAACGGAGATGGTTGTTTCAGATACATGATCTGCTGCACATTTCTGGATAGCATTTACCACATACTCCTTCGCCTTCTTATCCGCTTCTTCTTTGGCCCGATTCTCCATTTCCTTGATCATCACGGCCGATTCATGTTTCACTTCATCTTCAACAATTTTTAATAAGTACTCTTTTGCCTGTTCGGAGGTTAAACCTGAGATTCGTTCGAGTTCCTGTAATCTCTGCTCGTTAAGCTTGGAAATTTCTTCGCGCTGCTTTGCCAGTTCTTCTTCTCTGGCAACCAGACTTGCTTCCTTTTTCTCGATTGCATCTGATTTCTTATCGATGTTCTCTTCCTTTTGCTGAACCCTGCGCTCATATCTCTGCGCTTCTGCACGTCTCTCCTTGATTTCCTTGTCCAGTTCATTCTTCGTACGAATGGACTCTTCCTTTACCTCAAGTAAAGATTCACGCTTCTTGGTTTCAGCAGTCTTCAAAGCTTCGTCGATGATCTCTCGTGCCTTGTCCTCTGCATTACCGATCTTTGCTGCGGATACCTTCTTGTGATATAACGTAGCAAAAACCCATGTAAGCGGAGCCACGATCACCAGCGTTACAATCGCTGCAATAACTGACTGCATTTACAGGAGCACCTCCTTATTTAATTTTCATTGTACTATTATCTATATAGAATGTGTATGGAAAAGACATTCTAAAAGCAAATTACAACACTTAAATTCTATACGTTATTCGTAGTTATGTCAAGTAAAAGTGCACATGAATTAATTCTGAAGAAAACCCTTTTCTGTACAAAGACGCCATAAGCCGCTGTTTTTCCTCAAATGTCCACTGTTCCGGATCATAATTTTTCTTTCGCAAAATTTTTAAAATCTGCTCCTCTTCGAGTTCTTTCTTCCGATCTCCCACGATTTCATCAAAGCATTCTAAAATCAGCTCCTTTGAGAGTCCCTTACTCATTAAAGACTGTAACAGCTTCTGTTTCGTCTTGCTTTCCTGATGATACTCAATATAATCCATCGCATACTGCCTGTCATCTATATAGTGATAGCTCTTCACATAGGAAATGGCTTCTTCCTGTGCATCCTGTGGATAGCCTCCCATAGAAAGCTTCTGCCGAAGCTGGTATTCCGTATAGGGTCTGCTCTTTAACAGATTCATAGCCCGCATGGTTGCACGCTTCGGAAGGAGTTTTCCCACAATCTCTTCGTATATGGCAGGATCTAATTCTTCGCCTTCCCGGATATGGTACATACGCAATTCGCCTTTGTATAAAACAAAGGCGAACTCCTGGTCAATTTCAATTCTGCACTTGGCTTTCGTTACTTCTTCAATCTTTGTTACTGTCATCTTTCGCATCCTGTAAGCCGTAATGTGCACGAACCTTCTGCTCGATCTCCTGAAGCATTTCGGTATGTTCCTTCAAATACTGCTTGGTGTTCTCTCTTCCCTGTCCAATCTTGTTTCCTTCGTAGGCATACCATGCACCACTCTTATTTACGATGCCGGCATCAGCCGCCAGATCGAGAATATCCCCAACGGTGGAGATTCCTTCTCCAAAGATAATATCAAATTCAGCTTCCTTAAACGGAGGTGCAATCTTATTCTTAACAACCTTCACCCTGGTACGGTTACCAATCGTCTCACCACTCTGCTTCAAGGCTTCAATTCTACGCACATCCAGCCTTACAGAAGAATAAAACTTCAGTGCACGTCCACCGGTTGTTGTCTCCGGACTGCCAAACATCACACCGACCTTCTCACGTAACTGGTTAATGAAGATAACCGTACAGTTCGACTTGCTGATAACTGCCGTCAGCTTTCGTAATGCCTGGGACATGAGTCTCGCCTGCAGACCCACATGGGAATCTCCCATATCACCGTCAATCTCCGCCTTCGGTACAAGAGCTGCAACCGAATCCACAACAACAATGTCAATTGCGCCGGAACGAACCATCGTCTCGGTAATCTCCAATGCCTGTTCTCCGTTATCCGGCTGTGAAATGTAAAGATTATCCACATCCACCCCGATGTTCTTCGCATATACCGGGTCTAGGGCGTGCTCCGCATCAATAAACCCGGCAATTCCGCCGCGCTTCTGTACTTCCGCAATCATATGCAGGGTAACGGTTGTCTTACCACTGGATTCCGGTCCATAAATCTCTATAATTCTTCCCTTCGGGATTCCACCTAGACCAAGTGCAATATCAAGGCTTAGCGATCCTGTCGGGATCGTCTCAACGTTCATCTGTGCAGAAGGATCGCCTAATTTCATTACTGCGCCCTTACCAAACTGCTTCTCAATCTGTCCTAATGCCGCATCAAGTGCTTTTAACTTCTCTTCTCTTTCCATGAATCTGTCTCCTTTAATTAAGCTTCCATCGCTTTCAGAACGTTTGTTCTTTTACAGGATAAAACAAATGTTCGGTTTTGTCAATGGATTGTTTGAATGATTTACAATTCTATTCACAGATCTATCATACAGCTTTTATAGTCCCATAAAACTCCCTCAACGGCATCTCCCCTTTCTACCGATCATTTGCTTTGGATAAATTGGCGAACATGCCGGATTTGCAAAGCAGAAACATGAATCTTTACTGTCTGGAATGACAGTGAATCTACATATGAGTACAGTATATCGAATAAAAAGGACTTTCGCAATAGTTTCCTTTGCAAAAGTCCCGAACTGTTACTGTCTGTACCCCATCTTTCTACCGGATGATTACTTAATATCCTTCATTACATCTTTATTCTTTATCAGATAATCAATGAGGGAAACGATTGTGAGAATAACTGCAATCCACAAAATGAGCTGTGTCAGGATATGCAGTACCGGAATATCCACAATCAGAAGGCAGACCGCAACCATCTGGAACACGGTCTTAAACTTGCCCCAATAGCTTGCTGCAATAACAACACCCTTATCTGCTGCAACAAGTCGGAATCCGCTGATGGTGAATTCCCTTGCTATAATTACAATAACCATCCACGCCGGAATTCTTCCAAGCTCAATCAATGCAATCAGTGCAGAGCATACCAGAAGCTTATCTGCAAGCGGATCCATGAACTTACCGAAGTCCGTAATAAGGTTATACTTTCTGGCAATTTTGCCATCGAGCATATCAGTCAGGGATGCTATGACAAAGATCGCAAGTGCGATCCATTCGCCCCATTCTGCAGAAGGTAGAAACGGCATATCGGGAACTAACAAAAACACAATAAAAAACGGGATCAGAATCACTCTGAAAATAGTTAATTTGTTGGGTAAATTCATTCTGTTATCTCTCCTATCAAATCATATTCATTGGAACCTGTAATCTTTGCACGTACAAAGTCACCGCTCATCAGCGAGCCTGCGCCGTCTGCCTGCAAAAACAGGAATCCGTCTACGTTCGGTGCATCCTTATAGGTTCTTGCCACATAAATTCCTTCTTCCGGAACACTTCCTTCAATCATGGCCTCCACTGTTTTACCAACCATGTTTTCCGCCTGTTCAAAAGCAATTTCCTGTTGCAGCTCCATAATCTCATCCCGGCGTGCATTCTTGATCTCCTCCGGCACCTGGTTCTCCATTTCGGCTGCGGCAGTATCCTCTTCCGGGGAATAAGGAAAAACTCCAAGCCGGTCAAATTCCATCTCGTTAATGAAGCACATGGTCTCTTCATGGTTTTCATCTGTCTCACCCGGGAATCCTGCAATAAAGGTCGTTCTTAAGCAGATATCCGGAATCTCCCTGCGCAGCTTTTGAACCAGGGTACGGATCTGTGCGGTATTGGTCCAGCGCCCCATTCTGCGAAGAATTTCATCACAGCCGCTCTGTACCGGAATATCCAGATAATGACAGATCTTTTCTTCTTCCTTAATGACTCTGATCAGCTCATCCGTGATTTCTTCCGGGTAACAGTAAAGAAGACGGATCCAGTGAATGCCCTCAATCTTACAAAGCTCTCTCAAAAGGCGTGGCAGGGATTTCTCGCCATACAGATCCTTTCCGTAAAGGGTCGTCTCCTGGGCAACCAGAATCAGCTCTTTCACCCCTTTTTCAGCAAGAGACCGGGCTTCTTTTACGAGCTGCTCCATAGGCACGCTTCTGTAGCCGCCCCGGAGTCTTGGGATAATACAGTAGGTACAATGCTTGTCACAGCCTTCTGCAATTTTCAGATATGCAAAATGTCCACCTGTGGTCAACATACGCTTACCGGAAATATCCGGAAGAAAATCAATGCTCTTGTACTCTTCAAAGTGTCTGCCTGCCTGGGCTTCCTTTACAGCCTTGCTGATATCGCCGTAAGAGGTTGTACCAAGAATGGCATCCACTTCAGGTATTTCCTCTGAAATTTCTTTCTTGTAACGCTGTGCCATGCAGCCGGTAACGATCAGCACCTTGCAGGTACCTGCCTTTTTCTTCTCTGCCATTTCAAGAATGGTTTCCACACTCTCTTCCTTGGCATCCTTGATAAAACAACAGGTATTGACAATAATGACCTCTGCTTCGTCCTCATCATCAATGATCTCATGTCCGTCTGCAGCAAGCATTCCAAGCATTTCCTCAGAATCTACCAGATTCTTATCACATCCAAGGGAAATGAACAGTAATTTCATATTATTCTGCACTCTCCTCAGACTCAGCAGGATCAACTGCAGCTGCAGGTTCTTCAGAAGCAATTTCCTCTGCAGAATGTCCTGCGATCTCTGCTAAATCCTCTTCCTCATGTTTACCTGGAAGGATCTTAACCTTTCCGTGATATAACTCGTCAATTGCGATAGAAAGAGGTTTCTTGCCTTTAACATTATCTGCCAACGGCTTTGCACCGCCGATCAGCTGACGCGCACGCTTGCTTGTAGCAAGAATCAGGGAATAACGGCTGTTGAGCACCATGCTCTCATCGTCGTCCTCATTGTTGGTATTGATTGCTTCGATTAACTCAGAATAAGATGGATGGATCATATATATACTCCTTTCAAAAATTGTGATTATTGTTATAATTTTTATAAAGATTCGCAGCTTCAAACTGTATTTTCGCGAATAAAGTTGCAAATCGATATTTCATTTTA
>ERZ779880.3130-NODE-3130-length-10355-cov-3.160680_pt1 | contig 10355 bp, 10 predicted proteins | sample MGYA00511555_ERZ779880 | MGnify/ENA primary metagenome ERZ779880 (study PRJEB29588, sample SAMEA2145815) | human gut metagenome | biome: human gut; feature: human-associated habitat; material: faeces | place: Denmark | collected 2008/2010 ...
CGGCCACGGTATCGGATTCCATGACGGTTCTCGGCGAGGGCGGCTCGGCCACCTATCGCTTTACCATCGCCCAGGCCGGAAGCTATGATCTGGCGGTGCGGCTGTGCTTCCCCTTTTGGGATAAGAACGCCCTGAGAGTAACGGTGGATGGGAACGCAAGAACTTTCTCGGAGAGCCGCCTCTGGTGGCCCTACTGGCGGCGCACCTGCTGGTTATCCTTTGCCTCTGATATGAGCCTTACCGCAGGCAGTCATACCCTGACAATCAGCGGCGGCGTTCCCGGTGTGCAGTTTTATGGCTTTCGGGTATGCAGTGATTTTTCGGAGGAGCCTTCCGCCGGGGAAGCCGCCTTTATGCTGTCGCCTCGGCAGTTTCTGGATGTGAATGGGCAGCCCGCTACCCCGGATAAGGGCTTTAAGCTCACCTGTGAGATGCTCCGGCGCAAACCGGATTCCGCACTTGTCTGGTATGAAGATTTCCGCGACAGCGAGCCGATTCCAGCCAGCTATTGGACAACGCTCTCCGGTAAATGGTCGGTGTGGCGTGAATCCTATACCACCGAGAACCGGCCCTATTCCTTACTGGAAGGCTCCGGGAAGCTGGCATGGAATTACGATGGCTTCTCCGACCTGCATATCCGGGCGCGGGTGGGCTTTCCGCAAAACGGCGGAGGCCGGGCCGGTGTATTCCTTGGGAATTTGTTCTGCTGCTTAAATTACGATACCCAGCGGGTGGAGCTGTACCAAGGCTCCTCGCTTTTAGGGGGCTACGCCACCAGCTTTTCCAAAACACCTGCCAGCACCATTCACAGTGATCCGCTGGTGTACACCATTGAGATGCGAAAGCGCGGCAATCGCGTCCGCGTCTATTCTGGTTCCAGCTATACCCTGCGCTTTACCGCTACGGTGAGCGCCACAAGCGGCTATGCGGGGATTCAGGCCGATCATCCGATTGTCTGTGACCTCTTGCGGGCTGGGGACGCTTGGGCTTATGAACCGTATGAGTGCTTTGACGTGGCATACCCGGATGGCAAGCGCACCAGCTTCGGGCGGCTCGCCCGCTCTGGTGTTACATGGGACGAGGAATTTCAGGTTTTCTCGGTCAACAGCGACGTGGACGAAGGATCCACACGCAGCGAGGATATTTCTCTCGACTATGATTTCTTTCATTCTCATCTGCTGGAACTGTCCTGCGGAAATGATTACACAGCGAGGGTGATCCCACGAGATATAAACGTCTGGACGGCCCGGCTGTTTTTGGGCGACGCGGACGGATTTTCGATTCTCTATTATCAGGACGTGGATTCGCTGGTGTATTGGGCTAACGAGGCGGCCTATCGCTGGGGGCTTCGGGGAATCGCTATCTGGTCTTTGGGACAGGAGGATATGCGCCTGTGGGAAGCGCTCCCTAAGCAAATATAAAGCAATCTCGGAATCAAGGGTGCTTCGGCGTCCTTTTTTCAATATCAAAATCAAAGGAGGATTTGAAACATGAAAACTGTATGGAACTGGATGCAGGTGGCGGTGGCCGCCATTGGTGGAGGGCTGGGCTGGTTCTTTGGGGAAATGGACGGCTTTTTCTATGCCCTGATTGCCTTTGTGGCAATCGACTACTTAACCGGCGTGATGTGCGCCATTCTTGACAAAACCCTTTCCAGCAATGTGGGCTTTAAAGGGATTTTCCGCAAGGTGCTGATTTTTGTCATGGTGGGTGTGGGCCATGTAATCGACAGCCAGATTATTGGCAGCGGAGATGCCCTGCGCACGGCGGTCATTTTCTTCTATATCTCCAACGAAGGGGTGAGCCTTTTGGAAAATGCCGCCCATATCGGCCTTCCGATTCCGGAGAAGCTCAAAGATGTATTGGCGCAGCTCCATAACCGCACCGAGGAGAACAAAGATGCGGAGGGCAAGGAATGAGAACCACCATAAAGCTGACGCACGCTGAAAATACGGCCCTGCTTGGCGCGGGGCCGGTAATTTTGAATAAGAAACAGGAGGTTTCACAATGAATCTGCAAAAATTGATTTTCACGAACAATGCCTGCTATAAGGCGGGCCGAAAGATTACTCCGAAGGGGATCATGGTACATTCTACCGGGGCCAACAATCCATGGCTGAAACGATATGTCGGCCCGGATGACGGCAAGCTGGGAAAAAATCAGTACAACAACCACTGGAACCAAAACAAGCCCGATGGCCGGGAGGTCTGCGTTCACGCCTTCATCGGTAAGCTGGCGGATGGCTCCGTTGCCACCTACCAGACGCTGCCTTGGGATCATCGCGGCTGGCATTGCGGCTCTGGCTCCAAAGGCTCCGGCAATGACACCCATATTTCCTTTGAAATTTGTGAAGATGGTCTGGGCGATGCTTCCTATTTTAATAAAATTTATAACGAGGCGGTGGAGCTTTGCGCCTATCTGTGTAAGCTCTACGGCCTGACGGAGAAAAATATCATCTGCCACAGCGAGGGCCATGCACAGGGCATTGCTTCCAACCATGGGGATGTCATGCACTGGTTCCCGAAGCATGGAAAGAACATGAATACCTTCCGCGCAGCAGTAAAGGCCAAGCTGTCCGGCTCCTCTGACAGCTCCGGTTCTTCCTCTGGCAATTCCGGCACCATGTACCGGGTACGCAAAAGCTGGGCGGATGCCGCCTCTCAAAAGGGGGCTTTCCGGGTTTTGGATAACGCCAAGCGCTGCGCAGACGAAAACGCGGGGTACTCCGTCTTTGATGAAGCTGGAAAGATTGTCTATACCGGAAAAGCTGGTGTGAAAACCTATACGGTCAAGAAAGGCGACAGCCTGTGGGCCATTGCGGAACGCGAACTTGGTAACGGCTCCCGTTATCCAGAAATTAAAAAATTAAACGGCCTGACCTCTGACGTGATCTATGCAGAGCAGGTTTTGAAAATTCCGAGTAAGTAATTGGTCGGGCGGCCCTTCGGGGCCGCTTTTTTCAAAGGAGGCGATACCGTGACCGATGCAGAAAAAGAAAAAGTGCGCTTCTGGCGATGTGAGGGTCACAGCTATGGCATGATTGCCGCCCGGCTGGGTATTTCTGAAAATACCATAAAAAGCTATTGCCGCCGGAATCACTTAACCGGTGTGGCGGCGAAAGAACCGATTTGGGTCTGCCGGTATTGTGGTAAGCCGCTTATGCAACTACCCAAATCAAAACAGAGAAAATTTTGCTCCGAGCCCTGCCGCCGCGCTTGGTGGAAGGAACACCCGGAGCTGGTTCATAGAGAAGCCTTTTATTCTGTCACCTGCGCCCATTGCGGAAAGGACTTTAAGAGCTATGGCAACAACAAAAGGAAATATTGTTCTCATGCCTGCTATATTGCGGCGCGATTCCAGAAAGGAGGCAACCATGACGAAGGAACAGTTTGACCGGGAGAAAAAATATCAGGCGGCCCTTGCGGTGGCCCGCTCCATGCTTCGTGAAGGCGTGATAAATGAGGCGGATTTCCTGCGCATTGAGGCGAAATTGCGGGGTAAATTCAAGCCAATTTTAGGCGGCTTTTTATGCTGAAAAGCCTTTCTTTTTCGGGTGGCTTCCTATAACATCAGTGTCCTGAAAGGAGGGCGTATTTATGGAACGCATTATTAAAAAAGTAGCGCCGCCTGCATTGCAGCAGGCCCCTAAATTAAAGCGCGTGGCAGCTTATGCGCGGGTATCCAGCGGCAGAGAAGCTCCGCTTCATTCCCTTTCTGCGCAGGTGAGCCATTATAACGGGTTGATCCAAAAAACGCCCGGCTGGCAGTATGCTGGTGTCTATGCCGATGAGGCGCTTTCCGGCACCAAGGACAGCCGAGGTGAATTTCAACGGCTTCTGGCCGACTGCAAGGCCGGAGCAATCGACATGATTATGACCAAGTCGGTTTCCCGTTTTGCCCGCAATACCGTCACCACACTAAAAACGATCCGGGAACTCCGGCATCTTGGTGTGGACGTTTATTTTGAAGAACAGAATATCCATACATTAGGCGAGGAGGGCGAGTTGTTGCTTACCCTCCTCGCTGCTTATGCAGAGGAGGAAGCCCGCTCGGTATCTGAAAACCAAAAGTGGCGTATCAAATCCAACTATGAGCAGGGCCTGCCTTGGAGTATCACCATGTATGGGTATAGGCAGGTGGATGGCCGGTTGGAAATTGTGCCGGAGGAAGCGGAAATTTTGCGGCTGGCCGCTGACCTCTATTTAGAGGGCTATGGGCGATACAAGTTAGAGGACGCCTTTGCCGCTGTGAATATCAAGGGCAGACATGGGGCCAGCATGGGCGGCAATTCTATTATAGACCTGCTCTGCAACGAGAAAATCGTTGGGAATATGCTGCTGCAAAAGACCTTCGTGGTTGATCCGATTTCAAAAGAACAGCGAAAGAATAACGGCGAGAAGCCGCAGTATTTTGTAGAGGGCTGCCATGAGGGGATTCTTGACCGGGAAACCTACGAGAAGGTGCTGGCAGAGCGCGCCCGCCGGGCTGCGGCCTACAAGCCCCGCTCCGGCAGCTATGAGCGGAATCGCTTTCCCTTTAGTGGAAAAATACGCTGCGGGAAATGCGGAAAATCCTTCACCAGAAAGGTCTTGAACGGAAATACCCCCTATGAAAAGCGGGGCTGGTTATGCCGCACCTTTAACCAGAAAGGAAAGGCCCATTGTAACGCGCAACAGATTCCAGAGGAAATTTTGAAACGGGTGACTGCCGAGGCCATGGGCCTGCCTGAATTTGACGCGGGAGCCTTTGAGGCAAAAATTGAGGAAATTCAGGTGCCGGAGAATGGTACGTTGGTCTTTGTCTTTCATAACGGACATACCGTAACAAAAACTTGGGAGAATCCCTCCCGCCGCCATAGCTGGAACCCGGAGAACCGCCAGAGAGCGCGGGAACTGGCACTGAGGCAGGCCGCAGAAAGGAGGCTTGCACAATGCCAGCAATAAACACCGCGCGGGTGACAGTAATCCCCGCAAAAAAAGACAGGCTCCCCATCCATGTACTAAACGATGAAGCCCGCAAGCTGCGGGTGGCGGCTTATGCCCGTGTATCCACCAACAACGAGGAGCAGCTTACTTCCTATGAGGCGCAGGTGGACTATTACACCCGCTATATTCAGTCCAAGGACGAGTGGGAATTTGTGGAGGTCTATACCGACGAAGGAATTTCTGCGACAAATACCAAAAAGCGCGAAGGCTTCAACCGTATGGTGGCCGACGCGCTGGCTGGGAAAATCGACCTTATCATTACAAAGTCGATCAGCCGGTTCGCAAGAAATACGGTGGATACTTTAACCACTGTTCGCAAGCTCAAAGAAAAAGGTATTGAGGTCTTTTTTGAAAAAGAGAATATCCGTACCCTTGACGGAAAGGGCGAGCTGCTCATTACCATTATGTCCTCGCTGGCACAGGAAGAAAGCCGCTCTATTTCCGAGAACGTGACATGGGGCCAGCGGAAGCGCTTCGCAGACGGTAAGGTGAGCCTTCCATACCGGCGCTTTCTTGGCTATAAGCGCGGCGAAAATGGCCTGCCGGAAATCGTACTGGAGGAGGCTGTAATTATCCGGCTTATTTACCGGCTGTTCCTCTATGGGAAATCCCCCTCCGCCATTGCCAACTATCTCACCGATGAAGGGATTCCAACACCGGGGGGCAAAACCAGGTGGCGAGCAAATGTGGTGGAAAGTATTCTTACCAACGAGAAATACAAAGGGGATGCCCGCCTACAGAAAAAATTCACAGTAGACTTCCTCACCAAAAAGCAGAAGGTCAACGAGGGTGAAGTGCCGCAGTATTATGTGGAGAACAGCCATCCGGCCATCATTGAGCCTGAGATTTTCGACCTCGTACAATACGAATTTAAGCAGCGCCAGTTGGATGGCCGCTGGACGAGCTGCGCCCATCCCTTCTCCGGCAAAATTATCTGCGGAGAATGTGGAGGCATTTATGGCAGTAAAATATGGCACTCGAATACCCCCAACCGCGTCATGGTATGGCAATGTAACGAGAAATACCGGGGCCAGCGCTGCACAACACCGCATCTTACGGAGCAGGAAATCAAGGCGGCTTTCCTTGCCGCTTTTAATACCATATTGGGAAGCCGGAAAGAGATTCTGGAAGCCTATGAGGAAGTCATAGAGACCCTGACCGATACCGCCGACCTCGATACCGAAAAGGAAGAATTACAAAGTGAAATGGAGATTGTGACGGAGCTGATCCGCAAAATTATTTCTGAAAATGCGCAGGTGGCGCAGGATCAGAGCGAGTATGAGCGGAAATACTTGGCATACTCTGAGCGCTTTCAGACAGCCAGTAAGCGACTGGCGGAAATTGAGGCGCTTCGCTTAGAACGGACTGCCAAGAAAACAAACATCCGGCTGTTCATAGAAAATCTGAATCAGCATAGTGAGCTGGTAAAAGACTTTGACGAGGAGCTTTGGTATTCCACAGTGGATTCCGTCGCGGTATATGAAAATAAGAAAATGACTTTTACCTTCCGCGATGGGCGGCAGGTAGATATTCCCGCAGAAATGTGGAAGGTCGCGTAACAGTAAAGCCCGCAGGTTTCTCAACAAATGAGAGCCTGCGGGCTTATTGTCGTTTTACATGGTACTCATAAGGCCGAGCAGATAATGTTTCTGCTCCTCGGTCAAGGTACTCCATTTTGAAAATAGCACTCGTTGTTCTTCGGTCATTCCGTCTGACCCATCGCCATCTGAGAAGAATTGCGCTAAAGTTATACCAAACGCCTTGCACACCGCCTCTAAGGTTGGCAGCGTTGGCGCATTATTTCTGTTGAACATATTTGTAACCGTGGAATGAGAAAGGTTTGCTTCCTTCGCCAGACGATAGTCCGTCCAACCACGTTCATTCATCAACGCCTTAATGCGTTTCTGTGCATCCATACCCTCACCTGCCTATCTTGTATCTATTTTAATTCCCAAATGGGTGGTATAATAGTCACAATCGGTAGACATGACATTTCCCAAAAAGGAAATAGCTTAGTTATAAGATGGACACAATTTGAGAATACTATGCAGAAAATAGGAGGCAGATTTTATGGCAGAACAAGAAACATTTATAGAGCGGTTGGCGCGGGAACGCGGCACCTCCGTGGAAGATATACGCAAACTGCTGGCAGCTCGTATTAAGGCCGGATTGAATGATCCTGATCCAGAGCGCCGGGCGCAATGGGAAAAGATACCCCATGCCGAGAACATACCGACACCGGAGGAATATCTGGAATATACGGTGAAGCGGCTCCATGAGGAAGGCCGCGAGGACTTGCTCCGGCGTTATTTGATAGATTAGGGGTGTGCATTTTCAAAGGCATAATCTACTTCATATTGTGAGTAAATCAAAAAGCAGCGGGTATGAACACTTTATCTTGTGTTTGTCCGCTGCTTTTGTGCCGCTGTAGTTGTATGAAATATTGTCCTTTTAGACAACAAAACAAGCGGAGTTAAGAACTTCGCTTGTTTTGCTTTTATCCCAGATAAAGCAGCATCCCCCGCCAATTTACTATCAATCATCCCACTAGGAAACTCGCCCTTTTGTGTTCTCGCTCTCGTTTCTGTTTTGTATTGTAAAAGAAAGTTTATAACTTTGGAGCCGATTTTAACTCTTTTTCACGATCGCTTATCGTATCAAAATAGCCGGGAACGAACTGTTTCCGTGAACGGCTGATATCCCTTGGGCCGTGTTATTTTGGCAAATGTGAATTCACCACGCTATTTTCCTAGATTGTAGGCAAACACAGTTCGCCCCTACTCGCTTCGTAAGAAAAAACAGAAGAAAGGAAAGAGGAACAAATGAAAAAAGTGGCGATTCTCGGATATGGAGGCCGGGGTTACCATTACGCAAAAATGTGCAGGCAGATGGACAAAGACTTTCAGATTGTTGCGGTAATCGATAACTCCGAGGATAAACGAAGGTTGGCAAAAGAAACAGCCAAACTTGACGATGCACAGTTGTTTTCATCTTTAGATGTCTTTCTGGCCGCACCAAAAACCGCAGATTGGCTTTTCATATGCACGCAGGATAAAGATCACAGAGAGCACGCTGTAAGCGCGTTGAAAAAAGGCTATCATCTTTTACTAGAAAAGCCGGTGGCCTGTACGCCAGAGGACTGTCTGGAGATTGAAAGAACAGCGAAAGAACTTAACAGGCAGGTTGCTGTTTGCCATGTTCTGCGATATTCTCTCTATTATGAAAAAATTAAGGAAATCATAGAAAGCGGCATTTTAGGGAAAATTATTGCAATCGATCAGGTAGAAAACGTTGCCTATTGGCATCAAGCCCATTCCTATGTGAGAGGCGATTGGCGAAGGGCTGACGAGAGCACGCCGATGATTCTTGCAAAATGTTGCCACGATTTAGACATTGCCGTCTATCTGGCCAACAGTAAATGCCGGCAAGTGATCAGCCAGGGTCAACTGAATTATTTTAAAAGGGAAAATGCACCCGAAGGCGCAACAGAATATTGCCTTGGGGGCTGTAAGGCAAAAAAGGAGTGCCCCTATGATTGCGAAAAACTATATGTAAACACTTTGAAGCATCTGCCAAAAAAAGCAATAAAAGGCGCTTGGCCTCAATCAAGACTGATTGCCGACAGCATTGTGACCATCCCCAAACTCTATGAAGCTATGAAAACGACAAGATATGGAAAGTGCGTATTTTTAAGCGATAATGACGTTGTAGATTACCAAATCACAACGATGCTGTTTGAAAACGGAATTAATTCTACTCTTACAATGACCGCCTTTTCGGGGCCATCCTATCGTGAAACAAGAGTGAGAGGAGCTCTTGGAGAACTGGTCTGCAATATGGGGGAAAATAAAATTGTTTTACATATATTCGGAAAAAAGGCTAAAAAAATCCGTTTACACAAACGCCTTGATGCCCACGGAGGAGGTGATAAGCGATTAATGGAATACTTTGCAAAGGATAAACTGAAAACTGACATTTCTCTTTCTATTGAAAGCCATCTCATCGGTTTTGCTGCTGAAGAATCAAGATTGAACGGCGGAATGCCTGTTCCGCTTTGTAAATTTCGAAAAAATGCATGATAAGATATTTGAAGAATCGCGCAATCTAAATAACAGCGCCACATCCTGTTGCCAAACGAATGCGCACCTCACTGCCCGGTGAGGTGCGCGCTTTATCTGCATCATGGAGCAGCCGATAGGCTTCTTCCGCCGCCGTCAGCCATTCGTTGGAGGCTTTTTCTGACGGAACTTCCATTGCCGAATGCTGAATCCAACGGTTGGCTGCCGCATCTCCGATCCGTTCACATCTTTAGGCAGCATTTCTCTGTAAAATCAGCGGTTAAGGCGTCGTTTTCTCCTCAACCGGGAAAACAACGCCTGCGCCCAAATCCTGCTGCATCTGATGGAAACGCATCCGGTATTCCCTCGGTTTTGCTGATTCATGACCTCACTTGCTTTCGCTGCACAGCAGCTCGGCCACATCCCCGGCAATCTGCTCCGCCGTCAGGTGGTTTTGCCGCAAAACCTCCGCCACATCGTAACGATCCAAAAATTTCTTTTGCAGCCCATAATTCAACACCTTTTGATGGGAGCGGCTATAAAACCTGGCAATCTTTTCACCAAAACCGCCATCCAGAATACCATCCTCCAGCGTGACGATCACCTCGTGATCCTCTTTGAGCTGTTCCAGCAGGTCTACATCAAGCCCACTGATATAGCGAGGGTTAATCAGCGTTGGCTGCACGCTCGTTTGAACGGCGATCGCCTGCGCTGCTGCTTTGCCAAGTGGGAAGAAGGCGCCGAGCGCAAGAATCGCCGCCCGGTTCCCCCTCTTCACAACCTCAAATTGATTCAGCTTGCTGAAATCTTTTGTAACGGCTTGCCCGCTCGACACCAAAGGCCCGCCCGGCACGCGGATGGCAACCGGGTGCGCCCTCTGTGCAAGGCTCCAATCTAGCATCGCCAGATATTCCTCCTTTGTTGTGGGGGCAAGATACACCAAGTTTGGAATATTGGCCATCATCGGGATATCATAGATGCCGAGATGTGTTACATCGTTCATGCCATAAATAGACGCCGCATAGACGAGGATGGTAGCCGGGCTATTGTTGATGCACAAATCTTGCGAAAGCTGGTCAAACGCCCGCTGCACAAAGGTGCTGTAAACGCCGTAGACCGGCTTGCCTCCGTTCACCGCAATGCCGGAGGCAAGCGCCACTGCGGTTTCCTCCGCAATGCCGACATCAAAGAAACGGCTGCGGTATTTTTCGCGGAAACCCGTCAGACCGGTGCCGGATTCCATCGCCGCCGTAACGGCGCACAGCTTCTCATTTACACCGGCTATCGTGCACATCGTCTCGCCGAACGCATG
>ERZ779880.3134-NODE-3134-length-10351-cov-4.848873_pt1 | contig 10351 bp, 8 predicted proteins | sample MGYA00511555_ERZ779880 | MGnify/ENA primary metagenome ERZ779880 (study PRJEB29588, sample SAMEA2145815) | human gut metagenome | biome: human gut; feature: human-associated habitat; material: faeces | place: Denmark | collected 2008/2010 ...
TGCTATTTCTTTTGGGCATTCCGGCTGTCCGCCCTTCTCAGATTTTGGCTTATTATAGTTCTCTCTTTCTATTATAATTCCATGCTTCTGCTTTATCTGTGCAATATACAGATTAGACACCTTCATCCCGTCATAATGCTCTGCCACGTATTTTTTAATCTCCTCATATGTCGGCTTACTTTCTGCCGAAGTAATATCTAGCTCATCCATATCCAGTCTCACATTGACATGATGCTTCGTTTGGACAATAAACATACCGTCTCCACATGATAGCTGTGACCGAACATATCACACGGGCAGATTCGTTTCAGGGCATACCCATTCTCTCCAAAATACTTCAAGTCTCTTGCCAGCGTTGCCGGATCGCAACTAACATACACAATGCGTTTGGGCTCCATCTGAATGACCGTTTGTAATAATTTTTCGTCACATCCCTTTCGCGGTGGATCGAGCACGACCACGTCACTGCGCAATGTCCCTCCGCTCTCACGATATTTCGCCGGTACGACCTCTTCTGCTGCCCCGGCAAAAAACTCTACGTTGGATATCTCATTCAATGCTGCATTTTCACGTGCATTTTTTACAGCCTGTTCTACGATTTCAACACCATATACCTTGTCCGCTTTTTGGGACAAGAACAAGGAGATCGTTCCAATGCCGCAGTACAGATCCCAAACCGTTTCATCCCCATGCAGATCAGCATACTCTAATGCCTTATCATAAAGTTTTTTCGTCTGAATAGGATTTACCTGATAAAACGACTGCGCAGAAATACGATAGCGTAAGCTGCCGATACAATCTTCTATATAATCCTGTCCATAAATCGCTTTCGTTTCCCGACCGAGAATAACATTTGTATTTTTATCGTTGATATTTATGCAAATGCTGACAATCTGTGGATTCGCTTCTCGCAGTACTTCGATCAATTCTTCCTTGTGCGGAAGTCTGGTTCCATTAATAACCAGACAAACCATGATCTGCCCGGTGCTTTTGCCGGAACGGATCAATATATGTCGCACAATTCCTTTCCCGGTCGTTTCATCATAAGCACGAATGCCATATTGCTTCATAAAATCAAGCACGGTGTCTATGATCAATTGGCTTGCCGGATCAGCAATCGCACAATTGCGGCAGGAAATGATCTGATGCGTACGACCGGCATAAAAACCTGCGACCAGATTTCCCTCTTTATCATAACCAACCGGGTATTGCGATTTGTTGCGATAATAGTATGGGACATCCATTCCCATGATCGGTTCCATAACAACCTCATTTTTGTCTATATCAATCCCGCCGATGCGCCGGAGACAATTCGCCACTTTTTCCTGCTTCCATTGCAGCTGCTTTTCATAGCTGCAGTGCTGCAACTGGCATCCACCGCACGGTCTTGCCACCGGACATTTCGGTTTCACGCGGAACGGCGACGGCTGTATAATTTCTAACAAACGCGCATATCCAAAATGCTTTCTCGTTTTCATTACCCGTACTCGGACAATATCTCCAACCAATGCGTCCTTGACAAAAAGGGCGTACCCATTTGCACGCCCAATTCCTTCACCTTCTGTTCCCATATCAATGATTTCCAGGGTCAGCTCGTCATTTTTGTGACAAACCGCCTCTGAAAATTCTTTTTTTGTTTTTTTTCCCATGCTACTATCTATTCCTTCCTCAGCCCATATCTTCTTAAGGCCTTTCACAACTTTCTCTATTTGCGTTTCTGCAAATATCCTGAGCTCTGACGTACATTGGAATCTACAATTCGATTAAATCCAAGCCATTCCATCGTTGGATCCGCTTTATCAAATAATTCCGTCATTGTCTCCATGCGCGCATCAATGTTGTCCGCAAAATTAAGTGCCATCGCCTCTGCCAACGCCGGTTTTTTAGGAGATCCATATTCTAACTCACCATGGTGCGCCAAAATGCAATGACGAAGCTCCGTTGCCAATACCGGTGGGAATCCCGGAATCTGGCTGCTCCATTTGCCGATCAGCTCAGCACCCAAGAAAATGTGTCCCAAAAGCTGTCCATCGTCTGTATATTCATTGGTCGGAAAGTCAGACAATTCATATAATTTTCCAATATCATGGAACATCGCTGCAGTGATTAGAAGATCATGGTCTAAAATTTCATAATTCTGCGCAAAATACTCGCACATTTTTGTTACGCCGAGCGTATGCTGTAGCAGTCCGCCAATAAAACCGTGATGCACCGATTTGGCAGCAGAATGCTGCTGAAACTCCTTAGCGATCTCTGTATCATCCACAAACACCATCTCTGCAAGTCTATGTAAATGTGGCTCTTTAATCCCGTCAATATGCTGTTTCAGCTGCTCATACATCTGAGGAATGTCGTATTTCGATGCCGGAATATACTCTTTCGGATCATATTCTCCCTCCTGCGCTTGGCGAATACGATTAATGTTTACCTGTCTGCTCCCCTGAAAAGTCGTAACCATACCATCTACCATAATAAAATCCATGCTGTCAAAATCATTGATCGCATTGGTGAGTTCCCAAACTTTTCCGTCAATAATCCCCGTTTTATCTTGCAAGAGCAAAGAATAATAAGTCTTACCAGCCTTTGTTTTTAATACCTGCTTGGATTTGCACAAATAAATGCCAAAAAACTTATTTCCCTCTTGATATTCTTTGATGTATGTCATATCTTTTTCATTTCCTTTCTGTCCTTGATCTTATCATATAGAGAAAATGTTAGCATATTTGACCGTCCGCGTCCAGTCCAAATCTATCAAAAAGAGGCTGTATATGAACCATCTGCAATTCATATAACAGCCCCTTTTTGCTTTTTTATTCGTCTTCGTAACGATCTCTCAATTTCTTTAGTGCCTTTTTTTCAATACGTGATACATAAGATCTGGAAATTTGATAAATTTCTGCAATCTCCCTCTGCGTTTTCTGCTCTTTTGCATGTATGCCGTAACGCAGGCAAAGTATCTCTTTTTCTCGTGGTGTCAGGGTTTGTTCCATATATTGTTCCAACTTACCAATATGCTCTTTTCTCGTCAAACGGTCTGCAATATCCTCTTCCTCATATTCCAATACATCAAACAGATTGATTTCATTTCCTTCCTTATCCGAACCTATGGTATCAAACAAATATACATCACGCGCTGTCTTTTTTACGGAACGAAGATACATCAGTATTTCATTTTCTACACATCTCGCACAATACGTTGCAAGCCGAATCTTTTTGTCTTCCCTAAAACTGTCCACTCCCTTGATCAGTCCAATCGTTCCAATCGAAATAAGATCCTCCATTTCTACCCCTGACTGCTGGTACTTCTTGGCAATATAGGCAACCAAGCGCATATTCCGCTCAATCAATTGATTACGCGCCTGCCAGTCGCCTTCCTTGCATTTTTTCAGGTACTCTTTTTCTTCTTTGGCGCTGGGAGGTTGTGGAAATGATTGCATTGTCGCACTTCCCCTTTCACGCTATCCATATATCTTATGCAGCGCACCAAAAGGAAGTGCCTTTCCACATTTTACAAAAATGCTATTTACTTAAACTTCGCACATCCAAAGCTACCGTCCGGTCACATATTACTTATTATGTAACAACACGATAATCTTGGATGTGCGAAGTTTGAGTTGTTTATTCAAAATAAATGTCGTTTGGATACAAAAATTTGTTCATTTTCTGCCAAAATTTGCGTTTTTTCTCCGGATCCGGCACTTCAACGATATACCGGTCATACGCATTAATGATCGTTGTATCTAAGTAGCTGCTGACACGTGGCTGGTTACGGTTATAGTTCATGTGAACATGTCCATGAAAAAAATACTCCGGTTTGTAATGTTTCATGATCCAACGAAAACACCGAAATCCTCTGTGCGGCTGATCTTCGGCATCTCCCAGATCCTTAGCCGGCGCATGTGTCACTAAAATATCTAACCCGCCCCGAATACGGATACGCCACTTTAAGCGAGCCAGTCGTTTATACATCTGCTTCTCGGTGTACTGGTATTTCTTCATGGAGTAGCACATCGAACCACCAAGTCCCGCAATACGCAGCCCATTGTGCACAAAGACACGGTCATCAATACATACACATCCATCCGGAGCTTTATAATCATATTTCACGTCATGATTACCATGTACATAAAGCACTGGAGCTGTCGTAAATGTTGCCAAGAAAGACAAATACTCCGCTTTCAGATCTCCGCAGGAAATGATCAGATCAATGCCATCAAGCTTTTCTTTTTCAAAATAGTCCCATAAATATTTTGATTCTACATCCGCTAATAACAATATCTTCATCCGTTCTCACCATGCCTTTCCTACAAAATCTTGCCTTCTCCCTCCGGAAGCGCCTGCTTCAATCCACGGAGACTGACAAGCTCTTTCGCATGGTCTATCAACTGATGGATCGTAGGAATATCACCTACAATACCATCGATCAGCCAATCCATCATCATTATATCTTCAGACTGCAGCGCCTCGTCTGCATTGCAGCGCTTATTATGATCTTTATCATATAATTCTCCGGAAAACATCCAGTAATTTCCCTCAGCGATCGCATTTTTCATAAAATCAACCAGTTTGCGCGTGCTGGTCGGAACACTGCTGCCCAATATAACATCCAGCACATTTGCGGACAATCCCCACCAGTAATTCAGCGCCTTTGGCTCCTTGGTCGTGTCTGTTTTCCAAGATCCGCGCATGATACTGTTGATCAATTCCTCATAAAAAGCACCCCACTGGTACACCGTAGTAGCTATATTTTTGGCACCATTCTCGGTCAAATGATACAATCCCAAGGCACGGTCCTCTTTCGTCGGCGAGATCATATTCTGCGAAGAAATATATGAAATGCCATGGCTTAAAAAGTACTCATCCGTATGCGCATCTTTCATCGTCGACCACTGCAAATGAATACGGGCACGTGGGTTGATCGCGCGCGCTCCCAGCGTAAATGCATTGATTCCCGGAATCACACCGTAAATCGGATAATCCGCCAGATATCCAATGTCATCCTGCTCACTCATCGCTGCAGCCACCATCCCCAGCAAAAACTTGCCTTCATAAATACGAATACCATAGGTTCGAATGGATGCATGCGGTGAATTTAACGAGCAATTCAATATTTTTGTATTTGGATACAACGGTGCCACTTTGATGCAGGCACGAATAAACATTGGTGCGATTGCAAAAATAATATCATATCCCTCTTCGCAAAGCTCCGTAAATAACTCCTCATCTTCCTCATAAGGCTTGGCGATAAACTTCTCCGCCTCAATCTCCCCGTGAAATACATCCAGAATATGCTCGCGCCCTAATTCCTGTGCATAGATCCAATCCGATTTTGATGGTGGTACATCATAAACAAATGCCACCTTGTGCACTTTTTTGGACTGGATCTTCTTGATCATAGACGTTTCCGTCGTTGGTGTGATCAATAATTCTACCGGTTCCTCTACGGTCAGCGTTTTGATTTCCGGCCAGATCTTTTCCAAATCTTTTTTTATCTCACCGGTTAATTTCTCCATGGACTCATTGTACGGATACAGGGACAGATACAATAACAGCGCATCATCCTCTGTAATATCCTTTAACTCCAGTCCCCCCAATGCTTTGTATGCATTATAAAATGCCAAATGGAACGATGAAAAGTTCATGCGGTCATCATCCGTCCACTCTTCATTGTTCCCTCGTCCCACATATTCGCATAACTTCTGATATCCTCCGGTTTTGGTAAAGATGACATAACTAATCTTTGTTTTACGATAAAAATCCATATATTCATAATAGACTTGAATCTCCGGATCATCCGTTAAACGAGGCACCTTACGAATTACTTCCGCAGCGATAGTTGGAGAATCTACATATTTGAGTACACTGGTTCTCTTATTTCCTTCGATCACATAATATTTATTTAAAAATTCATAGGCCTTGATCGGAGTATGAATTCCCTCTTCAATCTGCGCATCATAGAGTGTTGACCACTTTGTAGCAAACTCGCTGCCGTAATCCAGCAAAGGCATAAAATTAGATGCAAATGCCTGCGTACGTCCTGCAGAGGATGTTCCCACCACTTGTTTTAATGGAATATTTACCGTCCCCAGAATTTCCTCTCTCTCAATCCGGACATGAGAAAGAATCTCATCCAATACCGGAAGATACGGATATGCACCTCTCACTGTTTTATTTTTATATGCTTTTAAAGCTAATTTTTGTGCCTTCAAATAATCGTCGTATGCCATAGCTCCTCCAATCTATTGCCTATCAATACTCATTACCGCTCATTGTCACGTTGCATCGAACACAACATGCCCGGAACGGTTTCTACTATATTAGTATAGCAACCAATTGGGGCGAATGCAATCATTTAGGCGTCAATTTGCCATGCTCCATTTCATACACACGGTCACACAAAACTGCAATATCCTCCGATGAATGTGAGCAAACCATAATCGCCTTTCCCGCATCTTTTAATTGCAACAGATATTGCCGCATCTCCACAACCCCCTCCTTATCCAACCCATTAAAGGGCTCGTCAAGAACTAATACACTTGGATCTTCCATAATTGCCTGTGCTAACCCCAATCTTTGACGCATTCCTAAGGAATATTTTTTTACACAACGTTTCATATCCGGATCCAACCCTACCATCTGCATAACTTCACGAATCCTTGTCTTATCAATTCTATTTTGAATAGATGCTAACAACTGCAGATTTTTATAGCCTGAATAATTAGGAATAAACCCCGGTGTTTCAATAATGATTCCAGCATTCGGAATAAAATCTATATCTTTTCCAATCACTTGACCATCTACCTGTATTTCTCCAGAAGTCGGTTTCACAAAACCGCAGATACACTTCATCAACATCGTCTTACCGCTTCCATTTCTACCCACGACACCACAAATCTGCCCCTTTTGACAGGTGAAATCAACATTCTCTAATATCTTTGCTTTTTTTATCTGCAATGATACCTTTTGAACTTCTATCATGCTCTAGTCCTCCCTTACAATCCAATACATCAGCGCATTCCAACTTCGCATCTCCAAAATCATCACATCGTCACATATTGCTTATTATGTCAAAGATTACTATGTATTTTGCAGCTACAACATGACGATTTCTGCTGGCAGAGAACTATAGTAATTGCCTTGCCGCATTTACGTTTTAGGTGATTTCTAAATTTTGTTGTCTCTGATGATTGATTTACATGCCCTTCGGAGAACTCGAAATCCCGGAAGCAAGGTAATCATCATTTTTGAAAGGGACTTTGCGCTCGTCGTTACTTATGTCTCGTATTTCAGAGACATTAAGTAACGTGACGTAGCGCATCGTAGCGAAAGCGTCCCGTCCAAAAATGGATGATACCTTGCTAAACCGGGACATCTCAGACAATCCTTCGGGCATGTATTCATCAGAGACTTAACAAAATAAGAAATCACACAAAAACTCTGCGTTCTGCGGCAATTATCTTAGTTCGCTGCCGGCAGAACAAGTTAGTTTGCCGGCTGCAAAATATCATATTTTTTACTGACATAATAAGCAATATGTGACCCGACAGCATCTTTTGATGTGCGAAGTTTAAATCAGTGTACTAATAAAACATCTTTTTCTTCAACTGCTTTATAGATAATCCAATCATTATTATTTCCAACAGCACCAAATATGCATAGGAATACCCAAGCGATACAGAAAACTCTGTATAAACATACCTATTATGAAGTGCGAGCACGGCGTGACAAAACGGAGACAACCACATAGCCCCTATGCGATAATTATTAAAAATAAGTACAAATAAAATCGAAATCACATTCAACAGAATTGCCACTAATTTTTTATTCATAATCGAAAAATAGAGCGTCACCGTTCCCATTAACACCATGCAAAGCAAAAGTAATACTACGCCATGAATTACCGCTTGGTAAGGGGAATAATACTTAAAAACCTGTTGGTCAATAAATCGATTATTATCAGACAGCAATTTTTCATAACTGCTCTTATAATAGATGGTAAAATTACTCCATATATTTCCTATATAACTATACTTTGCAGCACAGACCATGCAGCCAGCCATAAGTAACAAAATATATGCCAAAGAATACAAGGTAATCTGCAAAAGTTCTCCAAAAAACCACCCTTTTTTACCGGCACGGTATATCAATAACAACTGATCACTATCCAACCTTGGAATCGTAGTGAGGATCAACACATAGCCCACCAAAAAAATAACCAGATAATACCAGTGGTTTAAGCACATAATAAATGTTTCAAATACTCCAAGCGGCTGTCCAACTTGTTTTGCATGATCAACCATCACTCTGACACCGTTATCCAAAATAAAACCAATGATCAACAACAAAATAATATTCTTTTTATCTGCAAATGATTCTTGCAAACCGGGTCGAAGTATCAATAAAACTTTTTTCATCGTAGCCCTCCGTTTCTATGATCTTTTGTTTTCCTTAGCGTTCCGTAATATCAAACTGCCTTTGCGACACATAAACCATCAACCAATAATTAAACGCTATGATAATCACCGCAATAAGCAAAGCCAGCCATGTTCTATGTTGATAAAACCCCTCTACCGAGGAACCTGCATAATGCAAAAAACATGGATTGATCAGATCTGCCACTCTGCCTGCGAGAATTTTTCCATCTCTAAGATATTTGGTGGATAATTCTCCATATATTCTACACTGTAAATAAATTACTGCAATCGTGCTGCCTAATACCAAATATTTATCCTGTAGCAATACTCCCATCAAAAAACAGAAAGAACTATTTATCACGGAATACAGACAAAAGAATAATATTCCTTTCATCAGTTGCATATAAATCAGAGTCATCGAAATCTTTTGTGCACTATCAGCTCCCTCTATCATCTTACCGGAAAACGTAAAGTATATAACTGAAAACGATTCATCAGACACTGGAATATAATCATATCCCACCAAAAGTGTAGCATAAAATAATACGATCGCCGTGATAGAAACACCTACTGCAGTAATCGCATTTGCAATGATTTTAGCAGTATAATATTCCTTAAAACTGCATCTTGTAATTATCATCCTCTTATTTTTCGTTGAAATTTCCTCTAAGTAATTAATCACACTTGGGAAACCACAAATTACAGGCATCACAACCGGCAAATATGCATTATCCTGCCACATACTGTCCATACGGATCAAATAGGAGGAATTTAATCCTTTGATCCAATTTCCATGAAATTTGTTCCAAATTGCCTGAAGGATTGTTGTTGATGTTTCATCTCCTAATACCTGTCCACTGTCCCCAAGCATAAACATAATATAAAGAAGTGCAACTGCAATCAAAAAATATCTGCTTTTTATGCTCTTTTTGATCTCTAACCTTATCATAGGATCAGTACCCCCCTGTTTCCTCATAATAATATAATGTCCCATCCAGTGCATCAACAATAACGCTAGCGCCATGTATATCATCTGTGCTTGTATCAAATGCAGATCCTGAAGCTCCTGTCATAAACACCCATACCGGACGCAAACAAGTCGTATCGTCTACGCACTGATACACCCCCTGAACATTATCCTTTGCCTCATGGTTCTTTTGTACAAGCAGATATACCAATCCACAATTTTGAAACGACATACCTCCAATATGAGCAATCTCTTTCTTAATTTTACGTACCGCCCAAAGTGGCGAGATGATTTTTTTATGCGCTTTCGTGCTTGCAATATCAAAGCATTCGAAACCTGTATTAACATAATCTAATGTCTTCTTATGACACATAGTCGCCATAATGTGATTTCCGCAATGCGTATATGGATAACTTTTTCCATCAGCTAATAAAAAATCGGAGCTTGTATCCACTACCATTCCTTTATATAGCCGTCCAATCACCATGCTGTAGCTATAATACTCTTGATCAGGTACTTTCATGACATACAAATGTTGTACTTTATAAGTAAACTTTTCCTTCTCAAACGACCGCATATGTTTATTAAAGAGACCTTCTGTATATGTAACTGCATCTAATACCGAAAGTTCACCGTCTTGTAGAGCATATTTGTCCTGCTTTGATGCGACCTCTCCCCATTCAAAATTATATTTTTTCACACAGTTATCCATTGACGGCTCAGGTTCATCTCCCAATGAATTTCCACAGAAGAATCCCATAGAACTATAAGAATATTTTTTCCCGGTTTTCTTATCACTTTTTTCCTTTCCATAATAATTTGGAATATTGTCGTTTGGAAAATCCTGTTCTTGAATTTTCTCCCAATCCACAGTATCATAATCACTCCATAACGATTGGATCACTTTTTTTAGATTATTATCATTTTTGGTATACCAAGGGGTGAGTTTTATCTCCGAGATCTCTTGCAC
>ERZ779880.3140-NODE-3140-length-10341-cov-2.717869_pt1 | contig 10341 bp, 10 predicted proteins | sample MGYA00511555_ERZ779880 | MGnify/ENA primary metagenome ERZ779880 (study PRJEB29588, sample SAMEA2145815) | human gut metagenome | biome: human gut; feature: human-associated habitat; material: faeces | place: Denmark | collected 2008/2010 ...
AGGACTAAATGAATAAATAGGAATATTACGAGCTTTTAATCCATCTTCTGTAAAAATATATTTATCGATATCACTACCCGTTACTTCTTTATGTTCATCATGTAAGATACATGCTAAGGCAGCCATACCTGTTCCTTTAATACCAATAAAATGATAAGCCATTCTATTCACCTTCTTTATCGAATAATGATTCTTGTTTATTTGTTTCCTTTTTTGGCTTTTCTAACATTTCAGAAAGATTCATATTCGCCTTTTTATCTTCCACCTTATATTCAGGAATCGATTTTGCAGGTTGCATACTAGGAAGATATGTTCCATACATTGGCGATAAAATCTGTGAGAAATCTTCATCTTCTGGTTTTTGTAAAGAAATCGCATCATGTACTTTATCAAATTCTTTTTTATCATCCTCAACATTTCCAAAAATTGGAGAAATAACAGGTTGATAATCTAAATCTTCCGCCACACGACGTACTTTTACTGATTTATGACGATCATATTTATATACCTTTTGTTTCGGTTTTGTTTCTTCTTGGGCAATTGAATCCACATCTAAGCCTTTAAAAATCGTAGATTTCTTTGGTTTAGGTTGAATAATCGCCTTTTCAAAAATTGGAGAATCCATAAAGTTTTCAGGATTTTCTTCAACTGAACTTGCAGCTTGTGTAAATACAGGCTGTGGTTTTACCTCCTCTTGCACAACAGGTTGTTCTACAACTTCTTGTTCTTCATCATCTTCTTCAATATCTTCATTGAAAATCGCATGCATTAAGTCCTTTAACATCTTTTATCCTCACTTTCTATAGTCTGAGTAAGAAATGCCTCTATTTCTTCTTTTGTCTTTCGAAGAGTCGATACAAATCTTGAAATTTCTTTTCCATCCTTAAAACATATAAAGCTAGGGATACCCATCACTTCATATTCAAGCGCAATATCCATACAATGATCACGATTTAAGGAATAGAATTGTAAATTGCTAAATTCTTCTTCAATTTCAGGCAAGAAAGGTTTGATGTACATACAGTCTGGACACCAAAACGCTGTAAACATCATCACTTGAATGCCTGTATTGTTTAGTGCTTTTAAAAATTCGTCTTTATTTTTAATATCAGTCATGCATATATCTCCAAACACAACGATAGATTGGTTGTCCTAAAGAAATGAATTTTTGTTCATATTCTGTAATCGCATCTTCATCATGTTTTTCACGACGATAATCCACACTGACTTCAACCATCTTAAATCCCGCATTCTGAAATTCAATCAAGCTATATTCAAACAAAGCACTGTTGTCCGTTTTCATTTGAATTTCGCCATTTCTTGATAAGATGCGCTTATATTGATCTAAAAAGGAAGCACTGGATAAACGTCTTTTCGCATAACGCTTTTTAGGCCATGGATCTGAGAAATTCAAATGGATCACATCGACTTCACGAGGTCCAAACCATTCTCCTATGCTACTCGCATCATCTTGGATCAATTTCAAATGTTTATCCTCTGTATCCTCATCATATTTTTTAGCGGCAATACCCGCAGCACTTTCATTCTTTTCAATCGCAATGAATCCAGTATTCTTATACATTTTAGCCATGTCTAAAGAATAATTTCCTTTTCCACAACCAATCTCAATATGCAAAGTATCTGTACCCATCAACTTTTTCCAATTTCCTGCCTGTTTAGATGGTTCTTTTACTAAACAATTTGCGGTAGGCAAATAATCTGTTGCCCACTTTACTTTACGCATTCTCATATTAGCTACACAATGTCACGATCGCATCGGCATAAATACAGATAGCCTGCAACAAGTTATCTAATTTAATACCTTCATCACGTTGGTGACATCCTCCTACGAATGCATCTGTTTCAATCACTTCATTTGGAAGTTCTGGACCATATGATACAAAGTTTTCAAATTTACGTGCATATGTTCCACCACCAATTGTGATAGGACAAGAGAATGTATCCCCTGTATATTTTTGATAGACACTCATTAAATCTTTTACTAAACGAGAATCTGGATCCACAAATAATGGTTTTGAATCTCCACGATTTTCTGCTTTGATATTTGAAGTTAAGCTTGCACAAGCTGCATCAAATTTAGCCATGATCTCATCTGCATTTGTATCATTTGGATAACGAATATCAATTAAGATATCTGTTTCGTTATTTTCCATATTCACAATACCTGTATTCATTGTCAAGAATGACATATATAAACCATCTTTTTCAATGCCAACAGGTTTTCCCATCCAGTCTTTTAATAAGAAATATAAATCTTTTGATAGTTGATCATTATAAGCTTCACCAATAAAGTTCAATAATAGAACAGCGGCATTCACACCATTATATGGCATAGCTGCATGCGCAAAGGCACCATCAATATGTAGTGTAACTCCTTCTTCACTTCTTTTGATTGAACCCTTAACACCTTGCGTAGCACAATAGAATTTAAATAAGTCTTCTTGTTGATAACTCATCACATCCACTGTCACATCCGCTTTACCAATAACGATATTTGGACGGCTTCCCGCATGAAGTTTTTTAATTACCGTTGCATCACGACTTACTAAACCTACATGTAAGCCACCTTTTTCACCATAAATTACTGGAAAGTTTGCATCGGGTACAAATCCCATTTGAGGAACTTCAGCATGATCTACATAGTAATTCATACATTCCATACCTGATTCTTCATCACATCCTGTAATCAACATGACTCTTTTTTTCAAAGGAATGTTTAAGTCACGAATCATTTTTAAGGCGTAATAACCAGCTAGAGCAGGTCCTTTATCATCCATAACACCACGTCCAAAGATGTAGCCATTTTCTAATGTCACTTTTAAAGGATCTTTTGTCCATCCTTCGCCTAGTGGCACAATGTCTAAGTGACCTAAAACACCAAATGTTTCGTCACCCTTTCCATATTCAACAACACCTGCATATCCATCAATATCTTTTGTTTCAAAACCATCGCGTTTAGCCATATCTAACATGGCATCTAAAACGTCACGACAATTCTTTCCAAAAGGAGCATTTTCAGCTTTTGTCGATTCATCACGAACACTTTCATACGATACAAGTGTATTTAAGTCTTTTAAGAAATCATCTTTATATTTAAGTACTTCTGTATTAAAATCCATAATTTTCACCTCTACCCACCTATTTTACCACATAGTCAAGAAAAAAGAACTCGTTTTTCACGAGTTCCTTACTTTTACGCTTCCGTTTTTTCTTCTTCTGTTTTAGGTTTTGGAAGTAAAGCTTTTGCACTTACATTGATACGACCCTTATTGTCGATTTCTGTAACCTTAACATCAATCACATCACCTAGTTTTAATACATCTTCTACTTTATCTACACGGTGGTGAGAAATTTTAGAAATATGTAGTAAACCATCTGTGTTACCAAATAGGTTCACGAATGCACCAAATTTTTCTAAACGAACAACTTTAGCTGCATATACATCACCAACTTTAGCTACACGAACAATGTCACTGATCATTTGTTTCGCTTTTTCGATTGTATCATAATCATTGTGGTAGATGACTACTTTTCCATCATCATCAATATCGATTTTTACATTGTCACATTGTGCAATGATTTCGTTGATCATTTTTCCACCAGGTCCGATCACATCTTTGATCTTATCTGGATCAATGTTCATCATCGCAATCTTAGGTGCATATGGACTCAATTGTTTTCTTGGCTCAGAAATACATGCCAACATATTATCTAAGATTTCTAGACGAGCTTTATGAGCTTGTGCTAAAGCTTCTTCAAAGATATTTTTAGTGATACCTGTTACTTTGATATCCATCTGTAAAGCTGTGATACCATTTTTAGTTCCGGCAACCTTAAAGTCCATATCTCCAAAGTGGTCTTCCATACCTTGGATATCTGTCAATACAGTATATTTACCTGAATCATCATCCATGATCAATCCCATCGCAATACCAGCTACTGGAGCTTTGATTGGAACACCAGCTGCCATTAAAGACATAGTTCCTGCACAAATACTTGCCTGAGAACTAGATCCATTACTTTCCATAACATCTGCAACTGTACGAATTGTATATGGGAATTCATCTACGCTTGGTAATACTTGAGCTAAAGCTCTTTCACCTAAAGCACCATGACCAATTTCACGACGTCCTGGATTTCCCATACGTCCTGTTTCACCAACGCAATATGGTGGGAAGTTATAGTGGTGCATGAAACGTTTTGAATCTACAACTGTTAAGTCATCAATGATTTGATTGTCATTTAAAGCACCTAATGTAGTTGTTGATAATACCTGTGTTTCACCACGAGTAAATAATGCTGAACCATGAACACGAGGAAGTAAATCCACTTGTGAGTTCAATGGACGAATTTCATCAATTTGACGACCATCTGGACGAACTTTATCTTCAATAATCAAACGACGTACTTCATCTGCTTCAATACCACGACAGATTTCACGAGCTTGTTTCACCGCATTGTTTTGATCTTTTTCAGATGCATATTCTTTGTTTGCGATCATTTCAGCCGCTTCATCTGTTAAATCATCAATCTTACCATAACGTTCCAATTTTTCTTTAATTGAAACAGCCGCACGAATTTGTGCTTCAAAGTTAGAACGAACTTCACGATCAATTGTTTCATCAACTGCGTACAATTCGATTTCACGTTTTTCTTTACCACAAGCCGCAACAATTTCTTCTTGGAATGCACATAATTTTTTGATTTGTTCATGTCCAAACATCAATGCCGCAAGCATATCTTCTTCACTTACTTCTTTAGCACCCGCTTCAACCATGTTTAAAGCTTGTGCAGTACCTGCTACAGTTAGATCAATGTCACTTTCTTCCATTTGAGCTACTGTAGGATTCGCAACCAATTCTCCATTGATACGTCCAACTTTACAACCTGCGATAGGTCCATTAAATGGAATGTCTGAAATACATAATGCCAAAGAAGCACCAAACATAGCTGCCATTTCTGGACTTGCATCTTGATCCACACTTAATACTGTGTTGACAACTTGGACTTCATTACGGAATCCTTCCGCAAATAAAGGACGGATTGGACGGTCGATCATACGAGCTGTTAATGTCGCATGTTCGCTTGGTCTTCCTTCACGACGTAAAAATCCTCCTGGAATCTTTCCAACAGAATATAGCTTTTCTTCAAAACTTACTGTTAAAGGGAAAAAGTCAATCCCTTCTTTTGCCTGGTTCGATGCACATGCAGTTGATAAAGTAACTGTATCACCATAACGAATAATTACAGCACCATCCGCCTGTTTTGCGATTTCCCCAGTTTCTACTGTGATCCCCCGACCACAAAAATCTAAATGAAACTCTTGTTTCGCCATTTTTTCACCTCAATCATACTTTTATATTCTATCAAATAAATGCTTAAAAAAAAAGTAATCTTTTCGATTACTTTCTTAAACCTAATTTAGCGATCAATGCTTTGTAACGGTCTAAATCTTTACCCTTCAAGTAAGCTAACAATTTTTTACGACGACCAACTTTTTTCATCAATCCACGTTGTGAATGGAAATCGTGTTTGTGTTCTTTGAAGTGTTCAGTTAAACGGTTGATTTCTTCTGTCAATACAGCGATTTGAACTTCAGGAGAACCTGTGTCACCTTCGTGTACTGCATACTCTTGCATAATTGCTTGTTTTTCAGATTTTAATAACATTTTTTCTTCCTCCATGTATATTAGTCCTTTTCTACCGAGCGAAAGGTTGGAAGTTTCCAGACTCTCAGTACAAAAGCTACTAAACTATATCATTCAATCAACATAAAATCAACTAGAATCGTATTTAATATTTCAAGACCCGCATCCTTTAAATAGATGCATTCCCCTTCAAAACAAAAATACTCACGATACTTATCTAATACTTGCGCATATTGTTCTTTAAAATCATTTTGATACTTAAAATTCCATTCTCTTATATTCAATCCAAACTTTGTACGCAAAGCCATCATGATCGCATCCATACCTCGTTCAGTTAAAGTTTCATCGATATAAACAGGACAAGGACCCAAAGAACAATACTTCTTTAAACTTGTCGTATTATCATAACGAATCCCATCAACTCTTCCGCTTGCACCACAGCCAAAGCCATAAAAGTCTTTGTCTTGCCAATATGCTAGATTGTGTTTGGAATAATGACCTGGCTTACAAAAGCTAGAAATTTCATAGTGAATATATCCGGCTGCTTCAAGTGTTTTCGTGATATATTCAAACATATCGGCTTCTAGATCGCTATCACAAGGTTCTACCCCCGTCTTTCCAAAGACAGAATTTTCTTCAATCTGCAAAGAATAAATAGATAAGTGTGGTATATCTAAACTTAAAAATGTGGAAATATCTTTTTTCACATCTTCCATTGTTTGATTTGGAAGTCCAAAAATCAAATCAATGGAAAAAGTCGATATCGAACTTTTCTTGATATTTTCAATAACCGAAATTGCCTGACTTGCTGTATGTGTTCTATGACAAATCTTTAATAGATCATCCTTAAAGCTTTGTACACCTAAACTAATACGGTTCACACCAAGAGCTACATAGGCATTTAATTTATCTTCATCTAAAGATTCAGGATTGCATTCTACGGTAAATTCCTCAATATCTGTAGGAAAACAATTTCTTATAGATGCAAAATCATCCACACTTAATAAGCTAGGTGTTCCCCCACCAAAATAAAGAGTATGAAGACTTGAAATCTTATACTCTTGAATTTCTTGAATTAACTTTTCTTTCCAACTTGAAAAGAACAATTCATTCTTTTGAATCCGGACAAAATCACAATACGCACATATCGAATCACAGAAAGGAATGTGCACATAGGCTGATGGTACCATTAGTCGTCATCCATACTTAAAACGGCCATGAAGGCTTCTTGCGGAATCTCAACCGACCCTACCATCTTCATACGTTTCTTTCCTTCTTTTTGTTTCTCCAATAATTTCTTTTTACGCGAAATATCTCCACCATAACATTTTGCCAATACGTTTTTACGCAATGCCTTAATGTTTGTACGCGCAATGATCTTTCCACCAATGGCAGCCTGCACAGGAATTTCAAATTGCTGCTTAGGAATCAAGTCTTTTAATTTTACAGCCATCGCATTACCGCGGTTATACGCAAAATCTCTAAAGACAATCGTAGATAGGGCATCGACAATTTGTCCATTTAATAAAATATCCATCTTCACCAATGAACTTGTGCGATATCCACTAAATTCATAGTCAAAACTAGCATAGCCTTTTGTACAAGATTTCATCTTATCAAAGAAATCATAGATAATTTCACTTAATGGCATTTGGTACACCATCATCATACGAACATCATCTAAAACTTGAAGATCCACATATTCACCACGTTTTTTCTGACAAAGATCCATCATCGGACCTACATATTCTTTGGGTACCATAATGTCACACTTCACATAAGGTTCTTCAATGTGATCGATTTTTTGAGGTTCTGGTAAAGCTGATGGGTTATCAATTTCTTCCATAATTCCATCTGTTTTATAGACATGATAGATTACGGAAGGACTTGTCGCAATCAAGCTTAGATTGTATTCACGTTCTAAGCGCTCTTCAACAACGTCCATGTGTAATAAGCCTAAAAATCCACAACGGAAACCAAACCCTAAGGCTTGTGAAGTTTCGGGTTCAAAATGTAAAGCTGCATCATTTAATTTTAATTTGGATAAAGCTTCCTTTAAATCATCATAACGCGCATTATCCACTGGATATAAACCACAATATACCATTGGATGCATTTCACGATATCCCGATAGTGGTTCACTTGCAGGATTGGATGCGACTGTAATCGTATCACCAACACGAACATCTTCAATATTTTTAATGGCTGCACTGACCCATCCTACATCCCCACAATTCAATTTATCTTCTACCACTTCTTTTGGTGTACGAACACCAACTTCCGTCACTTCATATTCAGCGCCTGTTGCCATAAAGCGAATCTTATCTTTTGGTTTAATGGTTCCATTTTTAACAGAGACAAACGCAATGATTCCACGATATGAATCATAGAAGGAGTCAAAGACTAAAGCTTGTGTAGGTGCATCTTTATCCCCTTTTGGACTTGGTAGTTTATGTACAATTTCTTCGAGCACTTTATCGACATTCAATCCAGATTTAGCACTAATTTCAACGGCTTCACTACAATCCAATCCAATCAAGTCTTCAATTTCTTTTTTCACAACTTCAGGTTGTGCACTTGGAAGATCCACCTTATTTAATACGGGTAAGATTTCCAAATCATTTTCGATAGCCAAATATACATTGGCCAAAGTTTGTGCCTGAACACCCTGAGCTGCATCAACAACTAAAATAGCCCCATCACATGCAGCAAGAGATCTAGACACTTCATATGTAAAGTCGACATGGCCTGGTGTATCAATAAGATGGAACAAGTAATCTTGTCCATCTTTGGCATGATATACAAGCTGTACGGCATTTAATTTAATTGTGATTCCACGCTCTCTTTCTAGATCCATTGAATCTAGAATCTGATCTTTCATTTCACGCTTTTCAACTGTATCCGTTAATTCTAAGATACGATCGGCTAATGTACTTTTTCCGTGGTCAATATGTGCAATAATACAAAAATTTCGAATATTCTTTTGATCCATAGACTTCCCCCTACTCCACAATATTTCCTACTAGATTTCTTCCTTGTCCATTAAAGAAGCTTGCACAATCCATGACTGGCTTTCCTTCCATTTGACAAGTTTCGATCACAAGTGTACCTAAATGAAGGCCAATACCAAGTTTGTTCTTGCCAATCTTAACAAGAAGTCCAAACTCGTTTTGTTCATTTAAATAACTTGCCTTCAAGATTTTAAATTTCTTTCCTTTTAATAACACATAAGCACCTGGTGCATTGGCAAAGGCACGAATCTGATTTAAAATGTGTTCATCATCTTGATTCAAATCAATATGCTCTTCTTCCTTAGATAAAACCGGTGAGAAGACAACTTGACTTTCATCTTGTTCTACATATACCGCCTTACCTGAACAGATTTCTTCAAAGTGAGAAAGTAATAATTCACTAGCACAAACACCCATCTTATCAAATAAGGTTGTCGAATTATCTGTTGGTAAGATTTCAATTTCTTTTTGAGCTAGTACTGGACCTGCATCCATTTTTGGTGCCATTTTCATTAATGACATACCACTGACTGTATCTCCATTCCAAATGGCTCTTTGAATAGGCGCTCCCCCTCTATATTTAGGAAGCAAAGAACCATGAAGATTGACACAACCATATCGAGGTAAGTTCAATACTTCCTTAGGTACGATTTGTCCATATGCGCAAGTCACAATTAAATCAGGGGCAAAATCAAGAATGGTTTGATAATCCGATTTAATTTTAACAGGCTGAAATACAGGAATATCATATTCTAAAGCCACTTCTTTGACTTCCGAATAGACAAGCTGTTGTTTTCTACCCTTTTTCTTATCCGGCTGCGTTACCACTAAGCCTACATGTATATCATTTTCTAACATCGTTTTTAGTACGACACTCGCAATTTTGGGTGTTCCCATAAAAATAATGCGTCTATTTTCCATATATATCACTCCAATACTAGAGTATTATAGCGTATTTTTTTGAAGTTGTGTTGCATTAAATCTAGAAATTTGCTATAATCCATTTGCAAATTTATGTCAGGAGGTGCACTTCATGCCACAGATTAAATCTCAAAAGAAACGTGTTAAAACAAATAACAAGGCTCACAAATTAGTCGTATCTAAAAAATCAGCATTGAAATCAAGTATTAAAGCTGTATTAGCAGCTGTTGATGCTAAAGATAAAGAAGCTGCTGTTGCAGCTTACAACGACTGCAGTTCTAAATTAGACAAAGCCGTAGCTAAAGGGATTCACCACAAAAACTACGCTAGCCGTCAAAAAGCACGTTTAGCAAAAGCTATTAACGAAATCTCTTAATGAAGGATTAAGAAGTCATATGACTTCTTTTTTTTATTTCTTTATAAAATAAGAGATTTTCACTTCCCTGAACACCTCTATCATATTCATAAATACCTTTTAAATTCTTTGAATCTGAGACATATTTTTGAAACATTATCACTCACTCTATTTACTGATAAAGACTATTTAATTAAATGTTAATCCTTATTAACCTTTATTGTAATGACATTGTGTAGATATTGAACACATTCTTGAATATAATTTAAGAGAACGGAGATGTTTTATATATCTACAAGAAATTTAAGCATTAGAATAGATCAATCTATTAAAGACACATTTAATAAATTAGGATATAAAGCTAAAATCAACACTCATACAACGT
>ERZ779880.3144-NODE-3144-length-10314-cov-13.795984_pt1 | contig 10314 bp, 11 predicted proteins | sample MGYA00511555_ERZ779880 | MGnify/ENA primary metagenome ERZ779880 (study PRJEB29588, sample SAMEA2145815) | human gut metagenome | biome: human gut; feature: human-associated habitat; material: faeces | place: Denmark | collected 2008/2010 ...
GCAGGGAACTAGTTCATTATCTACTAATGAGGATAGTACTAAGGATATGTATGCGATAGAGTTCTGTGGTTACTTCCCTACTGATAATCCCAAGTATAGTATTATTGTATCTATTAATAAGACTGGATTACCTGCAAGTGGTGGACTAATGGCAGGTGATGTATTTAAGAAGATAGTTGATTATGCTATTGCAAATGACTACTCCTAATCTATCAACCTTTTTAAGATGGTTATGCTAAGATAATACCCCTATACTAAAGAAGCAAGAGGAGTTAAATGGTAAGAGAGACATGCGCAAGAAGTTTGTAAAGTCAAGTAGACCTACATATAAGAAGCGAATCAAGAAAGCTCAACAAGGAATGAGATTTGCAAGTTATAATGTAGTAGAAACTCCTAGAGTAGAACTTGCTGACATTACTAATCCTATCAATCCATTTAGTGAGTATAATTACAACACAACTTACGATAAGCCAGAAGCTTTAGTAGTACCAGTAAGAGATACTGATGAACCTGATGTAGTAGTTGATAAGCCTACAGTAGAGCCAGTAATTAATAAGCCAGTAGCTAGTAATCCTGTTACTGCCAACTCAACTTGGAAGAGTCCTTATAGAGACAGAAGTAAATGGGTAACTGACCTTACTAGTGCTTATAAGAAAGCAGGCATTACTAATGATAACGCAATTAAAATGCTACTAGCACAAGATGCATTAGAATCTAGTTGGGGTAAATCTGCACAAGGTAAGTACAACTTTGGTAATTTAACTACTGGAGCTAAATGGAAAGGTGATTATGTAACTGGTAATGATAAGAATGCTAAAGGTGAAGCTATTAAGCAGAAGTTTAGGTCTTATAATTCTATGGATGAGTACGCAGCAGATAAGATACAATTCTTAAAAAGACTATATGACTTTGATGAGAATGATGACATTAGTAAGTTTGTAGCTAAGCTCACTGGTTCTAACAGAGGTAAGAGAAGATACGCAGAAGCTGGTAACTATGCTAAAGTACTTACTGGAGTATATAATGGCATTCCTAAAGGTGAGAATGGCATGATTATCAAGTATCAGAATCCACCACATGGTATAGCTAGAAGAGACGCTACTTATGTTGCTCCTAAGACGTATGCTCCACGCCCATATAAGACTGAAGAGGAGAAAGCTAGGGAGAGACAACCTAATAGTGAGATGATTACTATTCCAGCTAGGAAGGGTATTGATATGGTTGATGGTAAGTTACAAATAGTAGATACTCCAGCCAGACAAGTTCCTAATGTGGGAGCAGGTTATCTTAGTGGAACTGACCCTGTTGGAGAGTTTATAGTTGGCAATGTAGTAGCAGGTAAGCCATTAATGTGGTTAGGTAAAGGATTGGGATATGGTGCAACTAAAGTTAGCAAATTCATTGATGGTGAAATCAAAACTCCTGCAACTATCATAAAGAAGTCTAGAACTAGTCCATATAGAGAGATAGGTAAGGCAATAGAACCTAAATCGAAATCAAGACTTGAACATATAAGTGTAGATAGTCCTATGTTTGGAGATTATATAGATAAAGGAAATCAGCAAGTAGTGTTTGGTAACGCTACTAATTCTGGGCAAGTACTAAAGGTAGTTACTAACAGAAAGTTTACCTCACCTTCAGAGATTAAGGAATTCCATAAACAATGGATGAAGCGCAACAGATTACCTTTACAAGAGAGAATCACTTTCGAAGGTTATCTACAAGGAGATGGTAGACTATATCCTGTTTACTCACAAAACAGAGTATCCACACTTGGTAACATATCCGCTAGAGAATGGGAAAAGATTCATCTACCTAAACTTAGTGAGGAAATGAGTAAATTGGGATACAGCGATAATGGAGGAGTGTTTACTAATGGCAAACTAACGGTTGGAGATGTTAGTTTTGATAATGTGGGCTATGTTAATGGAAACATAAGATTCATAGATGCAGACGTGTATAAGAAAGGAGGTAAACTACCTCCTTCTTGATAACGGACATAATGAACTCTTGCTAATCCAAAATGGACGCAAGGCAAGTTTCTTGTCATTACAACTTTTACATAGCGGAAGAATGTACTTCATGAAAGGATACATGACCAGTTCTACGTGAGCACCAACCATAGTTCTATCATCTTCTATGTCCTGATCGTTCCTTTTAAGAAACATCTTTTTTCCACAACTAGGGCAATCCATAGATGTGAATGGAGGAGTATGCCATACTCTTTTGAAGTAGTAATCAATACAAGTACCACTAGGAATTGTGCTCTTATCAGTCTTGGAGTTACGAACTTCAACTATAGCATAAGGGTTGTTTAAGTCAAACAGACTAAATGTCTTGCGTGGTTTCTTTACTAGTAGATTCATAATTATCAAGCAATTGGATTAACAGATACAAAGATACGAACTAATAAGGATAAAGAAGAATTTATGAGAAGATTTAACAAGTATGGATGGGGTTTGACAGCTCCAGCAATTATAAACAATAGAGAGTAACATTATGGAAGAGTATCCTTATACAGAGATTATAGATGGTAAAGAGTATACCTATATTGATATGGGAATGTTCTATATAACTAACTTAGAGACTGGAGACAGAAGACTTGTACAGAGACAAGTACCATTCATGTTCGGTGATGACTATGATGCAGGGACACCAAGTACAGAAGATGAAGAATAGAATTATCAAGATTATCAAATGGTATCTAATGATACACATAACTATATCGAGTTTGCTTCTAGTAGACTATACTTTTTTTGCTAAAGAATCTGCCAAGATGACATGGGAAGGTAGAGGCTATCCTATAGCTAAGATGATATTGCTAGGACCATTAAATGTACTATACTTTAAATGAACTGATATGACTGTAGAAATCTTAATGGCAAAGTTAAATGTAAATCCTAAGGACCTTTCCAGAGCTAAGATAGGAATGCTTAGTGATTTAGTAAAAAGATATAATTGTGGATACATGCGTAGATCTATCTACTTTAGCTATGAGGAAGTACTTATAAAAGAAGCAGAAGGAGTTGTACATGAGTACTTCCCTGAAATTGATGGTGTTGTGTACGAGGATTAATGGATATGAATGAAATTGATATAGTTCTACAACAGTTCCAGAATGTAAAGAGAGAAGAATCCCAAAGACTAAGTTTAAAAAATGAAATTTATAGCATTCTTAAAGCAAGTGTTCACATCCCACTCAGGTGTATCATCTAAGAGACTCTGCGGAGTGGTCGGATGGTTCGTCTGCTTGGGAGTACTGATATACTGTGCAGTTAATGTAATCCAAGCACCATTAATGATAGATACAGTTCTATGGTGTGTTATGGGATTACTTGGAATTGACAGTGTTACTAGTATATGGAAGAAGATAGATAAACCTAAGTAAGTGTATGTTAGAAGTAACGATAAAAGCCCAACTTAGCTTAATTGCTAGGCTGGGATTTTTAATCCATTTACTATAATGGGATTTTAGAGCTGTATCTAGGGATTTTTTAAGAAGTTCTACAACTTGGGGAATGACAGGAAATGATAAATAATAATTCAATAGTAAGATAGTAGGTAAGATTTCATTTACTACCTAATTTTTTGTACTGTAATGAACAGGCGTGTTTGATTAATTTGTTTCTTTGTGGTAGTTGAATTTATTAAAATGTAATACTATGAATGAGTATGTAAACTATTATAAAGAACACTGTTTAAATATCCTGAAAGGTAAAGTTAAAAATTCTAAGGGTGAAATTGTAGAAATACAAGGAGAAATTATATTAAATGACATTAGTAATATTGATTATGAACAAGCTGTAGCTCTTGCACAATCCATAACAATTGGCGAGGAAGGACAACATTTATCAGAAAATGTGTTCGCACATGATACTATCTTACAAGTATTTATAGGAGATTTAAATGCAAGAAAGTTATGGAGATTATCAGTTCTGTTGTATGCTATGGTGGCTAAATATCCTGTAGCTAGGATTTCACCGTCACTTATGGACGAATATCTAAAACTATATCGTCTCTTTACTCTTACCCAAAACAAAGTAGATATATCAGCTATTGAATTTAAATGCAGCATTGATGGTAAAACTGAAAATGTCACTATCAAGAATGAGGAATTATTAGAAAAAATGCTTCTTTCGTATCTGAATATGCAAACAGATATTATTACTATTGATAATTTGAAACGGTATGTCGTTAATGATATCACTTCTATTGATAAGTTAGTTAATGAATCAATTAACAAAAGAACATTGGACTATTACTTTGCAAAAGAATTAGAATGCTTTTTAACAAGTTATCTGAATGGTAAATTCACAGATAAAGAGAAGGAACTAATCCAACAAATATTATATTTGTTTGGGCGTTATAAAACTACTGCTGAAAATACAGCCAGATATAGGAAACTAATAAGTGATGGGGAGAAATTACTGGTAGATAAGCCTCTATTAACAATAGACGGAAGAATATTACCTTTTACCATTATATCAAATTCAGAAGTAACTAGGGTAAGAAATGAGTATATAGAATACCTAGATAGATGTGAAAATGAAGATAATTCCAGCATTCACATATAGCCATTCACTACTCCTTACCTTTGCAGCATAATTAATAACTAATTGCTGTAGGAGGCAGCGTAATAGAGAGAAATGGAAAATGAAAAGCCTTTATTAAGTGAAGAATTTTTATTAAAAGTTATTGCCTTATCAACATTGTTAGATCGAGGCTTTAAGATAGCTAGGCTATCAGGTAATCGTAACTTTGACGAAAAGGTGGTTAAATCCAAAATGAAGTCCATGAAGGCAAATGGAATGTTAGTTCCTGCTATCATAGTGGATGCAACGAAGGTTATAGAAGCAGAATTGGAGATTGTGGACTTTGAAACGGGAAAAACCATTAGTAAAGCTGATGCAGACAAGTACGTTGTGTTAGTAGATGCAAACCACCGTTACAAAGCTCATCTAAATCTTCTGGAAGCTAACAAGGACTTAAAAGATGAAGAGAAGTACAAAGGCGAGTTCTATCTTATCTATGCTTTGAATGAAGAAATTGCAGTCTCGAGAATGTTTTCAGAAATTAACATTTGTACAAATCCTTGGAAGGGGGGTGACTTTCCTAAGGGGGCTAAAATGGCGTGCAAAGAGAAGCTTCCGCTACTTGATTTTATCGTGGAGCTTACTGAACAAGGTTATCCATTACCCACTGCCTCCAAATGGGGAACATTTAAAGCGGGTATTACTAAAGAGATAATGGCAGATGCAATGGCGGGTAAGATAAGTGATAAATTACGGAAAACTAATGGATTGGAAAGGGGAAGGAGATTATTAAAAGCAGCAGTAGAACACCTCTCTAAAGAGATTCTCAAAAGTCGAACTCTCATTGATTGGATTATCTATCAGTACGATGAAGCAGACGATGACCAAAAAGGTGCTACGATTGACAAGCTGGTCAAGTTCTTTTCAAGTTTGAACAAAGAGAAAGCAGAACAGATAGAGAAAGCCAAAGGACAGCGAGGTGGCGATACCAAAGAGACCATTATAAATCGTCTTCTTAACAATTTCTACGAGCAGTTCACACCATCTCAAAGTACTTCTACTGATGAGTAAAATTAAAAGCCAGTTATCAAGATGATAGCTGGCTTTTGTTTTTCTCCAACACAAAAGTGCATGGAAGAATTTTTAAAGCTCAATCTCAATCCTCCTTCCTTATGTGAACTTAAAATATAGAGTTATCTGAAATACAATGTGTACCAAGAAGGGAATTGTGGGTTAAAATACTATTCTCTTTAAAAATCTACCCTATATCCTATTTATATTGGCAGATAAATTGGGATTTAGAAAGTAATAAACTATCTTTGTAAGATAGTAAACAATAAGTATAAACAATGCATATAAGCAACAAGATACGTAGCAAGCTGATTTCCAACACGTTTCACAACACTGGCAGTGTCGAGGTGATCGGTTCGAGTCCGATACGCTCCACATACACAAGATTTAAAGCTCTGATTATCAGAGCTTTTTCTTTTTACTTCACTCTTTATTCCCCCATTCTATTCCCCATTAAAAGAGTTTTGAATTTATACTACTTTAACTCATCAATTAGTTTACTAGCACCAAAAATCGTATTTTCAACCCGATATAGAAATAAAAAGGGAGCATAATATAGTATATCTCTCCTTCTTCTTACAATGTCATCCTCAATAAAAGATACCCTAATAAAAACAGATGCTAAGTTTTTCGCTATTCATGCCAGTCCATCGGAAAAGGAACTGCAAGTTATGGGAAGTACCGGACAGGAAAAAGCCGAAACCATGAAACGCTATATTCGTAAAGTGCTTATTCTTGAATATGCCAAAAACTTTAATAAAAAACTATTTGATTCGGATATAAAGTTCTATGGTGAAATTTATTTTTGTCATAGTAGTATCGATAACGAATTGAATATGCACTGTCATTTGATTGTGAGCCGGAAGGACCAAACTAACAAAAAGAGGCTGTCACCGCTTACTAATCATAAGAACACCAAAAAAGGAATGGTAATAGGCGGTTTTGACCGTGTGAACCTATTCCAACAGGCAGAACGGGAGTTTGATAAGCTGTTCGGTTATAACTGCCAACAAACGGAATCATTTGACTATCACAACACAATGAAGAACGGTTCTATACCTAAACAGTTTAAATTACAGGCAGAAAATTTTGCTGCCGAAAAGAAAAAGGAAAACGATATTTCTTGCAATCTTGATAGCAAGAAAGAAGATAGACATTCTTACAATCAACAAAATAATACTGGCGGAGATTCTTGATTATCTATTTTCTCCTTGGGAGATAGTAATAATTATGATACAGCATTGGCTGAGGAAACACAGGCAAAGAAACGCCAAAAGAAGGTACGTAAGTTGTAATTCTTTTTTTCTAAGTAATAAATCAGGGAGCAAGAAAAGGCATAAGGGTAAGTATTTCATTTTACGGAAAACATGTGAAATAATACATTATTTGGAAATAATCTTTCTATAGACTAAATGATTTTATTCTTTGTGTTGGAAATTATAAAACCATTCACTACCTTTGTTAAGGAATTAGTAGTTTCAATGCCAATAGTATATGTGATTCTTATTGAGGCTACATTTTTGAAAGAAATTCACATGACATTTGAAGAAGTATTAGATATCAATAATATAAGGTTACTATATGAATCCAAAATATCAGTAAAACCTACAAAGGGAGTTGATGGGATATCTCCTTCAACTTTTCGTACTGATACTGAATTTGCCATCATACAACGAAAATGCTTGAATGATTCCTATAATTTTTCTTTTTATCTTGAAAAATTAGTATCAAAAGGTGCCAAAAAGATTCCTCGTGTTCTTTCGGTTGCAACAGTAAGAGATCGGCTAACATTAATTGTACTGAAGGAGTATCTAAATGATATTTATGCTGATTACGTTAATAGAAAACTTCCTAATAATCGAGTAGAAGAAATATTTTGTTTTATGCAGAAAAATCCTAAATACCAGTTTTTAAAAACTGATATCAAAGGGTTCTATGAAAATATAGATCATAAAATACTTTTAGAAATTTTAAAAACTAAAATAACGGATAAACGAGTTATATCTTTGATTGAAAAAGCTATTAAAACTCCTACTTTTAGTTCATCTTTTCCCAAAAAGGAAAGAGAAAATACAATTAATCATAAAGGTATACCTCAAGGATTAGCGATATCGAATATACTGGCAGAAATATATTTATCAGACATGGATGAATACATGAATAAAGTAGTTCCTTTTTATTCAAGATATGTCGATGATATAATGATTATATTGCCAAGAAAGGCTAATGAAATGAAGGCCGTATTAAGAAAAATATTATCAAAAAAGCATTTGCTATTAAATAAGGACAAAACCAAATGTGATAAAGTAAAAAATGGAGTTCTGTTTTTGGGTTATTGGATAACCCCTAATATTGTGTCAGTTCCAGAAAATAAAATAGCACTTTTACTAACTCGTATTGCAGGACTATTTACAGAATATCAAAAATTATATAATGAGTCAGATCTACGTCCAATTTGCTTCAGAAACGACAATGAGGGCTTAAAAGAATATTTTATTGAGACTTTAAATAAAAAAATTACAGGAGCAAAAAGCCTTTCTAAGCGTTATGGGTGGATTGCATATTATTCTCGGATAACTGATTATTCTATATTATATCGTATTGATAAAATAATAGAAAAATACTGTCGTCACTCTACTTTTCTTGGGGCAACTGTTCCATGTAATTTAAAATCAATACATCGTGCATTTTTTGAAATTAGATATAATTATAATAATAGTGACTATATCTACGATTATGATGTTGTTGATTCCGTATTGAAAAAGAAAAAAGAACTTGAAAAGAGGAATTTGATTAATATTAGTAAGACCTACACTGATGAACAAATCATTAATTTGTATGAGAGAATGAAACAGAAAGAGTTGAGCTCATATGAAAAAGATATTGATTTTATGAATGGCTCTGTCAGTGGATAAATATTTTTAAAATGGGAAATAAAACATTCTTAGAAAAGTTATCAGATAAAATCTGGAAAACGAAGAAAGCTAGATTTGCTGCAGCAAAGAGGATGGAAAGATATTACTATTTTTCCAACGTTAGCATGGCATTAACCTCTGTTTCTATAGTTGGCGTTAATTTACTTCCTTTCTTAGATGGATGCTCTAATAAATCTAGTCTTATTACTATCCTAACAATCATTTTTTCTGTTTATGTATTGGTAATATCTTTATTATCAACTCAGGCTCGATTTGATAAAAAAGCTGAAAATTATCATGCTTGTGGTTGTGAATTGACAGAATATAATGACATATTGCAACTATATATTGAAGAAAATAGAACTCTTAATATTGAAGAAAAAAAAGAGTTTATAAGAAAATATAATTTAATAATTAGGCAGTATAATTTAAATCACTCTTCAATGGATTATTATAGGGGACTTATAGAAGGTGGTGAAAAAATAAAAACAATTACATTCATAAAAAATTATCTTCAATGGTATTTTTTTAATTGGGGAACTGTTTTTATTTTAATAGCTATACTAATTCCAATAATATCAATTTATATAATAATATAAACGGAGTCACTTATGCATCTTGAAAAAGATGGATTTATCTTTGCGGATAGATATAACTAATCTTTTACCTCATAGGGTTGAAGGCTTTTATTAAAGCATTAATTCGATAATTAATTCAAAGTGACTCCGTTTTCTTTTACTCTTACATATATTGGAACAATAATTATTGTAGCAGGCGATTGGATAAAAGTATACATAGTGTTATTGATTAAAAGATTGCGAAATTATACGGAAAATCATAGAGTATACCTGAAAATGTAAAATATTAAATATCAGTGAGTAACTCTTTTGGGAGAATATCAGGCGATAAAATATTATAGGTTATAAATGCTTAATCCGATAAACTATTATTGTTTTATCAGATTAAGCATTACCTTTGTGACAGGTTATTGGAATGATGCAATCCTAAGAATTTTAAAGTAGATAGCACGTTGCTAAACCATTACCCTTTTAAAAACGATATATTGTAATCCATTGTTTATCAGTTGGGTGTTTTCTAAATTTACAGTAGTGGTATAAGTATGGCTAATAATCAAAATAAGTAACTGGAATTAAAGAAAACAATGCTTTATATTTATTTAGTTTACAAATACTTGTAATATCCTTAAAAAAATAATCTAGCTAGTACCATTTCTATTCTATTTACGGTTTAAATCACCCCAACACCTAACATATGAGAAAGAACAAATAGATAATAAATAAATAATATATAAACGGTTTGATAATACTAAAGATAAAACATTATCACATCGAGAGATTAAATCCCTATTTTCAGTTTTGATTATACAAGTTATGACAACTGGAAATAGGGATTTTCTCGTATCTATATTTTTTCGACATAGGGAGCTAAAGGCTCTCTTTATTTTTTCTTCTCACCGATTGACTTACCTCCTATACTCCTCTGATCGCCTTATTTATGAATAAAAAAACAAATTATTAACAATTAAAGAATAAGGAGAAATAACAATGAAAAAAGTAAAATTGATTATTGAAGTAGTAAAGTTTATCGGGGTACTTGCCCATTTACTAGAAGCGTTTGAGTTTATAGAATCCTTTATTAAAAGGCGAACTCAAAAAAAAGTAAATCCCGTAGGATTTAAAACAGAAGAGTGATCATGACTAAATTCGAGAAGATCGAAACAGGTCTGATTATCGTTTTTGAGGTCGTACTATGTACGCTTAAAAATGGAAAGAAAT
>ERZ779880.3147-NODE-3147-length-10302-cov-3.204352_pt1 | contig 10302 bp, 10 predicted proteins | sample MGYA00511555_ERZ779880 | MGnify/ENA primary metagenome ERZ779880 (study PRJEB29588, sample SAMEA2145815) | human gut metagenome | biome: human gut; feature: human-associated habitat; material: faeces | place: Denmark | collected 2008/2010 ...
CTGCCAATTTTCCACCAAAATGACGGGCGCGATTAGAAGCCCCGGCCGGTAGCCCGCCTCGCACAGGCGGTTGAGCGCGCGGATGCGATTTGGCAGCGGTGAGGTGCCGAGCTCCACCTTCCGGATCACTTCCTCCGGATTCACGCTCATGCGCACAATCGTCCGGCCGTTGTGCCGCAGCGGCAACAGAGGCTCCACCCGATCAAACTTGGTGGGAAACGTCAAAAAGCCCTTTGGGCTGTCCGCAAAGCGTTCAATCGTCCACGGCAGGTTTCCCGTAATTGTGTTCTCTAAAATCAAATCGCTATTGCTGCCGATTTCAAAGGTTAGATCCCGGTCAGCGGACGCGGCCGTTTTCATCAGCTTTTCGAGCATCTGCTCCCGGTTGACAAACAGGCGCAGATAAGCGCATTTGTTATAGTGACAAACCAGATAGCAATAAAGGCACATCGCCGTGCAGCCGGATGACGTATATGGGACAAGGAAATCCGATCCCTTGCGATTCGGCACATAGCGGTGTGTTTTGCGCACGCCCAGGACGAGGTGACGCTTTAGCTGCGCAAATGCGCTGTTCGGCTGAGTGCGCAGGCTGTCGATTCGGTTATGGCTTTCAATCTCCGTCCAGGTAACGTCCGCGTACTTCTCCCGCAGCTGCCTACCCAGCGGATAATGAAGAACAGCAGGCTCATAAAAAACTTGATCTGGAAACATAAAATCCCCACTCTTTCAGAAATCTAGCCCTATAAATGCTAGTTTGCCCGAAAGAGGCGCTAATCATTGCCCGACGGCCAGATTGACTTTCTTTTCATCCCCCTGATCTCGCAGAAAAAAGTTTTTTAAAAAATTGAGAAAAAGGCTTGACATCTCCTTCAAAAAATATATAATAACAGTAACGATTATCATTATTGAATGGATGGTTCCCATGGCACTTATAAAACGCAGCCGTCAGCGCGAGGCAATTCTCAGCGAACTATGCGGCCGGACCGACCACCCCACGGCGGAGGAGCTTTACCTCTCCTTAAAAGAGGAACTGCCAAACCTGAGCCTTGGCACGGTCTATCGTAACCTCTCCCTCCTAAGTGAGGAAGGAATCATTTTAAAGCTCTCCTGTGGAGGTGCGGATCACTTCGACGGCAACACGGCGCAGCACTACCACTTTTTATGCAATCGCTGCGGCCGTTTGTATGATCTGCCCATGCCGGTATTTAAAGAGCTGGACCGGGAGGCACAAAAGTATCTCCCCTGTTCGGCTGACTACCACCGACTGACGTTCTACGGTATCTGCCAGAATTGCATGGAGAAGCACTGATGAAATTCCGGTGGCCTGGAATGCCTGGATTTCATCAGCGGTTCCCTGCGGAGCCTTCTACAATAAAGATAATCAAAAAATACTTAACATCATATGGAGGTCATGAATCATGAAGAAGTTTGTTTGCAGCGTTTGCGGTTATGTTTACGAGGGAGAAGAAGCGCCGGAGTTCTGCCCCGTCTGCAAGGCGCCCCGTGAAAAGTTCAATGAGGTCACAGGCGAAATGGCATGGGCTGACGAGCATCGGATCGGCGTTGCCAAGGGCGTAGAAGAGGATATCGTGGAAGATCTGCGTGCAAACTTTATGGGTGAGTGCACAGAGGTTGGCATGTATCTTGCCATGAGCCGCCAGGCAGACCGCGAGGGCTACCCCGAGGTTGGCGAAGCTTACAAGCGCATTGCTTATGAAGAGGCAGAGCACGCCGCGAAATTTGCCGAGCTGTTGGGTGAAGTTGTTGCCGCGGATACCAAGGAAAACCTGCGCGTTCGCGTTGAGGCGGAATATGGCGCAACGGAAGGCAAGCTCAAGCTCGCCAAGCGTGCCAAGGCGCTGAACTACGATGCAATCCATGATACTGTGCATGAGATGTGCAAGGATGAAGCTCGCCACGGCAAAGCCTTCAAGGGCTTGCTGGAGCGTTATTTCGGCTAAAATATAAATCAATAGAAGCCTGCATTCTCTATTTTTTCGAACAGCAAACCGGCCGTGCCTGAAAGGTACGGCCGGTTTGTTGCCTTGACTTTCTATTTGCTATATGCTACTTTTGAATGGGATGATTTGGTTGATTTTTATCAGTTGAAAGGAGGAAAGTTATGGAGATTTGTCGAATATGCGGCACACCCTTACAGCCTGGAAAAATAGATAGCATTACAACCGAAACCGGCGAAAAATGCATTTGCATCGCTTGCGGCACACAGGTAAAAGCCCTAATCAAACAGGCTGAACCATCTGCCGCCGCGGCAAGGAGCTATTTTAAGCAACGCAGGCTGCGCACCATCGACCCGGAGGTTAAGGCTTATCTCGCCGCTCTCTGCGGTGAAAACGAAGCTGTCACCAGCTCCCCGCCCGCTTCAAAACCGCCTGACCCACAGACTAACCCGCAGAAAGACTACTGGGGCGCCGGTGCAAAGCGGCAAGCAAGCGAAAGCATTGGAGGCATCGATTCCTCCTTCTGGATTTCCTCCCTGAAAGTAGTCATGGCGGTGCTGTTCTTCGCCATCCTGCTCGGTGGGGGAATGATGGCATTCGCATCGGGCAACGCTTTTTTGGGGGTTCTCATTTTGATCTTCTCTTTGCTGTTGGCCGTTGCCAGCATCACAGGCGGCATGGTGTTGCTGCATATCGCAGAAGATGTTTCCGCCATCCGTTATTGGATCTTTCACAACCAAACCGGCCACTAATAAGCGCCGCCGCACGCCTCGTCAATTCATCGAGAAATTTTGTTTTTAAGAGGAAAGGACGCGACTGTTATGAGCAAAATTTTTGTTGGCCTGCTTTTGGTCTTTCTGGATATCAACTTCACCTTTAATACCACAACGATTGGCCTGCTGCCCGATTTTATCGGCTATTTCATCCTAATCGGCGGGCTGGCGGAGATGGCGGCAGTAAACAGTCATTTTGGCAAAGCAAGACCGTTTGCAATTGCTATGGCGATTTATACCCTGATTCTATATATTCTGGATCTGATTGGCCTATCTGCCGCCCTCGGCTATGCCGCAACCATCCTGGGGCTTCTCTCCACCCTCATCTCCCTCTACCTCTCGTATCATATTGTACGGGGCGTGATGGAAATCGAAGACGCACAAGCCCGCAGCCTGAACGGCACGCCTTTGTTTACCACATGGAAAGTGATGGCCGTTGCCGACATATTGGCATATCTGCTGCTCTTCATCCCGGGGCTGAATGTGATCTGCATCATCGTACGCTTTGTTTTCGGCGTGGTCTTTCTGGTCCATCTAAACCGGACAAGAAAAGCCTATGAATGCCCCTCGGCCAATTTTTAAATCCCCATTCCTCTTAGCCTCTGCACTTGACACGTCTCTCCCCTTCCGATACACTGGAAGCAAACGCGGCGCAAAGTCGCGCGACGGAAAGGATGGGAAAAACATGAAAAAGTGGATTGCATTGATGATGGCCTGTTTGCTCTGCGGCGGCCTGTTCCTCACCGGCTGCGGAAAAAAAGAAAACCCGGATAGTTGGAAAAACGAAGCCTATGACCTCTCCCTGCCGACGCTTGGGCAGGATGGCTGGTATCTGGTGTTTGAGGATCAATTTGAAGGCGACGGACTCAACCAGAACATCCAATTTGGAGAACAATACAAGGGAAATCGAGAAATCTGGACGACCTCCCCGCATGCCATCCGCTGGGAAAGCGACGATAAAAGCCGCCCGGAACAGGGCTGTTGGTGGTGCCCGGAGATGGTTACAGTAAAAGACGGCAATGTGGAAATCCACTCCCGTTATGAGACGAACCACACCTGCGATGGAAGCTGCCCGCCCAGCGGCCGCTTTACAGGCGGCATCGAAACCCGGCGCATTACGGGCGACAACAACAGCAACAAGGGCAGCAGCGATGAAATCCTCTTCGGGCAGGCGTTCGGCTATTTTGAGGCGCGCGTGAAATTCCCGGATACGGACGGCCTATGGTCCGCCTTCTGGCTGCAATCCTCCAATCAACGCAAAGTGGCGAGCGAGGGCGTGGATGGCACGGAGATCGACATATTCGAAAGCGCGTTCCGCAGGAGCAAAACCAGCAAAATGGGCCACGCCCTGCTGTGGAACGGCTATGGAGCGTTTTCCAAGGTGGATGACAGCATCGTGGAGTTGGAGCAGGATCTCTACGACGGCTACCATACCTTCGCCTTGAAATGGACGCCGGAATATTACGTTTTTTACATCGACGGCAAGCCGACTTGGGCCTCCATGGGCGGCGGCGTTTCCAAGGTGCAGGAATTTTTGCGGCTGACCGTAGAAATTGATGCGGGCGACGCCTACGGCCCGCACGGGCAGAAGATCGGAAAATTTGATGAGGCGAGTGAGAGTATCTTCTATGTGGATTATGTAAAGGTCTGGCAAAATGAGAATTATACGCCGTATCAGATTGATGACGCAAAATTCCCGGGCGAGTTGGATTTAGCAAATTAAACGGATGGAATAAACTGCTGCAAAACATAATGCTCTGTGTTTTGCAGCAGTTTTTTACAAAGCGCTGCAAACATTACCCGAATTATTAAATACACATTGCTAAAAAGAATGGAAACGCCTCAGACGGCGGAAGCTGTCCGAGGCGTTATTTGCTCATGTTCTATTCATTTTACACCATCAGCTCGCACACCGCATTCGAGAACGCCACCGGGTCCTCCACCGGCATACCCTCGATCAGCTCCGCTTGCGTATAGAGCAGCTGTGCGTAGGTTTTCAGCTTCTCCTGATCCTCTGCATAGAGCTTTGACAGCTTCTCAAAGATCGGGTGGGAAGCGTTGACTTCCAGCACGCGCTCGGCCTTCACCTTTTGATCGTTTGGCATGGCGTTTAAAACCTTCTCCATCTCGATGGAGAGCATGCCCTCGTTAGAGAGACACACAGGATGGCTCTTGAGCCGCTTGGAAAGAACAACTGCTTTTACCTTGCCATCCAGCGCATCCTTCATGAAGGTGAGCAGGTCCTTATTCTCCTCCGTCTGCTTCTCAAACTCCTTCTTCTCCTCTTCGGTATCGAGGTCAAGATCGCTGGCGGAAACGGATTTAAACTCCTTCTCGCTATAATCATGCATCATTTGGAGAGCGAATTCGTCCACGTCGTCCGTCAGATACAAAATCTCATAGCCCTTGTCCTTGACAAGCTCAGTCTGCGGCAGCCGCTCGATCTGCTCGCGGCTCTCGCCGCCGGCATAGTAAATATATTTCTGGTCTTCCTTCATACGGGAAACGTATTCCTCGAGCGTAACGAGCTTCTGCTCGCTGCTCGAATAGAACAGCAGCAGATCCTGAAGCAGCTCTTTATTCGCGCCGAAGCCGTTATACACGCCGTATTTGAGTTGAAGGCCAAAGTTCTTGAAGAACTCCTCATACTTTTCGCGGTCATTTTTGAGCATGGAGAGCAGCTCGGATTTGATCTTCTTCTCCAGCCGGGAGGCGATCACCTTGAGCTGGCGGTCATGCTGGAGCATTTCGCGGGAAATGTTCAGGGAGAGATCCTCCGAATCCACCAGGCCCTTGACAAAGCTGAAGTGATCGGGTAGCAGGTCCTTGCAGCAGTCCATGATGAGCACGCCGCTGGCATAGAGCTTGAGGCCCTTTTCATAATCGCGCGTGTAGTAATTATAGGGCGCTTTCGCGGGGATGAAAAGCAGAGCGTGATAGGTGGCCGCGCCCTCCGTATAAGTATGGATCACCTTGAGCGGATCGCTGTAATCAAAGAATTTCTCTTTGTAGAAGCTGTTGTAATCCTCATCCGTCAGCTCATTTTTATTTTTGCGCCAAATCGGCACCATGCTGTTGAGGGTTTCCACCTCCGTGTAGGTCTCATATTCCGGGGCCTTCTCCTCGTCCGCTTCCTCCCCTTCCGGCTGCTCCTTCATGCGGCTCTTTTCGACCTCCATGCGGATCGGGTAGCGGATATAGTCGGAATACTTGCGCACCAGCTCCTGAACACGGTAGGATTCGAGGAATTCGCTGTATTTTTCATCCTCTGTATCCTCTTTGATGGTCAATACAATTTGCGTGCCGTTCGACGCCTTTTCGCAGGGCTCAACGGTATACCCCTCCGCGCCGTTGGATTCCCATACATACGCTTCGTCCGCACCATAGGCCCTGCTGTAAACCTTCACGTTGGCGGCCACCATGAAGGCGGAATAAAAGCCCACGCCGAACTGGCCAATAATATCGATATCCTCTTTGGCCTCGTTCTCCTGCTTGAAAGCGAGCGAGCCGCTCTTTGCGATCACGCCGAGGTTGTTTTCCAGCTCCTCCTTCGTCATGCCGCAGCCATTGTCCGTAATGGTCAAGGTGCGGTTCTCCTTATCGATGGCAAGCTCGATGGAAAAATCATCGCGGTTGAGGCCCGTATTACCGTCGGACAGCGCATGGTAATAGAGCTTATCAATCGCATCGCTGGCGTTGGAGATCAGCTCGCGGAGAAAGATCTCCTTGTGCGTGTAAATGGAGTTGATCATCAGGTCGAGAAGGCGTTTGGATTCGGCTTTGAACTGCTTCATTTTCATGCTGACAGACACCCCTGTATCAAAATTTATATGTCCATAATTTTAGCACTCATTTCCTTTGAGTGCTAAATGATATGATACGGGGTAATTATGAATATATGATTGGGAATTTATGAACGAATTGAAAACGAACAAAAGCTTTCTTCAGAATGAAACATGCATATGGGGGTTATATCCCCTTAATAAAACAATTGATAGGCTTTATACTCATGCATATAATTAAAGTTTTTATTTGAGCAGCGAAACCGGGCACTCATCTTCATTCATTATCATACCTTCCGGCCGCACCGCTTAAGAGAAAATAAAAAATCGCTTGACTTAATGGGGTCATAAAGTATATAATATTAGTGACCCCATTAAGTGAGGTGATCATTTGGGGAATAAAAAAATGGGCCGTCCTACAGACAACCCGAAAAATACCTCCATCAAATTCAAAGCTGACGATGAAACCGTACGGAAGCTAAAGGAATGTAGTGAAATATTGAATGTTTCACGTGCCGAGGTATTACGTCAAGGGGTACACAGAATGTATGACGACCTCAAAAAATGAAAGGAAGCGGCTCACCACTCGTCAAAGCAACAGCCACTTCCAGTACCGCCAATGCCAAAAGGCAAATTGCAGCATAAATATGATACCATATGCTGCGAATCCTTTCAAGCATTGCGGACATTGAAAGGAGATTTTTATCATGCAAAGCATTCTCGACAACCTCTATTATGGCAACCTCTGCCCAAGTGAAAAACCACTCATCCCCGGCTCACCCGCCGAAAAAGCCCACGCCGCGTTCAATGACGCCGCCATCCAATTGGAGCAAACACTCAGTGGAACGGAAAAGGAGCTTTTTGAAGCGTTTGCGGACGCAAATCAGGAGCTTTGTGAATGCTCCTGCTGCGAATATTTCTCCGACGGCTTCCGCCTCGGCTCGCAAATGATGCTAGAGATTCTCCAGGACGAGTTCATCGCTCTTTCACCGCCTAAAGGAAGGCACTCATCATGTTCCATCCTGTGAAAAAAGAGGTCAGCAATAAGACCATCCGCCTGCCGGACACGCTCCTCGAAAAAATGGAATTGCTCGCGGTGCAGAAGGATGTCTCCTTCTATCAGATCGTCGTGCAGTGCTGTGAATACGCGATTTTCCATTCTGTCAGCCAAGAAGGATAAACCTGTGGCCTGATCGCGCTCCGATTATCTGATTGAGTGAATCAAACCGTTATGCTTCTGACAAACAAAAAGCCCGTTGCAAACATCTTGCAGCGGGCCTTCACTTTATTCCACCGCCCTCACGCGGCATTTCTCAACCAATGCAGGCAAAGCCTTCTGATCAGCAAAAACAGCGCATACCCCCACTTTCCGTCCATAAAACAACCGCAGGGCGTCAGCCGATATCGTGGTAATCCGTGATCTCCACCTCATTCGCTCGGCAGCCTTCCAACTCCAGGACGATGATCTCATTCTCCTGCTTTAAAAGCCCCAGTTCTTCCTGGGCTGCCTCCAGCGCTCTCTCTTTTTCATCCATGTCCTCATTGGCTGCTGCCAGCATGCTTTTGGTCATTTCCAGCTCTTCGCTCTTTTCCGCAAGCTGCTGATTTTTATCCAGAAGCTCTCTTCCCGCATCCTCCAGGTCTTTCCTCACGGCTGCAAGCTGCTCGGCATTTGCTGCGGCATGTTCCCTCAGTTCTTCCATCTCCTCGGCCTGACGCTCCAGCCGTTCCCTGGCCTCCTGAAGCTCAAATTCCTGCTTTTCCAGATGGGATTCCAGAACGGCACTTTTCTGTTCGTTTTTCTTAACAAGAGCCTCAACGCTTACCTTCAGATTGGCGAAGGTTTCCTCTGCCTCTTTCCTCTGCTGGGCAATGATCTGCCTTGCCTCCTTCTGGAGCCGTTCAATCTGGAGGGTACGGAACGCGCCGTTCCCGCTGAGACTGTCAATTTTCTTCTTCAGCTCTTCTTTCTTCTGTTCACTCTCATAAAGCTGGCGCTCTGCCCGCTCCTTTGCTGCCTGCGCGGTTTTTAACAGCTCCCTTAAGCTTCTGAGCTCCCTGTCCTTTGCAGGATCAGACAAGCCGGCCCCCGCAGTTCTTCCTTCTAGCTCCGTAATCTGCGCCTGAAGCCTGTCACATTCATCCTTCATGGAAATTTTCAGGTTTTCATTTTCCATTTCCAGCTTTTCCACGTAGCCCATAACATCTTCTTTATGAAAACCGCCAAAAATCACTCGACGAAACAACGATTGTTTTTCCATATTCTCATCCTCCGATCCCTTTTTCCAGGTTTCCTGGTTTCTATCCGGCAAATCCATTTCCAATACACTGTCTGTACAGTTCCTTTATTCTCTGACAGCCTGCTTCCAGTGAGAACTGCCTTTTCGCAGTCTCATAGGCGTTCCGGCTGATTTCCTCACGGCGTTTCCCATCTGTGCATAAAAGATAAATATCCTCTTTCAGGCTCTCAATGTCCCCAGGCCTTACCAGAAAACCGTTTTCCCCGTGGGAGATCACGGCCGGAATTGACCCGACGTCTGTGCTGATGTTGGGAATTCCGCCTGCCATTGTCTCCAGTATGCTCATCGGCATCACTTCCCTGTATGAGGGCAATACATGGCAGACAGCATGGGACAGCAGCTTTCTTTTTTCTTCCCCATGGATCCAGCCGATATATGCGATCCTGTGCATGATCCCGGCTTCTTTTGCCGCCGTCTCAACGCGTTCTGTCTCTCCGTCTCCGCAGAGCCAAAAACGGATATCCGAAGGCAGTTTTGAATCCAGCTCCCGGACTGCCTGAATCAGGTCATAAGTTCCCTTTCTCTCTCCCAGACGGCCCAGCGTGACAATGGCATCCCCACCGTGGTACGGATTCGCTTCCGGCACATCCACTGCATTAAAAATGACCGCACAGCGTGCTCCTGCTGCTTTTTTCAAAAGCTCTCTTTCCCGTTCTCCTGACAATACAATGTTGCAGTCCGCCTTCTCCAGGATCTGCCTCACATACTCTTTTTTCCTGTCTGTGAGTCCTTCATAAAATGACTGGAACTCGGCTCCGTGGTGATGGAGAATCACCGGGACATGGAAGGCTTTTGCCATGTTTAACAGAACGGCTTTTCGGTAAAAGCTGCCTCTTTCCGAAACATGCAGGTGCAGAAGATCCGCACGGTGAAACAGCAGAGAAAAAAACACTTTTATGCAGGCTGCGGCAAAAAACAGGAGCTTTCTGACCGCATTTCCTTCCACATGCGCGGCTATGTAGCAGATGGAAAATTCTTCCCAGTTCCCATACCCAAGCAGATTCTTTACAACGGATACCATGCCGCCCTTCACCTGGCTCAGGTCAGAACAAACCATCAGGATGTTTTTTTGCCTGCCGCTTCTTTCTTGCCTTTCCTCCAATATTTCACCACCATCCCAAAGATCTTCATGTCATCAATAAAATACCTCTTAAACAGCCGCCTCGGCTCCATCAAAAAGCGGAAAAACCATTCAAAGCCCAATTCGCTGACCCAGGCCGGACAGCGCCTTACGCTGCCTGCCAGGAAATCCACGCTGGCCCCTGTGCATAAAGAGAGCACTGCGCCACAGGTCTTGTAATTCTCATAGACAAAAAATTCCTGCTTCGGACATCCAAACGAGACAAGCAGAATATCAGGAGCGGCCTCCATGATTTTCTCCAGGATCCGTTCCCGTTCTTCCTCATCGCTTTCAAACTGATAATGGGGCGAGTCGGTACCGGCAATCCGAATGTTTCTGTACCTTTTCTTCAGGTTTTCAGCGGCCTTC